>Ga0335079_10002168_pt1 | contig 22693 bp, 20 predicted proteins | sample Lox_Sample_33_FD_206719 | JGI IMG/M metagenome (GOLD analysis project Ga0335079, IMG submission 206719) | Soil microbial communities from Loxahatchee National Wildlife Refuge, Florida, United States - Lox_Sample_3.3 | ecosystem: Environmental > Terrestrial > Soil > Wetlands | place: USA... | reverse complement strand
CCAGCAACGTCGTGCGCCGATTCTCCGGTACCAAGCCCAATACGGGATCCGCGACGTTCGCCGGCTCCTCTGCGAAGTAAACCCGTGTCGACAATCGCTTGAGAATGCCTCGGCCAAGAATCGATATATTGATGTGAGGCGCCTGAATGGTTCCCCCTGGACCGGGCACACATCCGGGTTTGATCGTTTCAAATGTGCACGAGCCGTCTTCCGCCGTTGCCAACCGTCCAAAGCCACGAAAAGCTGCGCCATCTGCTTTGCTGTCTTGAGGCGGATAGTTCCCGTCGGAGTCTGCCTGCCACAGTTCGATCATCGCATCGGGAACAGGCACTCCATCTCCATCCAGCACGTGAAAAGTGAGCCACACCCTCTGCCCTTTTGCTCCATCGCCAGCGATACGCGAAATACTCCGCGCGTCCGTAAGTCCCAGATGCAGGTATGGACCAACGGTTTGGGAAGGAGTCGGCGTCAAATCCATCGGCATCGGTTCCTACTTTTCGAACGGCGTCGCTTCACGGCCACGCAGCACGATATCGAAGCGATAGCCCAAGGCCCACTCCGGTTTTGTGACTTCCAGATCAAGTTTCGAAACCAATCGGTGACGTGCCCTTTCGTCGGGAATCGATTGCAGAATGGGATCGTATGCAAAGAGCGGATCGCCAGGAAAATACATCTGCGTGATCAGTCGCGTTACGAAGGCCGGCCCGAACAAAGAAAAGTGAATGTGCGCCGGGCGCCATGCGTTGTCATGATTGCGCCAGGGGTAGGCACCCGGCTTGATGGTCACAAAACTATAGAATCCCTCGTCGTCAGTAAGGGTTCTTCCGGTCCCGGTGAAGTTCGGATCGAGCGGTGCGGGGTGGTCATCTTTCGCGTGTGCGTATCGTCCGGCTGCATTGGCCTGCCAAATCTCGATCAAGCTATTCGACACGGGGTGGCCATCTCCATCCACGACTCGCCCGCGCACGATGATGCGCTCTCCCAAGGGTTCTCCCGCGTGCTGAAGGGTTAGGTCTCGATCATTCGGACGAACGCTGGATTGGCCAAAGACCGGGCCTGTGACCTCAGACAGAGTGTGAGGCAGGAAGATGAGCGGCTGGGAGGGCGCCCTCAGTCTCGTCGCCCGATAGGCAGGGTAGAAATAGTCCGGCTGGGTCCCCGGTTCATTCCGCCGGAAGGGAGCGACTGGTTTCTTGGAGTTGTCACTCTTGCTCTGCATCTGTGGAGATGACATGTTGATTTCGTAATCGGGCAGCCCAATACTCTTGCCTGCCACCGATTGTACTTTGATTCAGCTCATAGGAAGCCCGACGTAGTTCTCAGCGAAGCTCTGCGCCGCCGCCCGAGAGCTTGTCAGGTAATCCAGGTCAGCCAACTGCCTGTGCTCCTCGAACCTGTCATTCCCCGGAATCCGGTGCAGCATCGAAGTCATCCACAGCGAAAAGCGCTGTACCAGCCACACGCGTCTTAAACACGTTTCTGAGTAATGGTCGAGCAAGTGGCGGTCTCCACCGGCATAGAATTCCGCAAACGCTGCGGCCAGGACTCGCACGTCGGCAACGGCGAGATTCAGCCCCTTCGCGCCCGTCGGGGGCACGATGTGCGCTGCATCTCCAGCCAGGTAGAGCGTGCCGGACTGCATTGGCTCCGCTACGAAACTGCGCATCCCGGTAATCCCTTTCTGTAAAATGGGCCCTTCGGTTAGCCTGCGCCCGTCGCGAGTCGCCAGGCGCGTTTGCAATTCTTCCCAGATTCTTTCATCCGACCACTGGGTGAGGTCTTCATCCGGAGCGCATTGGAGATACAAGCGCGTGATCTCCGGAGTCCGCATGCTGTGCAGGGCAAATCCTCGATCGTGGTAGCAGTAGATCAGTTCGTCAGAAGAAGGTGGCGCCGCTGCCAAAATGCCAAGCCAGGCAAACGGAAAAACGCGTTCATAAATGGTTAAAGCATTCTCGATGCTCGGGCGACAGACCCCGTGAAAGCCGTCGCAGCCTGCAATGAAATCGCACAGGATCTCCGAAGGATCGCCATGGTCTTGAAACTGTATCTTCGGTGATGCGGAATCGAAATCATGAATCGTGACATCGTCAGCCTCGAAGAAAATCTCGCCTTGCGCTCCTAGCCGCGCCGCAATGAGGTCTTTCACAACTTCCTGTTGGGCGTAAATCGTGATCCCGTGGCCCGTCAGAGCCTTGAAATCAATGCGATGGCCTTGCTCTCTGAAACGAATCTCGACGCCGTCATGAATCAGCCCTTCCCTCTTCATTCGCTCGCCCAGACCCATTTCCACCAGAAGGTCGACCGTGCCTTGCTCCAGGACGCCGGCCCGCACCCGCTGCTCGCAGTGCTGCCGACTGCGAGCTTCGACGACGACTGAATGGATGCCTTGTCGGTACAGGAGATGAGAGAGAACAAGCCCTGCCGGTCCGGCGCCGACAATCCCCACCTGTGAACGTATTCTCATCTCTTCTTTCGCCGCGATTTCTGACGAGCCGCACCGTGGCTGCCTTCGCTAGAAAACCTGTTCACGACTTCGCGCGGTACGGGTTTGCTCTCGATTCGCTCCGGGTCCGTGACTGACAGTGCGGCCCAGACCCTGATCTCAAAACACTCCACCGCCAGAACGTTCTTGTTAAACAACCGATGGCGGACGCAAAAGCTGCTGCGGCGCCATTCGGTTATTTCAGATTCCACGACCACTGTGTCCGAGAACCGTGATGGCGCCATGAATGACGCACGCACATCGACCAGCGGGATCCCGATAATGCCGTAGGTCTGTAACATCTCCCGCTTAGGAAGTCCCGCCTTCTTGAACAGTCCAGCCGTGCATGCATCGAAGTAAGCGAAATAGCGAGGGAAATAGACGATCTGGGCGGGATCGCAATCGCCCCATTCGATGTGAATCGTTTTCCGGTTAGTTAGGTTCTCTTTCTTGCTCACCAATGACCTCTTCCGTTCGGTCTTCTCGACCCGGTTCGGAAATCTACGCGACATGAAAGTAAAGATGATGATGGTTGCGGCAACCCTGCGTCTGGCCGCCGCTTACCATTGGGACTTAAGCTGGTGCCGGGAGGGGGAATCGAACCCCCACAGTCCTTTCGGACCTGCGGATTTTAAGTCCGCTGCGTCTGCCAATTTCGCCATCCCGGCTTCGACTATAAATTACTGATTGCAGGCATATTGTACTGGGCAATTCCGTTCTGGGCTAACGCGTCGAATGTGAAAGTGTAAGTAAATGAGTCACTTTTGAAGCTTTCTTCCCTCCAGGCGCAAGGGGAAAACCCGGACCGAATGCGCTCTTGTCGGCGTTCTTGTCGTGCAAATAGTCGACCTCGCTACTTTCGATTTTCATGACTTACGAAAATAGCCTGGAACGCGATTTTCCGGGTAGTGGGCTACTTTGTCGGCAGAAGATCGTAGCAAAGCGCTCTCTAACGCCTGCCGTCTCAAAATTCAAAGTAGCAACTAGAATTTTCCGCACTAAGAAGCCGAACCGAAAAATGCTAGAACTGCCTTACTGTCCTCTGGTTGTTCGCTCGACGCTGGACCATGCAGAACCGAAATGCATGGCGAAGGGCTGTATCACCCGTCACCACCTGTGATACATTTTTCAGAACCCCCGGGTGTATCCGCCTCGATAGCGAATACTCAAAATAAACAGCTTCCCGCACACGGACCTCATTGCTTGATGGAGGGCGAGGTGCCTCGCAGCCTTTTCATTGTTGAAGATGCAAACTATCCTCTTCCGCATGGCTGGGAACGGATCCTGCAACCGATTGGCACGGTGATCGTCAGTCGAAGTGAATGGAAATCGTTTCGCCCGGAACTGTTAGCGTTGCGTCCGGAGTCTCTTCTTCTCGCCAATGCCGCGGCGCGTGACGTCGAGGCTCTGAAGCTTTTTCGGTGGCTGCGCCTGAATCCACTTCCCATCGCGACCCTGGCGATCTTGCCCGAAGGAGACGACGAAACTCTTCAGGCAGCGGCAAGCGCAGTGAGCGATTTTCTGTTCCATCCGGTAAAGATGGAAGAACTGCGACACCGACTCGCGCGCCTCCTCACGCCGAAATCTCCTTCGCTCGAAGCAGTGCAGAAAACACTTATCGGCGAAGCCGGGCTCAGCGAAATGGTCGGGAAAGAGCCGACGTTTACGCGCGTGTTGACGCAGTTGCCAGTTTTTGCCGCCAGTGAAGCGCCGGTGTTTCTGACTGGAGAAACGGGGACTGGAAAGGAACTCTGTGCACGCGTCATTCATCTGCTGAGTAAGCGGCGCAGTGGGCCTTTCATTCCCGTCGATTGCGGCGCCATGCCCGAGCACCTTTTTGAGAACGAATTGTTCGGCCACGCCCGCGGAGCGTTCACCGACGCCAGGTCTGCCCAGAAGGGTCTCGTCGCTCTGGCTCACGGCGGAACACTATTTATCGATGAGGTCGATAGCCTTTCTCCTGCGGCTCAGGTGAAATTACTGCGGCTGATGCAGGAGAACACTTATCGCCCGCTCGGATCGGAGAGCTTTCGCGATGCCAACGTTCGGCTGATTACTGCGACCAATAACGATCTCGCTACCCTCGTGCAGAAAGGACAGTTCCGCACCGACCTGTTTTTCCGGATTAGCGTGCTTTGCGTGCAGTTGCCGGCGCTGCGCGAGCGGCGCGGAGATATCCGTCTCCTGGCGCGGCATTTCGCCGAACGCATCTGCCAGGGCGCAGACTTGCCCGCGAAGGTACTTTCTCACACGGCGCTTGAAAAGCTCGAGAGCCATGAATGGCCGGGCAATGTGCGCGAGCTCTTCAACGTGATTCAGCGGGCGGTTTTGCGCGCCCCCGGCTATGAAATTGGCGAGGACGATATCGATTTCATTTCGCTGTTCCAGTGCGCTACCGTTCCGGCAGCGGCGTTTCGCCAGGCCAAGGCACAAGTCGTAAGAAATTTCGAGCGCGAATATGTGCAACGCATGCTGACAAAGCACGAAGGCAACATTACCCGCGCGGCCATCGAAGCGGGCAAAGACCGCCGCGCTTTCGGGCGCCTGGTCAAGAAGTACGGACTCATTCGCGAAGCTTCCTGATGGGTCATTGTTGTCCGATCGCCGGGTCATTCCAGACCCAGCGAGCTTAATTCTTTCAAGTCTTGCGTCGTACAAGCGCTGAGCACCACCCGTGCCCTCGCGTGTGCGGGTCAGATCAGCCGCGGCGCGACGGCTCGTTCTCCCTGGTGGTCTGCGAATATAGGCGGATTTTCTCATTTCCAGCGCCGGACCCCGACTGGTATCGAAGTTGCACTGCTCAAGTTCCGTGAGGCACAGCCTTCCCTTGCTGGATGCGTCAGACAAGTCGAGCGAGGCCGTGGCAAGAGAAATTCTTGGCTATTTTCTCCGAAATCCCCAGGCGGCAGACAGCTTGACGGGAATTGCCCGCTGGAGATTGCTGGAGGAGGCAGTGCACAGGAGTGTGGCGAAGACCGAGGCCGCGTTGCAATGGCTGCTGGAGCAAGGCTATCTGCGACAGGTTCAGATTCACGGCGGCGAGGGCGTCTTCAGCTTGAATCCGGAGAAGAAAGCAGAAGCGGAGTCTTTCTTGGATCAGCGCGACAACCAAAAAGAGTAGCGACCGGGCCCCATCGCATTTCAGAGGAGGTTGTTCATGTCGGTAACAACATCGTTCCCGGGAATCTACATTCAGGAACTGCCGAGCAACGCACATGCAATCACCGCCGCGCCCACGTCGGTGACCGTATTTGTGGGTTACTCGCATCCTTTTAAGACTCCCTCGGCGAACTACGGAACGCCCATCGAATTGTTCAGCTTCGCCGACTACGAGCGTGAATTCGGCGGATTTGCGCCCAGTGCCATCTTCGACAACAACCTGCCCTATGCCGTGAGCCAGTTCTTCCTCAACGGTGGTGGGGATGCGGTGGTGGTGGGTCTGAAGCCCCAGAAATATTTTCCCTCAGGAACGGCGATAGGCCCGCAGGCAGGGACTTTTACCATCTCCGGCAAAGAGATCGTATTCACCTCTCTCGAGCCGACCGATAGTACGCCCATGGTGCTCGCAATTACGAACGTGAACAACAATGTCGCGGATTTGTCCGTCACTTACGGGGTACAGCAAGAGGTTTACCGCAAGATCTCTCTTGACAACACTTCGGCGGATTACCTCGAAACCAGAATCAACGGGCTGTCTTCGTTGGTCACCGTGACTCCCGGCTCGGGCGGGTATCCCACCGCCTTTACCGGCGTTACATCACCCCAGACCATCCAGTCGGGCGGGGCGCCAGGGGATAACACCACTTTCGCGACCGGAGACTTCACCGCGGTCTTTCAGGCCGACACTCCACTCGACAAGTGGCCGATTTTCAATTTGATGGTGATCCCCGGGATTACGGATCCCGCGGTCATGAGCGAAGCGGTAGCGTTCTGCGAGCGCAAGCTGGCCTTCCTCATCATGGATCCGCCGTCTGCGGACGTCGCGGATCAGGCTTCGGCGAACTACATCGGCAACTACGCACCGCCGCTGAGCCAGAATGCCGCTCTGTATTTTCCATACCTCGTGTCAAACGATCCCACGACTGGTGCGCCTGTGAATCTGCCGCCGAGCGGTACCGTGGCAGGAATCTATGCGCGCACCGACGTCAACCGCGGCGTCTGGAAGGCTCCCGCAGGGCTGGAAACGACGATTCTGAATACAACCGGCGTCGTGCCCGGGGGCGTGATGAACGATCAGCGACAGGGCGTATTCAACAATCTGGCCATCGACTGCCTGCGCACGTTCCCGGGGGTCGGCACGGTTGTTTTCGGCGCGCGAACGCTGGCGTACCCCAATGTCTCTCTGCGAACCCAGTGGGGTTACATTCCGGTGAGGCGGATGGCGTTGTTTCTCGAACAGTCGCTATTCCAGAGTCTGAAGTGGGTGATCTTCGAGCCCAACGATGATTCTCTGTGGGTTGCGATTCGCGTCAGCATCGAAAGCTTCATGCTCTCGCTGTTTCATCAGGGCGCGTTCGCCGGCACCACGCCGAGCGATTCGTTCCAGGTGAAGTGCGACAGTTCGACCACTACGCAACAGGACATCGATGCTGGTCAAGTCAACATCATCGTCGCATTCGCTCCGGTGAAGCCCGCGGAGTTTGTCATCGTCAAGATCGCTCAACTCGCTGGACAGGCGCAGACCTAAGGAGGACTACATGGGCAGGCCATTTTCTATCAGTGATCGCCAAAATCCCTGGCCGAGCTACCGTTTTCAGGTTTTCTTCGATACCTCGACGACGCCGGTTGCGCTCGTGAGCAAGGTCGGAGGGTTAAAGCGCTCATCGGATGTAATCGAGTACAAGGAAGGCGGCAATCCGATCATCCGCAAGGGATTGGGCCGCACGAAATACGAACCGATCACGTTCGAGCGCGGCGTCACCTTCGACACCGATTTCGAAGACTGGGCGAACTCCTCTCAGGTACTGGACAAAGGAGCGCCCTCAAACTCGCTGAAAAACTTGCGCAAGGAACTGCGCATCGAGCTGCTCAACGAAGCCGGGCAGACGGTTCATCGCTACATCGTTCATCGCTGCTGGGTCTCGGAATTCCAGGCGTTGCCGGATCTCGACGCCGGTTCGAACGCCGTTGCGATCGAGCACATCAAGGTCGAAAACGAGGGCTGGGAGAACGACAACGTGACCGAGACTCCCGAACTGTAGGAGCGCGTGGTGTTCCGCCTGCCAGTCAGCCAACTCGCCGTCGAACTGCGCCCGTATACGGGCGCAGAAGACATGCTTTTGCTCGAATCCCGCGCCCACGAAGTCCGGCGGTCGCTGGCGCTCGTTGACCGGCTGGCGCAGCGATGCGATGGAGAAGTCTTCGACGCCGGGTCCCTCCCCCTTCCCGACGTCGAAGCACTGCTGCTCGAGTTGAGGCGCTCGTTGCTCGGCGATGTGCTTCACGCCAAGGCGGACTGCCGGGCGTGCGAATGCGGCGAGCGAACAGACATCGCCTTCAGCATCGGAGATTATCTGGCGCATCACCGGCCTCGCATACCGCGTAACCCGCTGGTCCGCAAAGAATCCGGCTGGTTCGGTCTTCCGCACAGCGATGTCGAGTTCCGTCTGGTTACGGCTTTAGATCTGATCGAGGCGATCGATTCGGCAAATCCAAAGTCGGCGCTCGCGCAGCGCACCATTCGCCCGTCGGGAGTCTCGCGCAACGACGTCAACCGCATTCAGCGAATCATGGATGCCCTCAGCCCAAGTCTCTCGCAGGAAGTGCAGAAGAAATGCGCGAAGTGCGGCGAGTGGGTACGGCTCTTCTTCGACGTTCACAGTTATGTGCAACGGGAGCTTGCCTTCGAGGCCGCGTTCCTCTACCAGGACGTGCACGTGCTGGCCACCCGCTATCACTGGTCCGAGGAACAAATTCTTTCTCTGCCGCGGGCCCGGCGCGTGCGGTATGCGGAAATGGCCTTGACGGCGGGAGGAGTCAACTAGATGGCGCGGTCCTACTTCAGTCGCATAGTTACTCCCTCGTCGACCCCAGCGTTGCAGCCGCCTCGTCCAATCACCTCCCTCTGGAAGGCTGCACGTCTTGAGCGACTGGCTGGAGTGAGCGTCAACGCGCGCGAAGCGGGCCTTGGTTTCCCTGATGCGGCTGAAGGCCTCGCAGGTCGCCCGACAAGGTTGGCCGAACCGAAAGCAGAAGGCGAAGCGGTCGCGGTTCCCCGACTTGAGCCTCTATCCTCACCCAACCGGAAGTTCGAAATCGACCAGAAGGACATCACATTTATGCAATCTAAGACGGACCCGGCGAAAGTTGAGGAGCAAGAGAGCAGGCGAGAACAGCCCGCCAAGGCAAGTGGAGGGATGGAAGAAGCTGCGCCTGTGCCTGCGAGACGCGATCGAGAGCTGGAGCGAACTGCGAGCGCAGTCGCAGACCACGAAATGATTTCCCCCATACCAGTGCCTGCGCCGCTCTCTTTGAGAAACCATTCGGGCATCGACGCGGAGCGTCGACCTACCGCAGAAAAGAGTAGCTCACTCCACATCGGAAAAATCGAGGTGCAGATTGTGCCGCCGCGCTCGTCCGGCCGTCCCGCACCCTCGCCGAAGCCAGTTGACCGGCTCGCTCGCGGCTACACACTGTTGACAAACTGGCAACAGTAATGAAGGACCGGAAGAATGGCAGTTGCTCCGTTTGGCGTACCCGATCTGTCGATTGTGACGAACACCCTGCTGGGGTTGCTGCAGAACTACATCAACTCAGCAGGCGTTACGACGATCAATTTGAGCGGATCGATGCCGGATGCCGTTCGTAAGGACTCGGGATGCCAGCTGACCTTCTCGCTATTTCACGTGACAGAAGACAAGTTCACGCGCAACTCTCCGCTGATAAATAGGCGGGCGCAGACGATTCCCAGCCAGCCGATGAGCCTGGATCTCTATTACCTGCTCACGGCATATTGCGACAAGGACTATGCACAAGAACAACAGGCGATGACGCTGGCGCTGCAGTTCTTCTATCAAACGCCCATCATCAAGACCCAAGTCACGCTGCCTGGAATTACGAATCCAGTCAACGAAGAATTCACGCTGACGATGGAGATGGAAACCTCCGACGAACTTGCCCGCTTCTGGCAGGCCGTAACCCAGGCGATCCGGCTCTCGGTTGTTTATAAGGTGAGTGTTGTTCTGCTCACGCCTCCGGCAACCCCGGCGCTTGCCAAGCCTGTTCAGGTCGCACAACTCGCGAGCAATCCCACGGTGTTTCCGTTTGCGGCGTCCGGGCAACTTTTCGGAACGCTGCGGACGTATACCTTCACTTCGCCGATCAGCAGCGCGGCCGCGCCCGAGTCCTTCACCGTGGATTATGGACCTGCGGTCGTTGCGCCGGGGCAGCGCTTCCTCCTGACCGGCGCCAATCTGAATCAGGGCGGCCCGTCTCCTGCGCCGGAGACGTCGGACCGCGTGTTCCTGATCGTTCCCGGCAACCCTCCGCTCGATGTCACCGACAACTGGAAGACGCACAAAGGACTGCCCGACGAAAAAGATTATCAAACCGATTCGCACATCACGCTCGACCTTCCCCCGACGGTTGGTGCGTTGCCGGCAAATTCGCCGCCGCCCGGCATTTACCAGCTGTGCGCTGGAGGAAACAGCCCCCCGACACAAACCAACAGTGTTCCCTTCAGCGTCGCGGCGCGAATCGATGTGTCGATCGCTCCCCCGGCTGCGCCCATCCTTGCCGGCGTGGGCGGAGCTTTCGTGTTGCAGGGCGAGGGCTTCATCGCGACGCACACCCAGGTTCTACTCGACACGATTGCGCTCGCGGAGAACACGGCAGGGCCGCCGTCCAATGGGCAGTTTACGGTGGCATCGTCGCAGCAACTCACGTTTCGCGCTCCTGCGGGAGTGGCGTCGGGCCGCTATACGGTTCGCGTCCGAGTGAATGACGTGGAGTCGCCGCCATCGTGGTGGGTCGTGCTATGACGGGAAACTTCCAATTCGCAAGCGCCACTGGGTCCGTGTACTTGACCGAACGGCCGGTTCTCTCGCGCGTCCGATTGCGGGCGCGGCGCCGCGCTCTATGGCTGCGCCAACTCTGGTCTTCCGATGACGGCAATGCAACCGGTCTCGCGATTACACATGACGAGGTCGACCGCATCCTTGCGGATCCAGCGGAGATCAAGCAGGCTGAGATTTCGTTCTATGAATCGAACCAGCAGGCTCAGGAGTTGAGCCGGCTGATTGTGCTCGCGGATAAGAACGCGGAAGAAGACGAGCGCTGGCAGGCTCTGCTAGGGATCTACAGAATGAGCCAGGAGGAGAGCGATCTGCTCGCTCTCGCGATTCTGGTAGTCAGCGACCCCGCATTCGCGCGAGTATGCGCCTACCTCCAGGATGATGCGACCGCAGGCTACGCGACCTCCCTGCTGGCCGCGGCGTTGTTCGACTGGCCGCTCGATGCCGGAGTTCCGTCGGATTCGATCTTGCTGCGCTGGCGCCTGGCCACGATTCCGTGCAACGCCGCATTCACGCCGAACACGCCTTGGACAGCGGATTCCTATATTGTGCGCTGGCTCCTGACGGAACAGGCCACTGACCCAGTGCTGGACGCCGGCGTGGAACTGATCACTCGTGAAGATGTGAAAAGGTTTGAGTGTCTCGATCCGACAACCTTGGAAGGTATTTGCGGCTTCTTGGCAAAGATGCGCGATGCGCGTGAAACGCCTGCCATCGAATTGGAACTGATCGCGTCTGAAGGCAGCGGAAGGCGCACGCTCGCCGCGCAGGTGTGCGCCATCCTCGGACGCGATCTTCTGGTGGTCGATGCACGGACTGTGGTTCCGAGCGACCTGTCGCTTCCCCAGCGGTCCGAACGTATGATCCACGCTGCGCGCATGGCACAGCTGAACGGTGCGGTTCTGTACTGGAATCACGCCGAGTCGCTGGACTCGCGTGTTCGCCAGGCGGGTCGCGGTTTGTGCGAGCTGGCATTCTTCGCAAGTGACACCTTGGCCGCGCATGATGCGGACGTTCGCATCGTCCGCCAGCCTTTCTACCTGAACCCTCTGCGGCCGTCCGAGCGCCTGAAGCTCTGGCAGCGCTTTACAGACGTTCCCGCGTCAGAGGTAATTCGCGAATGGGAGTTGCGTCCTGCCGAGATTCGCGCCGCCGCCAACGCCGCCGCTGCCGGGCCAGACGCCGTATTGAGCGCGTGCCGCCGCATGTTGCATCAGGAAACTGGAGATCTGCTCCTGACCTCACTCAAATGCCCATATGTGTGGGACGACATCGTTCTCACTGCTGACGTTCGCAAGCAACTGCAGGAACTCTCCTCGCAGGCCAGGCTGCGCGAGCCGGTGCTGGAACACTGGGGGTTTGAGCGTCTTTGCGCGATGGGGCGCGGTCTCACCGCGTTGTTTGCCGGTCCAAGCGGTTGCGGCAAAACCATGGCAGCGCAGGTTCTCGCGCGAGATCTCAATCGCGAACTTCTGCGCGTGGATCTTGCCGGAGTCGTCAACAAATACATTGGCGAGACCGAGAAGCGCTTGCGACTGGTCTTTGAGTCCTGTGAACGGTCGGCTGTCGTTCTGTTCTTCGACGAGGCCGACGCGTTGTTTGGCCAGCGCACCCAGGTCAAGGATGCGCATGATCGCTACGCCAACATCCAGATCGACTATCTGCTGCAACGGATGGAGCAGTTCGACGGAATCGCCATACTAGCAACGAATCGCAAAAGCGATCTCGATAGCGCATTTCTGCGGCGGCTGCGGTTCATTGTGGACTTCCACCCTCCCGGCCCGGCCGAGCGCGTGATCCTGTGGCGCAAGGCGCTGGCCGAGCGTTCGCCTTCGGGCGAGGAGCTTCTGGATGCGATCGATTGGAACTGGCTGGCGGACAAGCTGAACATGACGGGAGCCGACATCAAGGCAACCACTTTGGCGGCGGCGTTCCTGGCAAAAGCCGAAGGGGCGCGTATTCGCACGGAACATCTGTTGCATGCGGCCCGCCGCGAAATGACCAAGCAGGGAACGGCTTGGCGCGCCGGCGAATGGAGAGCTCGAGTTTCATAACGGAGAAACAAATGACAGAGATGCACATTGACAAATTGACGCTGCGGTTGGCCGGCCGCGACAAACACACTGCCACACGCCTGACAGAGCGGATGGCTGAGCGCCTGCAAAGCCTCCTGAGCAGCGAAGAGTGGGGACGGCAGGAAGGCCAGATTCGCGTGCAGATCCCAGACGCTCCGTCAGCGACCACCGACCGATTGGCGGAACAGGCGGCGACCGAAGTGATGAGAAAACTTCGCCGCAGTTGAGGAACAACGATGCCAGGCAAATATCTTCGCGGCGCTCTTATCGAATTTCGGTCTGGATTTCTTTCTCCAGTGCCCAACGTGATCGTTTTCCAATACAACCCGGAAACGATTTCGCACAGCTGGACACCTTCGGGTCCGCCAGAGGCCAAAGACAACCAGAGCGAAACTAATCCGCTGGCTGTGAGCGGAGTTCCAGGTGAGGAGTTCTCGTTCACCCTGGCGATGGACTCCTCCGACACGATCGCCGACGGGAATGCAGGGGCCGCGGATCTCGCATCCGCCTCCGGAGTCTATCCTCGCCTGGCAGCTTTGGAGTTGCTGATGTTTCCTTCCGGCACGAGTGCCGGCCAACTCCTCACGGCAGGGCTCACTGCCGTGGCAGGTAGTGCAGGCGGGGCCATTGCCGGTGCGGCGGCGGGAGCTGTCGCAGGAGCCGTAGGTTCACTCGTAGGCGGCGTCCTGGGCGTGACCCGCCAGGTTCCGTCGTACCAGGTTCCGCCGGTGCTCTTCGTCTGGGGACCGGGACGCGTTCTGCCCGTGCGCGTGACTACGCTGCGGGTGACGGAGAGTCTTTTTGATTCGACCTTGCTGGTCCCGACGCATGTTGAGGCCGAGGTTGGACTGCGCGTGCTAACGCCCCAGGAACTGGGTACGCTGCCCGACGGGTTGGTGAAGGGCATTCTGAACACCGCTTACGACTCGATGGGAACGCAGCGTCAAGCTCTGGCGCTTGCCAACCTGGTGAATTCGACCGACTCCATCATTGGGATGCTTCCGTTTTGAGGTGAATGCATGTTTTTTTCAGGCAGCCGCTATCTGAAACAGGCGACGTATACCGTTGTTCTCGCAGACGGAACCGTCACGAGCGTCGTGAAACTGCCGCTGCCCGTCACAGCTCCGCTGGTCGGTTTCCACCGCAAGTTGCAGGGTGAGCGCCTCGACCTGATCTCCAACTATTACCTCAGTGACGCCACGACATTCTGGCGGCTGTGCGATGCCAACAACTCGATCGTGCCCGACGCTCTGGCGGCACATCCGTTAATCGGCGTGCCAAAGCAGGGGACGTAAGCCGATGCCCAACACTTTTGAAGTGCAACTGGATGGCGAGTCGGTCGACGACAGTTTCTACGACCAACTGTTGTCGCTCGAGGTGGAAGAGAACGCAGATCTGCCTGGAGCCGTGCAACTCGGACTGCAAGTCAATGTGGACCAGGGGGAGCTCACGTTTGTGAATGACACGCTCAAGCCGTTCACAAATATCGCAGTCGTGATCACTCCCGAGACGGGATCGCCACAATGCATCTTCGACGGATACGTTCTCACACACCGCCTGCACCTGGATGCGGGAACGACTTCTTCGAAGCTCGAGGTCTGGGGACAGGACGCGTCCTGGCTGATGAACACCGAGGAGAAGGTGAAAGAGTGGGCGGATGTTACGGACTCCGACGTTGCCAGCAGTATCTTCGCGGATTACGGAATCACTCCCGCTGACGAGAACTCTTCTGACGATTCCCCGACCCACACGGAAGACGGCAATACGCTCATGCAACGCGACACCGACATTGCGTTCCTGCGCCACCTTGCCCACTCGACCGGAAAACTCTGCCGCGTCGTTTGCGCCGACAAGCCCGGCGAACGGACCGGCTACTTCGCGCGCCCGCAACTGGACGGGGATCCCGTCCTTACGCTCGACTTGAACTCTCCGGATTCCTGGAATGTCGGCCCGCTCGATTTTGACTGGGACGCAACGCGTCCTACGCATGTGATGGCGAAGCAGGTTTTCCTCAGCGATAGCGATGGCGGAGTCGATACGTCAGATTCTGGTCTGTCGCTGCTCGATGAACGTGGCCTGTCGGACTTCTCCGGCCAGACGACCTCGGTGCTGCTGACCGCTCCCGCCGACAGCGCGGACGAACTCACTCTAAAGGCTCAGGCGCTGCTCGAGGATGCGAACTGGTTTGCCCGCTGCGAAGGCGAGTCGGATCTTGCCAGGCTTAAGACCGTGCTCCGCGTCGGTACCGTCGTCGCGATTCAGGGAGTGGGTTCATTGCATTCCGGCAATTATCTGGTATGGAGCGTTCGCCACACGATCACGGCTAACTCTCACAAGATGCGGTTCACTCTCGTGCGGAACGCGGTTGGGCCGGAACCAGCCGGCGGCGCGAGCCTGCTCGGATAGCGAGGAGTCTTGTTGAAAGAAGGACTGACAAACCGTCCGCTGTATGGCAAGTACCGCGGCATTGTCACGCAGGTCGATGCCCCGACCATGCGCATCAAGGCGAAAGTCACTGCGCTCGACAACGTCGAGTCCGGCTGGGCGATGCCTTGTGTGCCTTACGCCGGAGACTCTGTCGGTTTTGCCTTCCTCCCGGAAACGGACTCCGCCGTGTGGATCGAGTTTGAACAGGGAGATGTGTCGTATCCGGTCTGGACCGGAGGATTCTGGCTGCAGGGCCAGGCGCCATCCGATGCACAACCGGGCGTCAAGGTCATCGTCACCAAGAAGCACAAGGTGTTGCTCGACGACGACGAAGACTCGATCACCATTCAAGATTCGAACGGCAACAGCGTGAAGCTCGACTCCGACGGCATCACCCTGACGCGCGGATCGAAGACAGTTCAGGTAAGCAGCGGGCAGGTGAGCGTCAATGACAGTGCTCTGGTCGTGACGTAGCCGATGAATACAAGGAGGACATCGTGGGCGGATTGTTAACAACCGACAGCGTTCTGATGTGTCCGCACGGCGGCACGGTGACCGCGACCACTTCAAACGATCGCGTGTTTGTGAATGGAGCCCCCGCATTGCTGGCGACCGACGATTTTGCAATTCCCGATTGTCCATTTCCGCCAACCGGAACTCCCCACCCGTGTGTGACGGTTCTGTGGCAAACCACCGACCAACGCAGTTCGATCATGGGAGATGAAACGTTGAGCGACTCCTCCGTCGGCATCTGCCTGGCCGGGGATAGCGCTCCGCAAGGCACGGTGCAAATTTCCACGCAACAGACCGTGTCCGGGGAGTAGGGCACAAAGGCGAGCAAACATGAACCGGCACGATTACGCCCATCCATTCCGCGTCGATCCCTCATCGGGGCAAGGCATGCAGACTGATTACGCTTCCCACGTGGACCAGATGATCCGCCAGGTTCTGTTGACCTCTCCCGGCGAGCGCATCGATCTACCCGAATTCGGCTGCGGACTGCGCCAGCTTATTTTCGCACCCCATTCAAGTGCGCTCGATGCCGCGACGAACCTGATCGTTCTGCAGTCGTTGAACCGCTGGCTCGCGGGAATCATCACCGTGCAGAACGTCGTCGTAACTCCACTTGCTCAACTCGACGATCCGGCCAAATTGAACATCGAAATTCAGTACACGCTGCTGGCGACTCAAACGAACGGAAGTGTGCAGGTCCTGGTGAGCTGACATGATGGTACCGGTAAAAGACCGACGCGAAGTTCTGCTGGCATCCACCACGCTGAACGGAATCGACTTCGTCGAAATTGCAAGTCCCGATCAGCAGACGCTGCGCGTTCACTTCCTCAATCACGTCGTGCTCAAGGGCACGGTCTCGAATCCGCAAATCACCGGCGGAGAGACCATTCGCACGGTCGTCGTCAACCCGATCAACGATGCGACCGACTGGAGCGTCGACGCCGAAGGCAGACCCATTCTCACCCTCACGACAGTTGTCGACGGTGATTTCTCCTTCTACACGCTGACCTTGCAGAGCGCGAGTCTTGACAGCTTCTTTGCGCAATCGGTCTTCTCATTTAAAGCGGCATGTCCTTCCGATCTCGACTGCGACGCGCCGTCGCCACCATGTCCGCCACTCGCCGGAAATCCCCCACCCATCGACTACCTCGCGAAAGATTTCTTGAGCTTCCGCAAGGCGCTGCTCGATTTCTCGGCCCTGCGCTATCCCGAATGGCAGGAGCGCTCCGAGGCCGATTTTGGCGTGATGTTTCTGGAAGCACTGGCCGGACTGGCCGACGATCTGAGTTACACCCAGGACCGCGTCGCGGCCGAAGCCACGCTGCAGACGGCGACACAGCGCCGTTCAATCGTGCGCCTGGCGAGGTTGGTCGACTATGAGCCGCGGACGGCGACCTCCGCCAGCGTTCAACTCCAGTTCAATGTCACGGGCACAAGCATCCCGGCGGGCCTTCCCGTGTCCGGACTCAATCCCAGCGGACAGATCGTTGTCTTTGAAACCGGCACGGGCCTTGCCGATCGCACCAACTATCCGGTCAACGCGAAATGGAATAGCCCCGTTCAGCCTTACTACTGGGATGACAGCCAGTTGTGCCTCGGCAAAGGTTCGGTCGAAATGTGGGTCGTCGGACACGGCTTCAACTTCTTCTCGGGGCAGGCGATCCTGATCGACACCCAGGCAGCGGTCTCCGCTGATCCGCCGATTCGCGAGATCGTCCATATCACCAGCTCGAATGAAGAAGTCGATCCGCTTTTTCTGGATGCGTCGAACAATCCCACTCAAGTGACCCACATCGTGTGGGACGCTTCCGAGGCTTTGCAATTCGACCACGACCAGGCGCGCTCCGTCGTTGCAGGAAACATCGTGCCGGCAACGCAGGGTCGGCGCTTCTCCGACAGCTTTGCGATCGATACCCCCCCGGCGAGCAACCTGCAGATGCCGTTGGCGGTCGTGCGCACCGCCCCCAACAGCACTCCAACGGCATTCTTGCCCCTTTATCTGTACACGCTGCAGAACACGCCGCTCGTGTGGCTCGCACCCGATTCGCAAACCGAACCTCTGCCGGAGATTTCGCTGATTGAAACCCCGCCCCTGGACCCGCCGTTTGCCTGGACGTGGCACCGTGACCTGCTTGATGCCGAGCAACTCGAGACCGCGTTCACGCTCGATCGCGCCAGCTTTATTCCGGTCGTGAACAATTCCGACAACTCCATCTCCTATGAATACGACGGAGACGAGGGCGACACGATTCGTTTTGGTGACGGCAACTTCGGCTCGCCCCCGGAAACGGGCGCAGTCTTCTCCGTGACCTACCGTGTGGGAGTGGGGGCGGAAGGAAATCTGGCGGCGGACACCATCACCCGTTTTGACCCGTCTGTAATTCCACAGGTCACGAGCGTGACCAATCCGTTTCCCGCCGCAGGCGGCGCGGACCAGGAATCCAATGACAGCGTGCGCCGCCTCGCTCCGCAAGCGTTTCGTGCCGTGCAATACCGGGCGGTTCGTCCCGAAGATTATATTGCCGCTGCCGAAACCCTGCCGTGGGTGGAGCGTGCGGGCACCGTTTTCCGTTGGACCGGCAGCTGGCTCTCGGTCTTCACAACGGCCGATCCTCTCGGCAGCGAGCAGATCACGACTCCGGAAGAACTGGACCTTATTCGATTGCTCAACCGCCGCCGCCTGGCTGGGTACGAGTCGTATGCGCCCTCGCCACATTACGTCGCGCTCGATCTTGAAGTCTACGTCTGCGCCCGCCCCGATGCGTTTCGCGGCGACGTGAAGCAGGCGGTGCTGACCGCATTGAGCAGCGCTGTAAACCCTGACGGCGCCACAGGATTTTTCTACACCGACAATTTCACCTTCGGCACGCCGCTCGAGAAGAGCGCGCTCGAGGCGGCGATCCAGAAGGCGTATGGCGTGGCCGGTGTCCACGACATTCAGTACAGGCGGCGCGGTGTCATCCTTGACTTCATTGAGCTGCCCGATGAAGTCACCATCGCAACCAACGACATTTTGCGGGTCGATAACGACCCGAGCCGCCCGGAGCGTGGATCACTCCGGGTCTATGTGGATGGCGGAAAATGACAACTTCTTCCAACTGCCCCTGCGATTGCTTCGTTCACCCAAAGTTGATCACGAATCCGCCGGGGCGCGATCAGATTGCCTATCGCGTCGGTGACTACACTAGCTTTCGTCACGCGCTCCTGCTCTCGCTGCCCGGGGAAACGGAACTCGTCAACTGGAAGCCCACCGGCACCAGCGACCTAGCCGTTCAGATGGTGGAGTGGTGGGCCTACATCGCCGACATTCTGACTTTTTACAACGAGCGCATCGCCAACGAAGATTACCTGCGCACGGCGATTCTGGATGGAAGCGTCAGACACATCATCCAGTTGCTCGGGTACCGGCCGCGTCCGGGCATTGGCGCCGCCGCTCTTCTTGCCGCCCTGACGAGTGCCACAAGACCCTTCACCCTGCCGCAAGGTTTCGCTGTGCAAAGCAAGCCCGGTCCTGGAGCCCAGCCACAGATTTTCGAGCTCGATGCCGATACCGTCGTGCAGCCGCTCGACGAAGTCTCGGCTGATCCTCTGCTTGACTCATCCACTCTGGGCGCCGACGGCAGCGTCTTGCTCGAAGGGAACGTTTCTTCTATCGATGCGGGAGACCGCCTGCTCGTTGTCGAACGGAATTGGAATGGATCGAATACCAACTATGCCTTTGCCACCGTCGCCTCGCTGGCTCAGGAAGCGGATCCTCGCGGCTCAAACAATACCCGTGTGCGATTCACCGCGGCGCTCGGCTTGCCTGACAGAGCCGCCGCTTCCGACTACCGTCTGATGAGCAGTTTGCAGTTCACGCGCCTATGGCAATATCCCGGCTCTCCCATTGAACAAAACGGCAGCAGCACCACCATCGCTCTGCAGTCGGTGGTTCGGAACATTGCGCCTGGGGACATGATCCTGTTCGACGGCAAGCGCAATCTCAACTCAGCGGTTTCTGGCGAGACTTCGGTGCTCGAGGCTTTCTCTGCTCATCCGGCAGTAGATCTGCCACAAGCCCCAGCGCCCGTTCAGGCCTTTTCCGCACTATCGGTCGTCGAGCGTTCCTTTGCCGCGATCGACATGATTTCTGTCGCCACACTCGCCAGCGTCACCAGCTATTCCGAACTGATCTGGTACGCCAACGCTCCTGATCCTTCTTCTCCCCAAACGCCGCCCACGAGCCCTCCCGGAATTGCCGTCCTGCACTCCCAACTTACTGTCGTACCCGCGTATTCCAACTCCGAGTTGGGAAGCCTCGTCATCCGCTATGGCTGGCAGGATGTCGGACAATTGATTCCGACACCGTCGGCGACGTTCTCGGCGTCAAGTCCAGAACTGATTGCGATCGATCCCCCGGCCTTTCCCGCTGGTTCGTCCCCGGTTCTCGTGGAGGACGTGAACGGCGATGGCGAGAGCGCGACCGGATTTGTCGGTGCGGATCTCACCATCATGCAACTCTCGGACCTTCCGGACGACCCACCGGCCCTGACTCCTCCGCTGAATGTGCTGTTCAATCTACTGTCAATGTCACGTGGTAAGTCGGTCAACGGCGAGGTCCTCGGCAGCGGCGATGCCAGCTCGGCTGGCCAGGAGTTCGTGCTGCAAAAATCCCCGTTGACTTATTTGCTGAGCGCTGATTCCAGCTCGGGCGGAAACTATAGGAGCACTCTGCGCGTTTGGGTGAACGGAATCGAGTGGCAAGAAGTCCAAAGTTTCTACGGCCAGAAGCCAACCGCGGCAATCTTCGTCACACACGAAGACGACGACGACCAGACGCACGTCCAGTTCGGCGACGGTATCAACGGGGCACGCCTGCCATCGGGGACCAACAACATTGTTGCGAACTACCGCTTCGGAAGCGGCGCTGCGGCGCCCGATGCGGGCAAGTTGACAACCATCGTCACAGCCCAGCCCGGACTTACCGCGGTGCGAAATCCCATAGCGCCCACCGGCGGCGCCGACCCCGATCCGGCGAGCCAGATTCGCCGCTACGCTCCGCTTTCGGTCATGACGTTCGGACGAGCCGTTTCCGGCCAGGATTACGAAGCGATCGCCGCCTCCACGCCCGGTGTGGCGCGGGCACACGCATACTGGAGCTTCGATTTTCTGCAACAGCGAACCACGGTCACCGTCTACGTCGGCGACGATGATGGCGCGGTGAATGCCGCCACCATCGCACTGCAGGGCGATGCAGATCCCAACCGCCCGGTCGTCGTGAGGCTGGCAACCGCCGTGCCCGTTCATATTTCGTTTGCCATCGCGATTGATCCCAGATACGTCGCGGCGACCGTCATCGCGGCGGTACAGCAGGCGCTGCTGGATCCACTGAACGGACTGTTCGGTTCCGAACGCATCGGAATTGGAGAAGTCATCTACGCCAGCGAGATTTACGAAGCATGCCTCTCCGTGCCGGGCACGATTTCGGTTCACGATCTTAGAGTCCGCACCACCAAGGTCCTGCCGCTGGGCCTCTCGTTTTTCTTTCCGACGTCGATTTCGATGGGTTCGCTGGCCTCGATTGTCCAACTTCTTTTCGGAACGCCCTACCGCTTCGATCCGGGGGAGGGGGCTTATTTTTCGCTCGACAGCAGCGCACTCAACATCACTCCTGAGGTGAACCCCAATGCTGGATGAGCGCGATCACTATCAGGTGTACTACCAGGACAAGCTCTGGAACTTGTTGCCCGCGATCTATCGTAGCCTCGATTCCGCGAGCTTCAATACTGCAGGACCGCTGCGCGAGATGGTGAACAGGATTGGAGCGCAGGCCGCGATTCTCCGCCGCAGTATCGATCGTCTCTGGGAAGACCAGTCCATTGAGACCTGCGACGATTGGGTCATTTCGTACATCGGCGACCTGCTCGCCACCAACCTGGTTGCAAGTCTCGACGCCCGCGGTCAGCGCCTCGATGTTGCCAAGACGATTTACTACCGGCGGCGCAAGGGAACCGTCTCTATTCTCGAAGAGATCGCCGCCAACATCACCGGTTGGGACGCCAAGGTCGTCGAGTTCTTCCGCAGGCTTGGACGCACGCGCCACAATTTCGATCCCACCATCGGCTGGCCGGCTGACGATTCCGATCCTGCCGGCAGCCTGTCGCTGCAGCTTGAAGAAGGACTTGTCGGTTTCTGGACTCGCACCGGAATCGGCGGATGGGCCGATCTGCGCAACGCCTATGGAGCCACCAAATCGCGGACCGCATTCGACGAGTATTTTCACGCCGCCGATTTTCGCCGCGGCGTTGACCTGGTTGGCTGGCACAACATTCCGCGCCTGGGCGTTTTTCTATGGAGGCTCTACAGTTTCGGGGTCGATGAAAGCACTCCGGTGCCCATGACCGGATGCCCGAATCAATACAGTTTCGATCCCACAGGACGCCAGGTTCCGCTGTTCTGCGCGGCAGCGCGGTCACAGGCTACAAGTTATGGCGATGACTGGGTCTCGCCGCAGGAGTGGCAACTCCCTGGACCGATTGCGAGTCCTCTGCTCCAGGCCGCGCTCAGTGATCCGCCAACAATTCCTCTCTACTCACAGATCGCGCCCGACGGCGTGACCGTCGTTCCAAACTCCTTCGGCGTATTTCAGAAACCGGGCGTCGTTTATGTTCTGCTTGATATTGCAGATTTCTTCGACACGACGAGCCGGCGGTATACGGTCTTTCCAGAAATCGGGCGGTTTCACGTACAGAATCCTCCTGCCGGGCAACAACCGCTCTATGTGGCGTATCACTATGGGTTCGCCTCAACGATCGGAGCGGGCCCCTATGATCGCCGCATTCCCGGCGCGCCGCCTCCGACACTTCCTGCGCCAACCACAAGCTTTCAAGGTGGTGCGGCCGTCACCGTGCAAACACCGAGTGGCACGACGACGTTCAGCGATTCGCTCACATACCTAAGCGTGAGCGACACTTCCAACATCGCCAACGTAGTAGTGCAGGCCGCGGCGATGAAGCGGCCCGTGTTTCGCATGCCCGCGCCCGCTCCCAACGTCAGTGCGTGGACACTCACCGGCAACGACGGAAGCTCTCTCCGTCTCGACGGCTTGCTGGTGAGTGGTGGCGACATCATTTTGCGCGGCAAGTTCTCGAGCGTGACGCTGAGCTGCTGCACGCTCGATCCCGGCAACACCGGAGATCGGA
>Ga0335079_10002162_pt1 | contig 22719 bp, 21 predicted proteins | sample Lox_Sample_33_FD_206719 | JGI IMG/M metagenome (GOLD analysis project Ga0335079, IMG submission 206719) | Soil microbial communities from Loxahatchee National Wildlife Refuge, Florida, United States - Lox_Sample_3.3 | ecosystem: Environmental > Terrestrial > Soil > Wetlands | place: USA... | reverse complement strand
GCTACACGCTCGCCTGCTTCGTCATCGCCGGCGCCGCCGGCGGGCTCGCGGGCGTGCTGCTCGCGAGCCACGGCAAGTACGTCAACCCGAACGTGCTGCACTGGACGCAGTCGGGCACGCTCATGGTGATGGTGATCGTGGGCGGCGTCGGGCGGCTGTGGGGCGGGACGGTCGGGGCCGCGGCGCTGCTCGGGCTCGAGGACCTCGTCGGCAGCCACCGCGCCGAGTGGATCGCAAGCCTGTTCCCGAACTACCAGCAGCACGCGAGCCTCGCCGTCGGCGCCGTGCTGCTCGCGATCGTGCTGTTCGCGCCGCAGGGCATCGCGGGCGCCTTCGCGCGGAGGCGGCGTGCTTGAGCTGAACGGAGTCACCAAGCGCTTCGGGGGCGTAACGGCGACCGACGGGGTTGCGCTCGACGTGAGGCGCGGCGAGGTGCACGCCCTCATCGGCCCGAACGGGGCCGGCAAGACGACGCTCATCGCCCAGATCGCGGGCGATCTGATCTGCGACAGCGGGTCGATCGTGTTCGAGGGCGCCGACGTCACGCGCGCGCCCCAGCACCAGCGCGTGCGTTCGGGCCTCGCGCGCAGCTACCAGATCACGAGCATCTTCGGGCGCCTTTCCGTGCTCGACAACCTCGCGCTCGCGGTGCAGGCGAGGAGCGGCTCGAGCTTCTCTTTCTGGCGGCCGGTGGCGACCGAGACCGCGCTCGCGGAGGAGGCCCGGGCGATCGCGGCGGAAATCGGGCTGTCGGGGCGCGAGGCCACCATTGCGGCCACGCTCGCCCACGGCGAGCAGCGCGCGCTCGAAGTCGGGCTCGCTCTCGCCACGCGGCCGAGGCTGGTGCTGCTCGACGAGCCCACCGCCGGAATGGGCCCGGAGGAGTCGCTGGGGATGGTCGGGCTGATCGAACGCATACGCGCGCGCGTCGCGGTGCTCCTCGTCGAGCACGACATGGACGCGGTGTTCCGCCTCGCCGATCGCGTCTCGGTGCTCGTGTCCGGCCGCGTGATCGCGACCGGCGCGCCCGAGGCGATCCGCAGCCATGCCGAGGTCAGGAAGGCCTACCTCGGGGAGAGCGCCGCGGCATGAGCGAGCTGCTGAAGATCGAGAATCTCCAGACCGCGTACGGGGCCAGCCAGGTGCTGTTCGGCGTCGACCTCGAGATCCGCCCGGGCGAGGTCGCGACGCTCCTCGGCAGGAACGGCATGGGCAAGACGACCACCGTGCGCTCGATCATGGGGCTGACGCCGGCGAGGAGCGGGTCGATCCGCTTCCTGGGGCGACGCATCGAGGGGCTGCGGCCGGACCGGGTCGCGCGCGCCGGGCTCGCGCTCGTCCCGGAAGGCCGGCAGATCTTTCCCAACCTTACCGTGCGCGAGAACCTTGTCGCCTTCGCCGCGAACCGGAGCGCCGCGGCCGACCCCTGGACGCTAGCCAAGGTGCTCGACTTCTTTCCGCAGCTCGGCGCGCGCATGGACCATCTCGGCAACCAGCTCTCGGGCGGCGAGCAGCAGATGCTCGCCATCGGACGCGCCCTGATGACGAACCCCCACCTGCTCCTGCTCGACGAGGCAACCGAGGGCCTGGCGCCGCTCGTGCGCGAGGAGATCTGGACGTGCCTTGTCGCGCTGAAAGGCGCGGGCCAGACGATCCTCGTCATCGACAAGTACGTCGAGCGCCTGGTCGACATCGCCGACCGGCACACGATCCTCTCGCGCGGGCGCGTGGCGTGGAGCGGCACCTCGCGCGAGCTCGCCGGCGACCGCGCCCTGTGGCACCGCCACCTTGGCGTGTGATGAGGCCCGAAGATGCCTTCGTCTCGAGGGTGAGGTCCTCGCGCGTCGGCGCGCGCCTTCCTAGTGTCGTCGATACTGTGGCCGGCGCGCCGGCAGTCGCACTGCCGGGTTCAGATCCTTGTGACGGAAATTGATCCGCCCTTTCGTCAGATCGTAGGGCGTCAGCTCTAGGCTGACCCTGTCCCCGGCGAGAATCGTGATCCGGTGCTTTCTCATCTTGCCCGCCACATAGGCAACCACCACGTGCCCATTCTCCAGGGTTACGCGGTAGCGTGTGTCGGGAAGCACTTCGCTGACGGTGCCTTCCATTTCAATCAACGCTTCTTTCGTCACTTTTTTGCTCTCCCGCCAAAGACGATCAGACAGCTTTCAGATCGACTGCGGACGTCTTGCCGTTCTGCCCTTGCTCCAGTTCGTACGAGATCTGTTGATTCTCGCTGAGGCTTCCGAGGCCGGAACGTTCGACCGCCGAGACGTGCACGAATACATCCTTGGACTTGTCTTCGGGCTGGATGAACCCGTATCCCTTGGAGGCATTGAAGAACTTTACGGTACCGATAGGCATGGAATCTCTCCATAGATCGCGTCGCCGTGCACGATAGTGTGCAAGGCATCAAATTGTCCCGTGGGAGAAAACCAGTAGCGGTACCCGGGGGTACTGCGGACCAACCCATTGAATTCGACGCTCCCTATATTGGGGCAATGGCGTCGTTAGCAAGGGCCCGGTCAAGGTCTGGAACGCCGCTCCCGGTACGCGTGTGATAGGCTTTTCCTCCCCGTAGAGTCCTGCTTCAAGGAGTCCGCAATGCTGCACGAGCGCATCCCCAACCTTTCCGGCTTCGTCGAGCCCGACCGGGTGCGGCGCGAGGTCTACACCGATCCCGCGATCTTCGACATGGAGATGGAGCGCATCCACGAGCGCGTGTGGATCTACTGCGGCCACGAGACCCAGGTGCCGAAGGCCGGCGACTACTACACGGTGCAGATCGGCCGCCAGCCGATGCTCATGGTGCGCGGCGCCGACGGCAAGGTGAACGTGCTCTACAACCGCTGCCCGCACCGCGGCAACATGATGTGCGGCGACCGCAGCGGCAACGCCGGCGAGTTCTTCCGCTGCTCCTACCACTCCTGGACCTTCCATCACGACGGCAAGCTCCGGAGCATTCCGATGATGGAGTCGGGCTACGCCGGCACGCGCTTCGGCAAGGACAGCCCGGACTGCAACATGAAGAAAGCGGCGCGCGTGGAGAGCTACCGCGGCTTCGTGTTCGCGAGCCTCGCAGCCGACGGGCCGACGCTCAAGGAATTCCTCGGGGAGTCGCGCATCGCCTTCGACGACATGTGCGACCGCGCACCCGAAGGCGAGGTCGAGATTGTGCCGAACTGCTTCCGCGTGATCCAGCACTCGAACTGGAAGATCTTCCTGGAGAACCAGCTCGACGCCCTGCATCCGTCGGTGACGCACCAGTCGACCGGCCGCGCCGCGCACGAGGTGGAGAAGGTGCTCGAGAAGAACGCGAAGAAAGGCCAGGTTCCGCTCAAGTACCACATGCTCTCGGCGTTCGCCACGGTCACGATCGACAAGTGGGACAACTTCCAGACGCTCAACTACCCGCACGGGCACTGCATCCTCACCGGCTACATGGGGCTTCGTCCCCAGGATCCCGACACGCTCGCCTACGACAAGGTCATGATCAAGGCCTACGGACAGAAGCGCTTCGAGGAGATCGTCGGGGTGAACATCCACCACGTACTCATCTACCCGGGCCTGTCGGTGCAGTCGCCGCTGCAGCAGCTGCGGGCGGTGCGCCCGCTCGGCGTGGACAAGACGCTCACCGAGATCTGGCACTTCCGCCTGAAAGGCGCGCCCGAGCCGATCTACCGGCGCTCGCTCGCGTACTACAACCTGGTCAACTCGCCCTCGACCATGATCAACGCCGACGACCTGGAGAACTTCTGGAAATGCCACCAGGGCCTGTCCTCCGACGGCGGCGACTGGGTGACCTTCGGGCGGCACTTCGGGCGCGACATCGAGAAGGACGGGCGCGTCGAGACCGGCCCGAACATGGGCACCTCCGAAGCGCCGATGCGCAACCAGATGAAGGCGTGGTCGCAGTACATGACGGCAGGGCGGTGATGGCGAAGAAGAAGGCCCCGAGAAAACCCGCGCGCCGCGCGAGCGGCGGCGACACCCAGCACGCGGTCGAGCAGTTCCTGTACCGGCAGGCCGACATCCTCGACGGCAAGCGCTGGCAGGACTACATCGACCTCTTCGCCGACGACGGCGTCTACTGGATGCCGCCCGAGCCCTCGCACACCACCTGGGACGGCATGCCCGCCATCTTCGCCGAGGACAAGAACCTCATGACCGTGCGCATGGGGCGCGTGCTGCACCCCGACGCCTGGTCGCAGCGCCCGCTGTGGGGCACCAACCACGTCGTCGGCAACGTCGTCATCGAGAAGGAATCGCCGAACGGCGACGTGGTCGCGCGCTCGCGCTTCCACATGATGGAGCTGCGCCGCGACGACGTGCGCCACTTCGCGGGGTCGTATACGCACCACCTCAAGAAAACCGAGGACGGCTACCGCATCAGGCTCCAGCGCGTCGACATGACCAACGCGCAGGCGGCGTACGACTACGTGCTGCAGGTGTGGGTCTAACGCGCTTGTCGAGGCGCGGTCCTCGAAGGAGTTTCGTCCTCTCGTAGATGGTCCGGGTTTCCTCGTTGGTTTTCGGCGCCTGACTCGCGATCCGCCCGCAGCTCTTCCCGGTACCGTTTCTGCTCCTGTTGGAACAGCGCGCGTATCTCTTCCTGCGTCGCCTTTTGCTCGTTTTGCAGATCGCTGCGCTTGTTTTCCATCTCGCGGTGCTTGGCGCGCAGCAGGTCGATCTGCTGCAGCGCATCGTCCTGCCGCTGCCCGGCCGCGGCCAGGTTGCGTGCCTCCAGAGCGCGGCGCGCGGCCGCGAGGTCGACGCGTTTGGCGCGAATCGCCTGGACCGCGTCGTGAATGTCGCGCAATTGCGCGCTTAGTCCCTTGTCGCCGCCCAGTTTCTCGATGGCCTGCGCCTGCAGCATTTCGAGCTTGTCTTCGTTGATGCGCTGGCGTTCCTGCACTGCGTCCTCGCGGCCGTTGAAGGCGCGGGCCTGCTCGACGTTTTGTGTGCGCTGCGCGCGCGCGTCTTCCACGCGCGATTGCGCCGCGCCGATGTTGCTGTAAAAGAGCGCATCGAAGCCGGCGGCCAACCGCTTCTGTTGTTCCTGCAGCGCGTCGTTGCGCGTGTTCAGTTCCTTGCGCCGGCGCGCCAGCTCGGGAGGGGCCATCAGGCCCGCCCGCTTTTCGAGCGCCTCGCGCGCCGCGGCCAAGTCCACCCATTTTTGCTTGAGCGCGTCGGCCGTCGGGTTCAGTTGAGCCAGCCGCGCCTCGCTCTGCTCGCGCTGCTCCTCGGCGGCGTTCTTTCTCGTTTCGTTCGCCGCGACGCTTCTTTCGGTGATCGCCTGCCGGCCTTCCCTGATCGCCTGGTATTCCTGGCGGATCGTTTCGCCGGTTTCCCGCACCGCCCTGAATTGCTCGCGCAAGCCGGCGTTCGCGCGCAAGGCCGGGATCAGCCGCTGTTGCAGCGCCTTGCGCTTCTCCTGCAGCGCCGCCGCGTCCTTCTGCAAGGCTTCGCCGCGGCTGCGGAGTGCCGCTCGCTCCCGCTCGGTGTCTTGCTTCTGTTCCGCTTCGGCCGCGAGTCGCGCCTCTCCGGCCGCCTTGTTCGCCGCCGCCTGTTGCTGAGTCTCGCGCTGCGCCGCCCGGAATTGCGCGCGCTTTTGCTCGACGATCTTGCGCCGCTCGTCACGGCGCTGGATGATCATTTTCTGGATTTCTTCGTGCTTCTTGTTGATCAGGTCTTCGTGCGGGCCCGGCTTGAAGAAGCCGGGAATGCGCGGCAGCACACGGGGCTGCTGGCTGCCCTGGTTTGGCGCATAGCCGGCGTGGTCGGCCGAGACGACCGTCTGCCCGGTGTCGCTTTCTATCGTCGTTTCGCCGGTGAAGACCTTGTCGTAGGTCCCCGGCTCGCCTTCGCTCGAACCGGGCGGGACATAGCGCGTTTCATGGTCGGTGCCGCGTATGCCGATGGTCGCGGTGGGCGTGCGCAGCTTGTAGGACGGCCGGTTGAATTTGCCGATCCAGCCGGAGATCGATCGCAAGGCGCCTGAGAACAAGTTCAGCACGCCATGGTCGTCGTCCCCGCCGTCGGCCTTGAAACTGACAATCTGGATCCGCGTATTGGCGCGCAGCGCGAGAAAACCCGTATCGCTCATGGTCAGATGCGCTTCGGCATCCTTGCCGGTCACGAGGGTGTCGCCTTCCATGACCGCGTCCCCCTGGTGCGCCGCGCGGGCGGGCTTGCCCGGCTGCAGGATTTGCACGTCTCTGACGACGAGGTCGAACTTGCCGGCCGGGATCGGATCGGGGTTGGCCAGGCTGGGCGCCGCGGCCTGCGCCGGAATGCTGCAGATCAGGAACAGGAATGCGCCTGCCCACGCGAGGGCAAACGCGCGCCGCATGCCGTCGCGGGCCATGATCGCTTCGCTTCCCGAGATAGTTCGGCGAGGGACTACTTGAATTTCGCCGCGAGCGCCTCGCTGCCGCGCGCGAGAACGCCGGTATCCGCGCCGACCGCGACGAAGAGGCCGCCGCATTCGATCCAGCGCCTCGCGTCGGCCTCGACGCCGGTGAGGATGCCCGGCGCCTTGCCGGCCTTGCGGATGCGCCGGATCGCGTCGTCGATGACCGGCATTACCTTGGGGTTGTTCGTCTCGCCGGCGTAGCCGAGCGAGGCGTGCAGGTCGGCCGGGCCGATGAAGACGCCGTCGACGCCGTCGACCGCCGCGATTTTCTCCAGGCTGTCGAGCGCGGTCTGGGTCTCGACCTGCACCAGCACGCAGATCTCCTCGTGGGCGCGCTTCGCGTAGTCCTTCACGCGCCCGAAGCGCGTCGCGCGCGTGGCGCCCGCGACCCCGCGCACGCCGGCAGGCGGGTAGCGCGTGTAGGCGACCGCGGCCTTCGCCTCTTCCGCGTTCTGCACGTAGGGGATGAGCAGCGACTGCGCCCCGATGTCGAGGTAGCGCTTGATCGTCACCATGTCGTTCCAGGGCACGCGCACGACCGGATGCGTCGGGTAGGGCGCCGCGGCCTGCAGCTGCTGCAGCACCGACTCGAGGTCGTTCGGCGAGTGCTCGGTGTCGAGGAGGATCCAGTCGAATCCCGATCCCGCGACGAGCTCGACGGCGTAGTGCGAAGACAGGCTGGACCACAGCCCGATCTGGAGCTTGTTCGCCCTGAGGGCGCGCTTGAAGGTGTTCGCGGGGAGATCCATCAGACCTGGTATCCCTTTTCCTTGAGCGCCTTGTCGACCCAGCCGCGGTCGACGGTGCCCGCCTTGATCTGCTTCATCGAGTTCGTCTCCTTGGCGAGGATCGCCTTCGCCGAGGCGAGGATGGCCTCGGCGAACTCCAGCGGCACCGAGACCAGGCCGTCGGCGTCGCCCACGATGATGTCGCCGGGGTTTACCGTCATGCCGCCCATGTTGATCGGCACGTTGATCTCGCCCGGTCCGTTCTTGTAGGGACCGCGGTGCGTGACGCCGCTCGCGAAGACGGGAAAGCTTCCCTCGCGCAGCTCGGCCGAGTCGCGGATCGCGCCCCAGATCACCATGCCGCCGACGCCGCGCTGCTCGGCGCGCGCGCTCATCAGCTCGCCGATGATGGCGTGGTCGTTGAAGCCGCCCGCGTCGACGACGATCACGTCGCCCGGAGCCGCGGTGTCGATCGCCTTGTGCACCAGCAGGTTGTCGCCGGGCGCCGTGCGCACGGTGAACGCCGGGCCGCAGAGCTTAGCGCCGTTGTGCATCGGGCGAAGCTGCGGGCCGCCCGCGTACAGGCGCTCCATGCTGTCGGAGAGGTGCGGCGTCACCATCTTCGAGAGCTCCTCGACCAGCTTCTTGTCGGGGCGTTTGGGGATGGGGAGGATGCGGAAGCCGATGGCGGTCATTGCTCTTGCTCCTAGACGAACTGTACGGCGACGCCGCCGAGCGGGCCGAAGTCGCCGTGCAGCGTGTCGCCCTTGTTGGCGAACACTACGCGCGTGAACGAGCCGGCGAGCACCAGGTGGCCGGCCTCGAGCGTGACGCCGCTCTTGCCGAGGCGGTTCGCGAGCCAGGCCACGCCGAGCGCCGGGTGGCCGAGCACGCCCGCGGCGAGGCCGGTCTCCTCGATCTCGGAGTTGCGGTACATGATGCCGCCGACCCAGCGCAGGTCGACGTCCATCGGGCCGATCGGGCGCCCGCCGACGACGATGCCGGCCGCGGCGCCGTTGTCGGCGACGGTATCGAAGATCTTGCGCGGGTTCTGCAGGCGCGCGTCGACGATCTCGATCGCCGGCACGACGTACTCGGTCGCGCGCAGCACGTCGAGCAGCCCTACCCCGGGACCCTTGAGCGGCTTGCCCAGGACGAACGCCAGCTCGATCTCCACCCGCGGCAGGCAGTAGCTCGCGTGCACCACTTTCGCCCCGTCGGGGATCATCATGGTGTCGAGCAGGTGTCCGTAGTCGGGCTCGTTGATCTGCGAGGAGGCCTGCATCGCCTTGGAGGTCAGGCCGACCTTGTGCCCGATGAGCTTCGCGCCCGCCTTGATCCAGTGCTGCGCGACGGCGGTGGAGATCGCGTAGGAATCCTCGATGGTGATGTGGGGGTAGGTGGTCGAGAGCTGCACCGCCTGTTTCTTTGTCCTGTCGGCGTTCAGCAGCGTCTCGACGCAGGTCTTGCGCTCGGCTTCGGACAGCGGCATGGGAAATATGTCTCCTTTGCGGAGAGCGGATTCTACACTGACGACCGCCGGGGCTAGAATGGCTGAAACAATGAACGCGCAGACTCGGACGTCTGTCTGACTTCGATGAACTCACCCGCGAAGACATCCTTTTTCCGCCGCCTGTTCGGCGCGATCGCGCGGCGGCCCGGAACGGTGCCGCGCGCCGCGGTGCGCCGTGCGCGTCACGCCATCTCGCTGTGCCACGCGCTGATGTCGGAACGGGGAGAGGTGTCGGGCGCGCGCATCGCGCGCGAGGCGCTCGCCGCCTACCTGGAGCTCGACGAGGCGGCGCTGGGCATCTACTTCGATCTGCTGGTGAAGGAGTTCTCGCCCGATCCCGAGCAGGTTGGCCGCATCGCCGACGCCTACCGCCAGGATCCTTCGCCGGCCAACCTGATCCAGCTGCAGCGGGTGGTCGAGCCGCCGCGCCAGGAGCTGTTCCGGCGGCTCAACATGGCCGACGGGGGCACCGCGGTGCTGGTCGAGATGCGGCGCCGGCTGATCAAGCTGCTCGCCGAGCGTCCCTACTACGCCGGCATCGACGCCGACCTCGCGCACCTGTTCGCTTCCTGGTTCAACCGCGGCTTTCTCGTCCTCCAGCGCATCGACTGGCGCACCCCGGCGCTCGTGCTCGAGAAGCTGATCCGCTACGAAGCGGTGCACGAGATCCAGGGCTGGCCCGACCTGCACCGGCGGCTCGAGGCCGACCGGCGCTGCTACGCGTTCTTCCACCCGGCGCTCCCCGACGAGCCGCTGATCTTCATCGAGGTCGCGCTGACGCGCGGCCTGGCCTCGCGCGTGCAGCCCCTGCTCGAACTGGAGTCCCCGGTGGCCGACCCGTCGTCGGCCAATTGCGCGATCTTCTATTCGATCACCAACTGCCAGGAAGGCCTGAGAGGTGTGTCCTTCGGCAACCTGCTTATCAAGCAGGTGGCCGAGGATCTGGGCCGCGAGTTTCCCAAGGTGAAGACCTTCTCCACCCTCTCGCCGATCCCGGGTTTCCGCAGGTGGCTCGCGGGAATCGCGAAAGAGCGTCCCGCGGTCGCAGCGCTCCTTGCGCAGATCGATACGGGACGGTGGCTCGATGACCACGCGGTCGCCGCCGATATTCGCCGCGATCTCGTCCGTCTGTGCTCGTTCTACCTGGTGCACGCGAAGCAGGGGCGCGACCCGCTGGACCCGGTTGCGCGGTTTCACCTCGGCAACGGCGCGCGGCTTGAACGGCTCAACTGGCTGGGCGACATCTCCGAGATGGGCATGCGCCGCTCCGTCGGCATGATGGTGAACTACGTCTACCGGCTCGACGACGTCGAGCGCAACCACGAGACCTATGCGCGCGACCACCACATCGTGGCAACGCGGCGCTTCGAGGTGCTGGCGCGCGAATCGCTCGCCGCGCCCAAAGAGAAATCGCCGCCGGTCCCGGCCTAGTCCGTCGCGGCGGTGCCGCGGGTCTCTCTTAAGCTGGCCTTAAGCTCCGTAGCTCACCCTGCGGACGGTAACGACCTCACTCTTTTCGCGTGCCGCATGAAACCGACCCATCGCGTATACAAGGACGCTTACGACGTTACGGTATTGGTATTGCAAGGCGGCGGAGCGCTGGGGGCCTACCAGGCCGGCGTGTTCGAAGGACTTGCGGAGGCCGGAATCTCGCCCGACTGGGTCACGGGTGTCTCGATCGGCGGCATCAATGCCGCTCTCATCGCCGGGAACGCGCCGGACCGGCGCGTCGAGCGCCTGCGCGATTTCTGGGACCTCGTGTCCTCCGGAGCATTCGGAAATTTTCCCCGGAAGCAAGATCCCTCGCAAGATCCGCTGCGGCGGGTCTTCAAGCGCATGAACGCGACCGCGAGCGCAGCTTTCGGCGTCCCGGGCTTCTATACCCCGCGCGTGCCCCCAGCGGCATTGATGCCGGCCGGAAACGAAGGGGCGCTGAGTATCTACGATGTCGCACCGCTCGGGTCCACGCTCGAGCAATTCGTCGATTTCGATCTGATCAACCGGGGCGCCATCAGGCTCAGTCTCGGCGCCGCGAACGTCGAGACGGGGAATTCGACGTACTTCGACAGCCTTAACACGCGAATCCGCCCCGAGCACGTCCTGGCAAGCGGCGCGCTGCCGCCCGCGTTTGCGCCGGTCGAGATCGACGGCCAATGCTACTGGGACGGCGGCATCGTTTCCAACACGCCTCTGTGGTACGTGCTCGACAATCAGCTCCCGGGGAGAGCGCTCATCGTCCAGGTCGATTTGTTCAGCGCGGCGGGCGAGCGGCCGCTGGACCTCGATCAGGTCATGGAACGCCACAAGGACATCATGTATTCGAGCAAGACGCGCTTCAACACGACGCGCGTGCGCGAGCTGCAGCAAATACGCACTCCCTTGCATCGTCTGCTGCGCAAGCTGCCGGAAAGCTTGCAGTCCGATCCCGACGTGCAAATTCTCGAGAAACTGTGCAGCGAAACGCACATCGACATAGTCCACTTCATCAACCGGCACCGCGCCTATTCCTCGTTCTCGAAGGACTACGAATTCTCCCGCTCCAGCATGCTGGATCGCTGGCAGGCCGGGCTGGAGGACGTGCGGCGCTCGGTCGCGCATCCGGAATGGCTCAAGAAATTGCAGCTGGCAGACGGCATCCGGATGTACGACCTCACGCGCAGGACCGTTCGCGCGGAGGCGGCGTAAATGAACCGACGCGAGGTCAAGTCGCGCGCATTTGCGATGCCGCTGACCAGTCCGGCCTTCCCGCCCGGACCGTATCGCTTCGTCGATCGCGAGTTCTTCGTCATTACGTATCGCACTGACATGGATGCACTCAGATCCGTCGTGCCGGAGCCGCTCGAAGTGGTTCAGCCGATCGTCAAGTTCGAGTTCATCCGCATGCCTGATTCGACGGGGTTCGGCGACTACACGGAATCCGGGCAGGTGATTCCGGTGCGTTTCAACGGCGAGGAGGGCGCGTACGTTCACGCCATGTTTCTCAACGACCATCCGCCCATCGCGGGCGGGCGCGAGCTGTGGGGTTTTCCGAAGAAGCTCGCTTCACCCAGTCTCGGGGTGGAAAAGGACACCTTGCTCGGCGTGCTCGAGTACGGACCGGTGACGGTGGCGGTCGGCACCATGGGATACAAGCACCGGATCCTGGCGCACGATAAGATCGCCCGAGGGCTTGCGGCGCCGAATTTCCTCCTCAAGATCATCCCTCACGTCGACGGCACGCCGCGAATCTGCGAACTGGTGCGCTACTGCTGCGAGGGCATCGCGGTCAAGGGAGCCTGGGAAGGGCCGGCCGCCTTGGAGCTCTTCGAGCACGCCCTGGCGCCGGTGGCCGGACTTCCCGTCCGCGAGGTGATTTCCGGAACGCACATATTGAGCGACCTGACGCTCGGGCTCGGCACGGTCGTGCACGACTATCTGGCTTCCTGAAAAGGGGCACTCATGAAACTCCAGGGCAAATCGGCGATGATCACGGGCGCGGCGAGCGGCATCGGCAAGGAGATCGCGCTGGTCTACGCACGCGAGGGCGCGAAGGTCGCGATCGCGGACATCAACGGGCGGTCGGCCGACGCCACGGCGGAGGAAATCCGTGCCGCCGGAGGCGAAGCGATGGGGGTCGCGATGGACGTCACCAGCGAGTCGGCCGTCAAGGCCGGGACCGCCGCGGTCGTGTCGGCCTTCGGCGGGATCGACATCCTGGTGAGCAACGCCGGTATCCAGACGGTGCACCCGCTCGAGCAGTTCCCTTTCGACGAATGGAAGAAGCTGCTCGCGATCCACCTGGACGGCGCGTTCCTCACCACACACGAGTGCCTGCCGCACATGTACGCATCGGGGCGCGGCGGCAGCGTCATCTACATGGGATCGGTGCATTCCAAGGAGGCCTCGCCGCTCAAGGCGCCTTACGTCGCCGCCAAGCACGGCCTCATCGGGCTCGCCAAGGTCGTCGCGAAGGAAGGCGCGAGGCACGGCGTGCGCGCCAACGTGATCTGCCCGGGGTTCGTGCGGACGCCGCTCGTCGACAAGCAGATCCCCGAGCAGGCGCGCGACCTGGGCATCTCCGAGGAGCAGGTGGTCAAGGACGTGATGCTCAAGGAGACGGTGGACGGCGAGTTCACCACCGTTCAGGACGTGGCGGAAGCGGCGCTCTTCTTCGCTTCCTTTCCCTCCAACGCGCTGACGGGCCAGTCGATCGTCGTCAGCCATGGGTGGTACATGCAGTAGCGCTAGTGGATCTCCGGGTCCGGGGTCGGCGCCGTGCCCTCGAGGAAGTCGAAGTCGCAGCCCTCGTTCGCCTGCCTGATGTGCTGCGAGAAGAGCGCGCCGTAGCCGCGCTCGAAGCGCTTCGCCGGGGCCTTCCAGGCGCGCCTGCGCTTCATCATCTCGGCGTCGTCGATGAGGAGCTGCAGGCGTCGGCGCTCGATGTCGAGCTCGATCGTGTCGCCGTCCTTCACCAGCGCGAGCGGCCCGCCGATGTAGGATTCGGGCGCGACGTGCAGCACGCAGCAGCCGAACGCGGTGCCGCTCATGCGCGCGTCCGAAATCCTCACCATGTCGCGTACGCCCTGCTGCAGCAGCTTCTTCGGGATCGGCACCTCCCACTCGGGCATGCCGGGCGCGCCCACCGGGCCGGCATTCTTGAGCACGATCACGCAGTCGGCGTCGACGTCGAGCTTCGGGTCGTCGAGCCGCGCCTGCAGGTCGTTGTAGTCCTCGAACACCACCGCGCGGCCCTTGTGCTTCCACAGCCGCTTCTCGGTCGCCGCCGGTTTTACGACCGCGCCGTCGGGGGCGAGGTTGCCGCGGAGGATCGCGAGGCCGCCCGAGGGCAGCACGGGCCTGTCGCGCGGGAGGATCACCTCGGGGTTGTAGACCTTCGCGCCCTCGATGTCCTCGCCGAGCGTCTTGCCGCTCACGGTCTTCGCGTTCAGGTCGAGCAGATCCTTGATCGAAGCCAATAGCGCGCGCAGACCGCCCGCGTAGTAGAAATCCTCCATCAGGTACTTGCCCGAGGGCCGGAGGTTCGCGATCACCGGCGTCTTCTTCGAGATCGCCTCGAAGCGGTCGAGGTCGAGCGGCACGCCCGCGCGCCGCGCCATGGCGATCAGGTGGATCACCGAGTTGGTCGAGCCGCCGCAGGCCACCACGCAAGTGACCGCGTTGTCGAAGGAGGAGGGCGTGAGCAGCTTCGCCGGCGTCGCGTCCTCCCATACCAGCTCGACAGCGCGCTTGCCGGTCGCGGTCGCCATCTTGGCGTGGTGCGAGTCCGCCGCGGGAATCGACGCGGCGCCGGGGAGCGTGAGCCCGAGCGCTTCCACCGACGAGGTCATGGTGGAGGCCGTGCCCATGGTCATGCAGTGGCCGAAGGAGCGCGCGATGCCTTCCTCGATCTCCTCCCAGTCGTTTTCGGTGATGGTCCCGGCGCGCAGCTCGGCCCAGTACTTGCGCGAGTCGCTCCCCGAGCCGAGCACCTGCCCGTGCCAGTTGCCGCGCAGCATCGGCCCGGCGGGCATGTAGATCGCCGGCAGGCCCATCGACAGCGCGCCCATTACGAGCGCGGGCGTCGTCTTGTCGCAGCCGCCCATGAGCACGCAGCCGTCGGCAGGGTAGGAGCGCAGCAGCTCCTCGGTCTCCATCGCGAGGAAGTTGCGGTACATCATGGTCGAGGGCTTCTGGAAGGGCTCGGCGAGCGCGATCGCCGGCATCTCCACCGGGAATCCGCCCGCCTGCCACACGCCGCGCTTCACCTCCTCGGCGCGCGCGCGAAAGTGGGCGTGGCAGGGATTGATGTCGCTCCAGGTGTTGATGATCGCGATGACCGGCTTGCCGGCGTAGTCGCTCCTGTCGTAGCCCATCTGCGCGGTGCGCGAGCGATGGTCGAACGTCTTGCGGTCGCCTGCTCCGTACCAGCGGTGGCTGCGCAGCTCTTCGGGGCGTTTTCTTGCAGGCATGCTGGCGAACTCCGTCTCGGGCGAAAGATCCTATGCGAGAGGATACGCCCTCCCGGGCAATGTGGATCATGAGACCTGACAAGCGCATGCGGCGGGATCTTCACAAACCGACTTCGCCCGCCGACTCCGCCTCCGAGGCACGATGTTAAATCGCAGGTTCGCTAAGCAAGAAAATATGCTGCGGTGCTCCCGGAAATATAGTGCAAGGTTTCTTCGCAGACGCGGAAGCCGATTTGCGCAGCCCAGTTTGACTTGCGGACATCTGAACTCGGTGGGAGCATTGCATGCTCGCTTTGGTCCGCTGACCGAACGCGCTCCCCGCGCTGCAAGGCGCACTCAGGCCCTGCGGAGAGGGATGGCAGCGGGGATCGACTTACCAACTTTTCAAAATAGCCTGGGAGGCATTCATGTTCGGTTTCCCCCTCATGAAGCGCTGGCAGGGTTTCGCCTTGCTGCTGTCGACGATACAGGTTCCGGCATTCGCGCAAGGAATTGACTTCAACACCCGCAGTTTCCAAGGCGGGCCGATCAATGACGACACCGTCGGTCGGCTCACGGTCAAGTGGGTCTACCAGACGGTACCCGACACTGGGACGGTGAATGCTGCCCAGGGCAGCGTCTCGTCCACTCCGGCGGTGGACGGTCGGTATCTCTACTTCAACGACATGTCGGGCTTCCTCACGAAACTGGACCGCTTCACTGGGAAGCCGGTATGGAGAAGGAACTACGTGAGCGATCTCTCGGCGCCGGGTTTCGTCGTCAAGGAATCGCGCAATACGCCGTACGTCAAAGGAGACCTGCTCGTCGTTGGCAGCAACATGGGGCTGACTGACCGCCTTTGCCGGTTGACCGGCGGCACGCCGAGCGCGCTGGGTTGCGCTTCGGGAGACGGCGCTATCGTTCTCGCGATCAATAAGCACAGCGGCCAGGTCGTCTGGAGAGCCAAAGCCGAGACGCATCCTTCATCGAAAGTCACCGGATCGATCAGCGGCCACGGCGACACGATCTTCGTGCCAGTCGGCAACTGGGAGGAAGACTGGGCCCGGGCCTATCCGAACATCTTCGTCGAGCCGATCGACCCGACCTCGCACTATCCGTGCTGCTCCGCGCGCGGCAGCCTGGTGGCGATGGATGTCAACACCGGGAAGATTCTCTGGAAGCGGTACACCAACATCGGCAACGACGCCGATCACGAGTTGTCGCCGACGCTGAGAGCGCTGCTCAGGCCGAAGGGATCCTTCGGCACTTCGACCTACGGCCACAATCCGACGATCGATGTGCAAAGGCGCCAGGTCTATATCGCCATGGCGCAGACGACGACGGCGCCTCAAGTCGCGCAGGACTGCGAGCAGGCCCGGCGCAGTAGCGGCGATCCCAACGCCAACATTCCCGGCTTGCCCGCGGGCGTGACCTGCAACAACCTGAACGAGAAGCTGCATATCTACGCGAACGCGATGATCGCGATCGACATGGATTCCGGGCGCGTCAACTGGGCTTTTTACGCGCACAAGTACGACGCCTGGAATCACGCGTGCGGTGCGCCGGACCTGTATGGCTGGTCGACGGTGGTGCCGGCGCTCTTCCCGGTGCCGCTCGCGAATGGAATATTCAATTGCACCCAGACTCCGATCGGCCCTGATATGGGGTTCGGCCAGCAACCGAAGCTCGTGAAGAACGTCAAGCTCGGCCACGGCAAACGCGGCGACGTCGTGGTCGGCGGTAACAAGGACGGCAGGCTGTTCGGGCTCGATCCGGCGACAGGGAAAAAGATCTGGGAGACCGACGTCGACCCCGGTGGCGTTTACGGCGGATTGCAGTTCGGGCTTGCCACCGACGATGGCATAGTCTTCTTTGGCACGACCAACTCGCGGAACAATGGCAGGGACAGCAGAACGCGTTACGTGCCCGTCACGGATTTCCTCGACATCAACGGCTTCACGGCGCTCGGCCTGAAGACCGGGCCGTTCGTGAAGCGCGATGCGGCGCTACCGTCCGAGTACCCGTCTCCGTCGAATATAGATTTGCCGTTCCCGGGCCCGAATCTCATTTACGGGATCAGCGACTACCCGACTGCCTTTCCGGACCCCGACGGCATCGGCGGCCCGCCGGGCTTCATGAAAGGTCCCGCGAGCGGCCCGGTCGAGCTGTGGACGCTGGTGAATCCGCCCTCCGATGTGAGCGCCGATGGCGTCAGCGTTTTCAACGATCACGGCAGGCTCCAGACCATCAACGGCATGGTGAGCGCCGTGAATGCCGGCACGGGAAGGATCCTGTGGCAGCGGCCCGCGTACGACGGCATCAAGGGCACTATCGGCACCGGCCAGGCCTTCGGCACGCTCACCGTTGGCAACGGCGTCGTGTTCATCGGTTACCAGGACGGCAAGGGAACCATGGTCGCCCTGGATGCCCAGTCTGGAAGGAAGCTCTTCGAGTTTCATAACCAGATCGAGCTCACCAATGGCAGCCTGATGCGCTCGGGCGCGATCGAAAGCGGACCCCAGATCGTCGGTAACATGGTCTATTGGGGCGTTGGCGCGGAGAGCGGAGGCTTGTTTACGAATAGGGACGGGGTCAACGTCAACGCGGGAAGCCGCCTGTTCGGATTCGAATTGAAGCATGATCACGACGAAGGGTCTGAAGATCGCGACATAAGGTCTGAATGACTCGTGCGACCGCCGAACTTAGATGAACAGATGCGACGCCGCGAATCCGTCGACAAGGACGGGATAGCAATATTGGCTGAATGATCTAGGTCAACCGCCGCGTGCGTGGGTCCTAGCCGTCCGGACCGGCGCTCGTCTCCGTGGCGGAGATGGAGGGCCTTGCCAACGCGGCGCGCAAGCTCGGCGTCGCCAAGTCGGTGGTGTCGACGCGGGTCAAGGCGATCGCTGCCGCCGCTGGAAACGCCGTTGGGCGAGGAACCGTAGAATAGGCCCATGGTGAACAAGATCGCGGACGGCCCCGAGGCCGCCCTCGCCGACGTGCGCGACGGCGCGACCGTTCTCGTCAGCGGCTTCGGCGGCGCGGGCGTGCCCGAGGAGCTGATCGACGCGCTCATCGCGCAGGGAGCGCGCGACCTGACCATCGTCAACAACAACGCCGGCAACGGCGAGGCCGGGATCGCGGCGCTGTTCAAGGCGAGGCGTATCCGGAAGCTGATCTGCTCGTACCCGCGCCAGGTCGACTCGCACCATTTCCAGGAGGCGTACCGCAGCGGCAAGGTCGAGCTCGAGATCGTCCCGCAGGGGACCCTGTCGGAGCGACTGCGCGCCGCGGGCGCGGGCATCGGAGCGTTCTACACGCCCACCGGCTTCGGAACCAACCTCGCGAACGGGAAGGAGACGCGGATCATCGGCGGCAAGGGCCACGTGCTCGAGTACCCGCTTCACGGCGATTTCGCCCTGGTGAAGGCCGAGCGCGGCGATCGGTGGGGCAACCTCGTCTATAGGAAGAGCGCGCGCAACTACGGCCCAACGATGGCGAGCGCTGCGAAGGTCACCGTCGCGCAGGTATACGAAACAGTCGAGCTGGGGAAGCTCGATCCGGAATGCATCGTGACCCCCGGCATCTTCGTGACGCGCGTGGTGAAAGTACCGCGCAAGGCGCGCAAGATTCCCGCGGGCGGCGTGACGCAGGGCATATCGGGACGGGCGGCGGCGTGAGCTACGCGAAGCTAACCCGCGAGGAGATCGCGAAGCGCATCGCGCTCGACATTCCCGAGGGCGCGTACGTCAACCTCGGCATCGGCATGCCGACGCTCGTCGGCAACCACCTGCCGAAGGAGCGCGAGGTCTTCCTCCACAGCGAGAACGGCATTCTCGGCATGGGGCCGGCGCCAGCGAAGGGCGAGGAGGACGCCGACCTCATCAACGCCGGCAAGGAGCCGGTGACCCTGCTCACCGGCGGCGCTTTCTTCCATCACACCGATTCCTTCGCGATGATGCGCGGCGGCCACCTCGACATCGCGGTGCTCGGCGCGTTCCAGGTCTCCGTCTCCGGCGACCTTGCGAACTGGCACTCGGGCGGCGACGCGATTCCCGCGGTCGGCGGCGCGATGGACCTCGCCGTGGGAGCGAAGAGCGTGTGGGTGATGATGGAGCACCTCACCAAGGAAGGCCGCTCCAAGATCGTCGAGCGCTGCACGTATCCGTTGACCGGAATCGGCGTGGTGAAGCGCATCTACACCGACCTCGCGGTGGTCGACGTCACGCCGCGCGGGCTCGTGGCGGACCGGCTGGTGCAGGGACTTTCGTTCGACGAGCTTCAGCGGGTCACCGGGATCCCCCTGGTGCAATCGGGCAATAGGGCGGCGGCCTAGAGCGGAATAGTCGTCGGCCGCGGCGTGTTCGCCGATCTGCAGGTCCAACAACACCAGGGAGGACGAATGGGCTTTTCCAGAATGGCGGCGGCAGTAGCGGTGGCGGCGGGCATAAGCGTTCCGGCGCTCGCCCAGCAGGCGAGCATGACTTTCTTCGTGACCAGCGTCGGCTCGGGCAAGGGAGGCGACCTCGGCGGCCTCGAAGGCGCCGACGCGCACTGCGCGGCGCTCGCCAAGGCCGCCGGCGCCAGGGCGACGAACTGGCACGCGTACCTGAGCACGACCCTTCCCGGAGGCGACCAGGGTGTCGACGCGCGCAGCCGCATCGGCAAGGGTCCGTGGCAGAACGCCAAGGGCGTCGTCATCGCGAAGAGCGTCGACAACCTGCACTCCGACCACAACAACCTCAACAAGCAGACCGCGCTCACGGAAAAGGGCGAGATGGTCAAGGGTCGCGGCGACAAGCCCAACGAGCACGACATGCTGACCGGCTCGGATCCGGACGGGCGCTTCTCGACCGCGGGCGGCGACACCACCTGCGGGAACTGGACGAAAAGCGGCGAGGGCTCGGCGATCGTCGGGCATTCCGACCTGCAGGGTCTGAAGGACACGCGGCACATGAAGTCGTGGAACTCCTCGCACGGCTCGCGCGGGTGCAGCCAGGAGAACCTGGTATCCACAGGCGGCGCGGGGCTGTACTACTGCTTCGCGGCGAACTGAGCGTTCCGTCGCTCCGGAAAACCCCTCTCCGGAGGGGTTTTTCTTTTTGTAAAATCCGGCCATGAGCGAGGTCAAGACGAAACCCACCGACCCGCGCGTCGCCGCGGCGATCGCCTACTGGGCGCCGCGCTTCGTATCGAACGGGGTGCTGCTCGCCGATTTCGAGGAAGTCACCGCCGGGATCGAGCGCTGGGAAAACTGGTGCGCTGCATGGTGCGAACGAGCCAAGGTTCACGAGGCGCTGGGGCGCGAAGCCCTGAGGGAAGGCTTCAAGCTCACCGCCGGCGAGCACCTGGTGCGTGCCTCGATGTATTACCACTTCGGAAAATTCCTCTTCGTTCACGACCCGAAGCAGATGCGCGACGCGCACATGCGCTCGGTCGCCTGCTACTGCGACGCGCTGCCGCACATGCGCCCTCCGGGCGAGCGCGTCGCGATTCCGTTCGAAGGAAAGACGCTGTACGGGGTGCTGCGCAAGCCCGCGGGTGAGAGCGGGCGACTGCCCATCCTCATCATGGCGCCGGGCCTGGACTCGACCAAGGAGGAGCTGCACGCCTACGAGGAGCCCTTCCTCGCCCGCGGCATCGCGATCCTCGCGATCGACGGCCCCGGCCAGGGCGAGGCCGAGTACGACATCCCCATCTGCGGCGACTACGAGCGCGCCGCGCGCGCGGCGTGCGACTGGATCGAGAAGCGCGCCGATCTCGATGCTTCGAGGATCGCGATGTGGGGCGTGAGCCTGGGCGGCTACTATGCGCCGCGCGCCACCGCCTACGAGAAACGCATCAAGGCGTGCATCGCGCTGTCGGGTCCCTTCGAGTGGAGTGAAATCTGGGCGGCGCTGCCGGTGCTGACCCGCGAGGCCTTCCGGGTGCGCAGTCACTGCGCGACCGAGGCCGAGGCTCTGAAGAACGCGGCGACGCTTTCGATGAAGGACGCCGCGCCGAAGATCGCGTGCCCGATTTTCATCGTCACCGGGCGCCAGGACCGCATCGTGCCGGCCTCACACGCGGAACAGCTGGCGAAGAGCGTCTCGGGACCGGTGGAATTGCTGATCGTCGAGGACGGCGGGCACAACGCCAACAACCGTCCCTACCGCTACCGCAGCCTCACGGCGGACTGGCTCGCGGGGAAGCTCGGCTTGCCGAAGGTCTGACGCGTTCCCGCGGGCCGTCGCCGCACGAACTGCGTGCCAACCGCGCCGTTCGCGTGGCATACTTCACCCCCTGCAGGAATCGTCCGAGGGAACGATCGATGGCGAAGTCCAACAAATCCGTGGAACCGAAAATCATCCGGCCGGACGACGTTAATCCGCACCATAACTGGAAGCGGCCGCTGCAGGCGCCGGGCCACACCCAGGTCGACTTCGAGGAGCGGGTCAACTTCCGTCGCCTGCACGAGTACCGAATCGCACGCGTTCGCGCCGCGCTCGCCGAATCCGGGCTGGGCGCGCTGCTGTGCTTCGATCAGCACAATATCCGCTACACCACAAGCACGGTCATCGGAGAGTGGGCGCGCGACAAGCTCACGCGGTACTCGCTCCTGACTGGCAACGGCGACCCCTACATCTGGGACTTCGGCAGCGCCGCAAAGCATCACCGGCTGTACGCGCCCTGGCTGCACACCGACCACTGCAAAGCGGGAATGCTCGGCATGCGCGGCGCGACCGGCGCGGACATCACCTACTTCCGCGACGGGGCGAAGGAGATCAAGGCGATCCTCGACGCCGAGGGCGTCGGCGACATGCCGCTCGGGGTGGACGTGGTCGAGCCGCCGATGCTGTTCGAGCTGCAGAAGCTGGGCATCGAGGTGCGCGACGGCCAGCAGGTGATGCTGATGGCGCGGGAAGTGAAGAACATCGACGAGCTGACACTCCTCAACATGGCTTCCGCCATGGTCGACGGCGTATACCAGGACATCGCCGAGGCGCTGAAGCCGGGCGTGAAGGAGTCGCAGATCGTCGCGCTCGCCACCGCCCGGCTCTACGAGATGGGCTCGGACTGCGTCGAGGCGATCAACTCGATCTCGGGCGAGCGCTGCTCGCCCCACCCGCACAACTTCACCGACCGTCTGATCCGCCCGGGCGACCAGGCGTTCTTCGACGTCATCCAGTCGTTCATGGGCTACCGCACCTGCTACTACCGCACCTTCAGCGTCGGGCGCGCCACCGCGCCGCAGCGCACCGCTTACCGCAAGGCGCGGGAGTGGATGGACCGCGCGATCGAGCTGATCAAGCCCGGCATGTCGAGCGACAAGATCGCGCGCGCATTTCCCGAGGCGAAGGAAATCGGCTTCTCGAGCGAGATGGAGGCGTTCGGCCTCAACTTCTGCCACGGGCTGGGGCTGGGCCTGCACGAGCGGCCGCTGATCTCTCGCGTCAACTCGCTCAAGGAGCCGATCGAGCTCAAGACCGGAATGGTGTTCGCCGTGGAGACCTATTGTCCGGCGACCGACGGGATCTCCGCCGCCCGGATCGAGGAGGAGGTGGTCCTCACGCCCGAGGGCGCGAAGATCATTTCGCTGTATCCGGCCGAAGAGCTGCCGGTCGCTAATCCGTACTGAATCCCGTAGGAGGAGGTAGAAGACAATGAGCGTCACCCGACAGGCTCACCCGGCGCAGCGCCCGGGGGCGATCCCCGAGGCGACCCGGCTGCAGCTCTTCCGCATGCAGGTCGAGATCCGTCATTGCGAGAAGCGCGCCTACGACCTGTTCCTGCAGAACCTCGTGAAGGGAACGACCCACCTCGCGCTGGGCCAGGAGGCGGTCGCCGCCGGTTTCGCCGCGGCGATGAACAAGGACGACTACACCTTCTGCACCTACCGCGGCCACCACCATACGCTCGCCCGCGGCGCCTCGATGACGGCGGTGCTGGGCGAGCTGATGGGAAGGCAATGCGGCCTCATGAAAGGCAAGGGCGGGTCGATGCACCTGACGAGCGTCGAGCACGGCGTCATGGGCTCGTACGCCATCGTCGGGGCGCACCTGTCGATCGCGGCCGGCGCCGCCTGGTCGGCGCAGTACCGCGGCACCAAGCAGGTCGCGGTGGCGTTCTTCGGCGACGGCGCGACCAACATCG
>Ga0335079_10002160_pt1 | contig 22728 bp, 16 predicted proteins | sample Lox_Sample_33_FD_206719 | JGI IMG/M metagenome (GOLD analysis project Ga0335079, IMG submission 206719) | Soil microbial communities from Loxahatchee National Wildlife Refuge, Florida, United States - Lox_Sample_3.3 | ecosystem: Environmental > Terrestrial > Soil > Wetlands | place: USA... | reverse complement strand
GACGGCCGTCATGCCACAGGTGAGAAACAGGTCCGAGGCGCCGTAGCCGGTGTTGACGAGTGCCTGCCAGAGCGGTGCGGGGGAGTGAAAGAGCGCATCCCCCGCGGTGCGCACCACGATGAAGCCCATGAATCCCAGCACGAAGAGCGGCAGCAGCGGCGGGCGAGGACCCGATGAGGCGGCGTGAAGCTCGTCGGCCTGTTGCCGCGTTGCCCTCTCGTGACGCTCCGTCAGCCAGGCGGCGGCGGGAATCAACACGGCGATCGACAGGTTCCGCAGCAGCTTGGCGACGCTCGCGGCGGCGAGTGCCGCGGGCGCCGCGGCCTGCTGTGAGTAGATGAGCGCGGCACCGATCACCTGCGAGGTGTCGTGGATGGCGGTGCCGAGAAAGATGCCGGCGTGCACCGGCGAGGCGCCGAGCACGTGTCCCGCGAGGTACGGATAGCACAACATGGCGATGCAGCCGAACAGCACCACGCAAGTGACCGCGAACGCCGTTTCGGCGTGACGCGCGCGAATGACCGGCGACATGGCCACCACGGCAGTGCAGCCGCACACCGCGGTCCCGACCGCGAGCAGCAGTCCGAGCCGCCGCGGCACCTCGAGCAGCCGCGACACCCCGATGCCGGCGCCGAGCGCGACCGTCAGGCAACAGAGCGCAACCGGCAGCGCGGTGAGCGCAATCGCGGTGGCGCCGCCGAGCGTAAGGCGCAGTCCGACCAGCGCGATGCCGATACGCAACAGTCGGTGCATGGCCCAGTTGAGCCCACCGCTTGCCCAGGCGGGAACGCCGATGGTGTTGCGCCAGAGCATGCCGAGCACCACGGCGCACATGACCGGACTTAAGGGAAACTTCGGCAGCCCGCCGGCGCCGTGCGCCAGGCCCTGCGCCATGCCGCGGGCGAGCGCGGCGAGCGCGATCGCGATCAGGACGCCCGGCGCCGCCTCACGCAGCGCGGCCAGACGCGCGAGCGACGCCTCCCGCAGCCGCACGGCTACAGTGTGATCCGCTTGTCGCGGGCGATCGGCGTGAGGGCGCGCCGCCGGTTGACGACCATGCGCTCGTTAAGCTCGGCGATCGCGCGGCTGCCGGTGCGCTCGAACAGAAACGGCAGCACACCATGCACCAGGCAGGCGATACCGGCCAACATCATGCGCAACCCGAAACAGGTCGCCCTGCCGAGATGCTCGCCATAACTTTCACCGACCGAGGCGGGATGCTCCGTGAAGGAACGGATCAGGCTCATGTAAGCATGCTAGCCGCGAGGGCACGCTACGCGATTGCGAATACGAGGCTGGCGGCGATGCGCAGCGCAACAAAGTTGCGTCATATCGCTCAATGATGGAACATAGTTTCATGGATAAGCTCGATGCTAAAATCCTGGACCTACTGCAACAGAACGGCGAGCTGACGGCTGCGGAGATCGCCGAGCGCATCGGGCTCTCCAAGGCGCCCTGCTGGCGGCGTATCCAGAAGCTGCAGCAGGCGGGCGTCATCCACCGCACCGTGGCGCTGCTCGATGCGCACGCGCTCAACGTCGGCACGACGGTGTTCGTGACGCTGAAGACCGGCAATCACAGCGAGGCGTGGTTCGAGAAATTCGTGCGTGCGGTGCGCGAGATCCCCGAGGTGACCGAGATCCACCGCATGAGCGGCGACGTCGACTACCTCATCCGCATCGTGGTGCCCGATATCGACGCCTACGACGTGGTGTACAAGCGCCTCATATCGGCGGTGGAATTCCAGGACGTCAGCGCGAGCTTCGTGCTCGAGACGCTCAAGTACACAACGGCGCTGCCGTTGTGCTACGCGAAGCTCCTCTGAGATACGCGAAGCTCGTGCGGGATTACCTCAGCTGCCGGGGCGCGCCGCCGCTGCCGCCGCTTCGCGCGTGTTCTCGGCGACGATCTGGGCGATGCGTGCGCGGATCTCACTGCGATCGATCTCGAACACGCGCGTCGCGAGCACCGGCTGCTCGCGCGGCTTCTGTGCGAGCTGCGCACCGGAGGCATCGCGCACCTCGACGGTGGCGGTGGTGGACAGACCGACGCGCAGTGGATGCGCGGCGAGCTCGCGGGCATCGAGCTCCACCCGCACCGGCACCCGCTGCACCACCTTGATCCAATTGCCGGTCGCATTCTGCGCCGGCAGCAGCGCGAAGGCCGCGCCGGTCCCCATGCCGAGTCCGGCCACCCGTCCGTGGTATTCGACGTGTCTGCCGTAGAGGTCGCTGGTGACTTTGACCGGCTGGCCGATGCGCATGCGGTTCAACTGCACTTCCTTGAAGTTCGCCTCGATCCACAGCCGCTCGAGCGGCACGATCGCCATGAGCGGTGAGCCGGCGGCGATGCGCTCGCCGAGCTGCACGCTCCGGCGTGCCACGTAGCCGGTCACCGGTGCGCGCACGCTGGTGCGCACCAGGGCGAGCCACGCTCGCTCCACCTGGGTGGCCGCCGCCTGCACGTCCGGGTTGTCGGCGACGCCGGTCTGTCCCACGAGCGCGGTGCTGGCGGCGAGGTTCTTCTGCGCAGCCGTGAGCGCATCGCGCGCCGCGGCGAGCGCATCACGCGCGTGCGCGAGTTCCTCCCCCGACACCGCGCCGCTCGCGGCGAGGTTCTTGCGGCGGTCGAAGTCGGCCTGCGCGCGCGCAAAGTCGGCGCGCCGCTGCCCGACCACCGCCGTCAGCTCGTCGCGATTGGCAAACACGGTACGCGTCTGGCGCACGGTGCGTGCGAGCTGCTGCTCGGCATCCTGCAGCGCGATGCGCGCGTCGGTGGCATCGAGCCGTACCAGCTCCTGCCCCGCCTGCACGCGGTCGTTCTCGTCGGCGCCGATCGAGACCACGGTGCCGCTCACCTCCGCCATGACGTTGACCAGATCGCCGGCGACGTAGGCATCGTCGGTGCTCTGGTAGTAGCGCGCGTACAGCAGCCACCAGGCGAGCGCGAGGAGCGCGATGACGATGAGCGCCGCGGTGAGGACCAGCAACCAGATGCGGCGCCGCTGCAACAGCAGCCGCGTAACCGGCGATGGCGCGGTGTCGACGGGGGCATCCATGGCGTTGGTTCCCTGCCTTTCGCCTGCCCGGGGTCAGCCTGAGGGGGTGCCGGGAGAGTAGCCGCCACCGAGTGCCATGACCAGATCGGCGCTGAACGACAGGCGGCGCGCGATGAGCTCCGCGCGCAGCGCCTCGGCGAGCAGCACCTGGTTCTGGCTCGACAGCACGCTCAGGTAGTTGTCGAGCCCGGCGCGATAGCGTTCGGTGGTGAGATCATAGGCGCGCTGCGCGGCATCGAGTGCGGTCACCTGCTCGGTGGTCTCCTTCTCCAGCGCCCGCCAGTTGGCGACGACGTCGGCGACCTGACGAATGGCGTCGAGCAGTATCTGGTTGTATTGACCGACCGACTGATCGAACTGCGCCTGCTGTCCATAGAGCGCGCCGGTGAGCTGTCCGCGATTGAAGACCGGCAGGGACAGCGCAGCACCGAGGCCATTGATCCGGTCCGGCGCGTCAAACAGCTGCGACAGTCCGAGGCTCGCAAATCCTGCGAACGCCGTGAGATTCACGTCGGGATAGAACTGCGCCTCCGCCGCCTTGATGCCGCGCGAGGTGGACTCGACCCGGGCGCGAGCTGCGGCGATATCGGGGCGGCGCCCGAGCAGCTCCGCCGGCAGCATGCTCGGCAACGCGAGGGTCGCCGGAGCGGCCAGCCGCGGGCGGTTGAGTTCGAGGCCTCGATCGGGACCGGCGCCGACCAGATCCGCCAGCTGATCGCGCGCCAGGTCGATGCTGGCCTGCGCCGCCTCGACGCCGGCGCGGGTGAGCGCGACGTTCCCCTCGGATTGCTTGACGCGCGCACTGTTCTCCAGCCCCGCCACAACGCGCTGTCGTGTCAGGTCGAGGAGCGACTGCTGCTGCTTCAACTGGTCGTCGGCAACATCGAGCAGCGCGTACCACAGGTCGAGCTGGATGTAGGCGCGCACCACCGCGACCGCGATTGCGAGTCGCGCCGCCGCCTGGTCGGCCTGCGCTGCCGCGACGCCGGCGCGCGCGGCGGCGGCCAGTGCACGGTAACGGCCCCACAGGTCCAGGTCGTAGCTGAAGTCGAGCGCCACCTGTCCCTGATTCCAGTAGTTGCCGCCGAGCGGCGGTGGATACAGGCCGTTCTCGGGAAATCGCTGCCGGCTCACGGTGGCGTCGAGCGTTCCGGTCGGCAGCCGCGCGGCACGCGCGGCAATCGCCTGTCCCTGCGCGGCGCGCAGCCGCGCCTGCGCGATCTCGAGCGACGGACTGCCGGCGAGCGCCTGCTCGATGAGGGCATCGAGCTGCGGGTCGCCGTAGCCTCGCCACCAGGCGTCTGCCGGCCACGCCGTGGCCTCGACTTGTGCGCCCGCGAGCGTGCGCTGCGCGGTGAGTTCCTGCGGTGCGAGCTGTGGCGCCGGCTTCCAGTCACCGCGGTCGACACAGCCGGCCGCAACCAGGGCCAACGACGGTGCCAACAGGGTGATACGGGTACTCATGCTGCTGCGCCTGTCGAGGGGGGTTGATCGTGCGGCGGTAGTTGCCCGTTAGCGATCATCCGTCCGAGGTACTCCTTGAGCGCGGCAATCTCGGCGGCGCGGAAGCCCGCGAGGTGTGCCTCGAGGACGCGTGTGCCGACGGCCATGAGTCGCGGCAGTTGCGCGCGCCCGGCCGGCGCCACGCGCAGAAACACCACGCGGCGATCGTCACGGCAGCGCTCGCGGCGTACCAGCCCGCGCTGCTCGAGCCGATCGACGATGCGCGTCATCGCGCCGGTATCGTATTGCATGAAGCGAGACAGGTCCGCGGCGGTGCGGGCTGCGCCGTCCGCCAGGTGCTTGAGCACCGCGAACTGCATTCCGGTGAGTCCGAAACGCTCGAGCTCCGCGTCGAGCCGCGACAGGAGCGAGGCGCGCGCGCGGCCCATCAGGTGACCGACGCTCAATACCTCTTCAGAGGGTTGCGTCGACGGACGCGACTCGGCTCTGATCGCGTATCTGCGGTTCATCGGCGCGACTTGCTATCCTAGCTTAGCCGTCGAAAATATCACTGCCGATGATATTACTGCCTCGGCAGTCATTTGTCGACTGAGAGGACGCGCTTGGCCAGACATGGCTTCGTCACATCGTTCCTGCGAACGATGCTGCGGCGCGGCGCGGCCGCGCCCGCGGCCGCGGTCCTCGTCGTGCTGCTCGGCGGCTGCGGCAGACACCCATCGCCCGCGCCACCGGCCCCGCCGCAGGTTGGCGTGGTTATCGCTCGTTCACAGGCCGTGCCCCTCACGCGCGACCTCGTGGGACGGCTCTCGGCGACGCGCTCCGCCGATGTACGGGCGCGCGTTGCCGGCGTGCTGCTCAAACGACTCTACACGGAAGGCTCCGACGTCAAGGCCGGGCAGCCGCTCTTTCAGATCGACCCGGCGCCGCTGCGCGCGGCGCTCGACGGCGCCGAGGCCTCACTGGCGCAGGCGCAGGCCAATGCCATCAATGCCCACGTCGCCGCGCAGCGCACGCGCGACCTGATCACGAGCGGCCTCGTCTCGCGCTCGGACCTCGACAACGCCGAGGCCGCGGAGCGCTCGACCGCGGCGTCCGTGCAGCAGGCCAAAGCCGCGGTCAGCGCGGCACGCATCAACCTGAGCTACGCGACCGTCAGCGCACCCATCGCAGGACGCGCCGGCCAGCAGGGCGTCACCGAGGGGGCGCTGGTCGGTCAGGGCACGGCGACGCTGCTGACGAGCATCGAGCAGATCGATCCGATCTACGTGAACTTCGATCAGCCGGCGATCGACATCGAGCGGCTGCGCCGCGCGCAGCGCAGTGGCAGCGTTACCGTGGCGGGCGAGAAGCAGGTGAGCGTGCGGCTGACGCTGGCGGACGGGGCACCCTACGGGCACGCCGGCACTCTCGACTTCACCGACATCAGCGTCGATCCGACCACCGGGGCGGTGGCACTGCGCGGCATCATTCCCAACCCGGAGCATCAGCTGCTGCCCGGGATGTTCGTCGCCGTGCGTCTGATCTCCGGTGAGGTCAATAACGGCTTCCTCGTGCCGCAGGCGGCGCTGCAACGCGACACCACCGGACCCTATGTGCTGGTCGCCGGGGCCGACGACAAGGTCATGCAGAAGCGCGTCGTGACCGAGACGCTGAGCGGTCCGGACTGGGTGGTCACTTCCGGGCTCGCCGAAGGCGATCGCATGATCGTCTCCGGCACGCAGAACGCCCGCCCCGGCACGACGGTCGCCGTGGTCGCATACCAGGGGCCGGAGGAGCTCGGCCAGGGATCACCGGGAACGCGAGCCGCCGAGGGCGGCGCAGGCGCGAGCGCCACGGCGAGCACCGCCGCTCAGGGACGGTAAGCGGCATGCCGCAGTTCTTCATCGACCGCCCGGTGTTCGCCTGGGTGCTGGCGATCCTCATCATGCTCGGCGGCGTCATCGCACTCACCCGGCTGCCGGCGGAGGCCTATCCGGCGATCGCGCCGCCGCAGGTCTCGGTGAGCGCCACCTACCCGGGCGCGAGCGCCGCCACCGTGGAAAGCACGGTCACGCAGGTGATCGAGCAGCAGCTCACCGGCATCGATAACCTCCTCTACTTCACGTCGCAATCCGCCTCCGACGGCTCCTCGACCATCACGCTGACCTTCGACAGCGGCACCAACCCCGATATCGCCGCGGTGCAGACCCAGAACCGCGTCTCGCTCGCCCAGCCACGGCTGCCCGCCGAGGTCAACCAACAGGGGATCCGCATCGCCAAGGTCGCCGCGGGGTTCCTCGGCGGCATCGGACTGGTGTCGGCGCCGGGCGGACCGAGCGCCGAGGAGCTCAACAACATCGTGGCCTCGCGTGTGCTCGACCCGATCCAACGTCTCCCGGGGGTCGGCGCTGCGCTGCAGTTCGGCTCCGAGTACGCCATGCGCATCTGGCTCGATCCCGACAAGCTCAAGGCGTACAACCTCTCCGCATCCACGGTGCTGGCCGCGGTGCAGTCGCAGAACGCGCAGTTCGCCTCGGGCGCGATCGGCGCCTCGCCGGCGGTGTCGAGTCAGACGACGACCGCCGCGGTGACTGCGGAGGGGCGCTTCAGCTCACCCGAGCAGTTCGAGCAGGTTCTGCTGCGCACCGAGCCGAACGGCGCATCGGTGCGCCTCAAGGACGTGGCGCGCGTCTCGCTCGGTGCCGCGCAGTACGGGTTCGAGACGAATATCGGCACGACGCCGATCGCCGCCTTCGGCATTCAGCTCGCACCCGAGGCGAACGCCCTCGCGGTGTCCAAGGCGGTCACCGAGAAAATGAACGCCATCCAGGGTAGCTTCCCGGCCGGGGTGAAGTGGGTCTGGGCCTGGGACTCCACGCCCTTCATCAGGGCCGCGATTCGCGAGGTCCTCATCACGCTCGTCGAAGCCGTGGTGCTGGTATTCCTCGTAATGCTGGTGTTCCTGCAGAATTTCCGCGCGACGCTCATCCCGACGCTGGTGGTGCCCTCTGCGCTCCTCGGCACGCTGATCGGGATCTATACGGTCGGCTTCTCCATCAATCAGCTGTCGCTGTTCGCCATGGTGCTCGCCATCGGCATCGTCGTCGACGATGCCATCGTGGTGGTGGAAGCGGTCGATCGCATCATGCGCGAGGAGCATCTCGAGGCGAAGGCGGCGACGCGCAAGGCCATGCAGCAGATCACTGGCGCGATCGTGGCGATCACCTCGGTGCTGGCGGCGGTCTTCATTCCGAGCGCGCTGCAGACCGGCACCACCGGGGCAATTTACCGCCAGTTCGCGCTCACCATCGCGCTCTCGATGGGCTTCTCGGCGCTGCTCGCGCTGTCGTTCACGCCGGCGCTGTGCGCCTCGCTCCTGCGCCCGGAGCACCTGCGGGGCAACTTGATCTTCAACTGGTTCAATCGCGCCTTCGAAGGCACGCGCGCGGCCTACGTGCGGCGCGTGTTCCAGTCGGTGGCGCATGTGCCGCGCTGGATGGCGGCATTCGCGGTGATGCTGGCAGTCGGGGCGCTCCTGTTCATGAAGCTGCCGGGAAGCTTCGTTCCGGATGAGGACCAGGGCTATGCGCTGATCGACGTGCAGCTGCCCGCCGGCGCGTCGTTGCCTCGCACGCGCGAGGTCATGCAGCACATCAACACCGTCCTCATGCGCAGCCCGGACGTTGACTATGCTTTTCTCATCGTCGGCTCGAACTTCGTGGGCACCGGCGAGAATGCCGGTCGCGCCTTCGTGCACCTCAAGACGTGGGACGCGCGTCCCGACAAGGCGGTGGACTTCATCCGCTGGGCCAACACGACACTGGCGCACGAAATCCACGACGCCCGGGTCTACGTGCTCAACCTGCCCACGGTGCGCGGCCTGGGTTTCTTCGGCGGCTTCGACTTCTTTCTCGAGGATCGCGGTGGCCTCGGGCGCACTGCGCTCACCGCTGCGCAGGAGACGCTGCTGCAGAAGGCGGCGGCCGACAAGACGCTCGCCGGGGTCCGTGCCAACGTGCTGCCACCCTCGCCGCAGCTGCAACTCACGGTCGATCGTGTACAGGCACAGTCGATGGGCCTTTCCGCGAGCGACGTCTACACGGCGCTGCAGCTGATGCTGGCGCCGGTTTACGCCAACGACTTCATTTACGAGGGGCGGGTACTGCGTGTGCTGCTGCAGGCGGACGCACCCTGGCGCATGACGCCCGAGGCGCTCGGGCATTTCTACGTCGCGAGCAGCAGCGGCTCCATGATCCCGCTCGCCAATTTCGTGCGTGCCGACTGGGTGATGGGCGCACCGTCGCTCACGCGTTACAACGGCTATCCGGCCGTCGAGATCACCGGCGGCAACGCCGTAGGTAGCAGCTCCGGGGAGGCCATGCAGGCGATGCAGCGCATCGTCACGCAGGACCTGCCGCACGCAGTCGGCAACGACTGGGCCGGCCAGTCGCTTCAGGAGATCCTCTCCGGCGCGCAGGCACCGATGCTGTTCGCGCTCTCGATCCTGGTGGTGTACCTGTGCCTCGCGGCGCTCTACGAGAGCTGGAGCGTGCCGGTCGCGGTGCTCATGGCGGTGCCGGTGGGACTGGTCGGCACGGGAGTGGCGGCACTGCTGCGTGGCCTGCCGAATGACGTGTTCTTCAAGGTGGGCCTCATCACCATCATCGGGCTGTCGGCGAAGAACGCCATCCTCATCGTCGAATTTGCGGTGACGGCGCAGGCGAACGGCAAGAGCCTGCACGAAGGGGTGCTCGAGGCGGCGCGCCTGCGCTTCCGGCCGATCCTCATGACCTCCTTCGCCTTCATTCTCGGCGTCTTCCCGATGATGGTCTCGACCGGCGCCGGCGCCAATGCACGCCACGCCATCGGTACCGGAGTGGTCGGTGGAATGCTGAGCGCTGCGGTGCTCGGCGTGCTGATGATCCCCGTGTGCTACGTCGCCGTGCGCCGCCTGATGGGCGACCGGCTCGATGAGCCCGGGCGTACGCCCGCGGGCAGCGCCGCAGGTGGAGGGACGGGCGCGGTCGGCCATGCGCGGCCTCGCAAGGAGTAGCCCTGCTCGGCGACCTGCGACTCGCGGGTCGCCGCGGTGGAGCTACGGGGCGGTTGGCCGAGGCGCGAGGGCGCTGAACACGTCCGGTCCGAAGATCTTGAGGTCCGGTTCCGCCGCGTAACCGAGGTAGCTGAGGCCGAAGAGCGCCTCCACGGTACGCAGGAGCGAGTAGTGGTTGTAGGGCACCGCCGAGACCGTGCGCGGCTTCACGAAGGGCGATAGCAGCACGGCGCCGACGCGCCCGCCGCCGGGGCCCGAGATCCCCGGCCGGTACTTCGCCCCGGGCAGCGGCCGCTCACCGCAGCAGGCGCTCGAGCCCTCTACGCCCTCGCCGTCGGATTCGTCGAAGGTGATGACGAGCAGGCCATCGGCGCGGAACGCCGGTGAGCCCTCGATGAGCGGCACCCACTTTCTGAGAAAGACATCGATGGCGGTGAGACCGCCGCGGCGACCGTCGACGCACTCGGCATCGTGCCCGTCGTTGCACAGGTTCGGCGTGATGAAGGTGTAGTTGGCGGTGCTCGCCACGCTCGCCAGATCCGCGGGCAGCCGCGCGAGATCGACCACGTGCGCATTGCAGCGCGCCGGATCATCGATGATCGCGTGAAAGTAGACGAACGGGTCGTGCCTGGCCGCGTATTGGTCGGTCGGCTGCGCCAGCAGCGTGGTCTCGGGCCGCCCGAGCGGCACGTGCCCGCAGGTCGCCGGCTCGCGCGCGGGATTCCTGCCCATGTCCTCCATGTACCCCTTCCAGGTGAGCCCGGCGGCCTCGAGCTGGTCGGGAAGTGACTTCACCGCCGCCGGGTACACGCAGCCGCTGCCGGGAAGCTGTCCGTGCGCGTCGGGCGCAGCTGCGCTCGCGCGAAAATCGGCGAACGTCGGGCAGTCGAGCTGCGTGGCTTCGTTGGGGGCCTGGCCGCTGATGAGCGCGATGTAGTTGCCGAGGCTCGCGTGGCCGATGGCGTAGTAGTCGGTGAGGAGCGCCCCGCGAGCCGGCAGCGTGCGCGCGAGATACGGTGCCCGCGAGTCGCGCCCGAAGGTCACGGCGTAGGACTGGTTCTCGAGCAGCAGCACGAACACGTGGCGGACCGGCGGCAGGCCAGCCGGCGGCACGGGCGCAGCCGGTGCACCGCCGCCCGATCGCGCGAAGCACAACGCGAGCAACGTGAGCGCGCAGGCACCCGGTCGTCGGGACACTCAGCCCTCCGGTGCGGCGCCGACTGCGGCCGCGGCGCCGTGCGGCGCGAGCCGCAGCGCCCGCATGAACAGCACCGCGCAGCCGGCAGTGAGGAACGCGGCGGTGATGAACGCCGCCCCCGGGAAGTAGAGCGCCGCCGATGGGGCCGAGAAATGAGCGAACACCTGTGTCATGAGCGGCGGCCCGATGATGGCGCTCAGGCTGTGGAGGCTCGCGACCGCGCCCTGCAGCTCGCCCTGCGCATTGGCCGGGATCTGCTCCGAAGTGAGCGCATTCATGGACGGATAGCTGAGCGCGAAGAGGAATGACGTCAGCGACACCACATACATCATCCAGCCGGTGCTCGCGAACGCGTAACCGAGATAGGCGAGCAGCGCGCACGCCATGCCGGCGAGCGCCGCGTGCCGGGCGCCGCCCATCCACGGGATGAGCACGCGCGTGAGCACGCCCTGCGCAATCGCCATCACCGCGCCGACGAAGGCGAGTGAGTAGCCCACCTCGGCGCTGGTCCAGTGAAACTTGAAGATGGTGTAGAACGCCCAGGTGCTCGGCAGCACCTGGTGCGCAAGCTGCCACAGGAACAGCGCGCCCAGCATGAGCAGCACCGCCGGATAGCGGCGCATCTGCGCAAGCGTACCGAGCGGATTGGCGCGCGCCCAGTGAAACGGGCGCCGCGCGGCGAGCGGCAGCGACTCGGGCAGCGCGAAGTAGCCGAGCGTCGCGTTGGCGAGCGCGATGACGCCGGCGGTGAAAAAGGGTGCGCGTGGTCCGAAGGCGCCGAGCAGACCGCCGATCGCAGGGCCGACGATGAAACCGAGCCCAAAGGCCGCGCCCATGAGACCGAAGCTCTGCGCGCGACGCTCGGGCGGCGTGATGTCCGCTACGTAGGCATACGCCGGCGTGAAGGAGGCACCCGCGACACCGGCGATCGCCCGGCCGGCGAACAGCCAGCCGATCAGCGGCGCAAACCCCATGATGAGATAGTCACAGCCGAGCGCGAACAGCGCGAACAGCAGTACCGGGCGGCGCCCGAAGCGATCGCTCAGATTTCCGAGCACCGGGGCGCAGAAGAACTGCATCGTCGCATAAACGAACGAGAGCCAACCGCCGTAGCCGGCTGCGCGATCGACGCTCACACCGGTGAGCTGCATGATCAGCCGCGGCAACACCGGCAGGATGATGCCGAAGCCGATCGAGTCGACCAGCACGGCGATGAATATGAATATCAGGGCGCCGTTGCCGGCCTTGCGCGCGCTCATGGGATCCTTGGACGAAAGGCGCGCTATCTTAGCCGAAGCTCGGTGAGGGTCGTCGCCGCGGCGGCGCTCAGCCGGCACGCGCAGCGCGCCGCTCGATCGCGCGCTGCAGGTAGGGTATCTGTGTCCTTTCGTAATCCCGGAGCTTGCGGCGCCTGCGCAAGCTGTGCCAGAACCACAGCCCTTCGAGCCGGAACAGCCGGTAGCCCTCGAGCAGCACGACTCCGCCCTGGGCGTCCGCCAGATGGTCGAGCAGCGTCGAGACCGGTGGGAACCAACCGGGCCGCTGCGACAGGCTCGTCAACAGCTCGGCGACCGCGGGGTGAACACGGCCGTCACGCACAAAGCCCTTGCCGAAGTGCGTACTGACGATGCACACGCCCCGTTCGCGCTCGAGTCGCGCCTGTCGGACCGGACTCAGCAGCTCGACGAACTCCTCGACGTTGTCGGCATAAGCGCTAGGGAAAAAGGCACGCACGCCGGGCGTGCCGGCAGTCCGGTACGGGAGCGCCGAGCTAATGTTCCACAGGTTCAGCTCGTCATAGGTGAAGCTGCGCACGTAGCGCAGGTAGCGCTCGGCGAGATCTGCCCAGTAGAACGGCGAGTCGCTGCGATGACCCTCCGCCCGCCGCTCGTGCCGGTCGCCGAGCGCGGCATATACCCAGCGCCAGAGGCGGAAACGGAAGCGATCGACCCCCCAATAGAGGTTGTCGCAGTTGAGGCCGTGTGCGGCGTAGGCGCTCGGGTATTGACCGAGAGTGCGTCGGTAGACCTCGAGCGCTGCACTGATCTGCGCGCGCTCGCTCGACTCCATCCGCGCACCGTGAAACGCGATCTCGAAGCCACGCTCCTGGAGCGCGCGCACGAAGCTCGCGTATTCGGGGTCGTCGAGTGTGTCCGACCCCTGGTAGTCACTCGGCCCCTGATAAGGCAGCGACCAGACGGTCTTCGTCGTGCGAAACCCGAGTCGCTCGAGCAGCTCGTAGATCGGGCGGACGTACTCGATCGTGGCGTCGTCGGTGTCATCGAAGATCGAGAAGGCAAACTGTTTGCCACCTGGGAACGAGGCGGGAGGCCGGCGGGTCATGGGCTGCAGCTCAGAGGTGATCGCCCCACGCATCGCCGCGGGTCACCATCCAGGCGCCGAGATCGGTGCTGAGCCCATGCTCGGCACCGGGGTCGCGCAGCAGGAGGTGAAGGTTGCCCGGCGCCTGAATGTAGCCCGCCCGCAGCAGCGGCCCCTTGAGCGCGCGCCGGGAGGCGGTGAACAGCAACGCGTCGTAGTTCGCAGACCTCCCCCAGCGCCGCGCGACCGCGAGCACCCGTGGCAGTGCGGCGGGACAGTCCGGGTCGAGCACCAGGTCGACCACCGAGCCGATCGCAAGTCCCGCGATCCGCGGATCATCGAGGCGCTGCGGATGCGCGAGCACGGCGAGGCCAACGAGCTCATCCCCACGCCAAACCGCCGCGAAGCGGTAGTGCCCGCCCGGCCCGCGCTCATAGCGCCAGCGCAGATAGGCGCCCGAGCGCGTGGCGGAGGAAGTCAGCGCACGCTGCGCGCAGGACCACAGACGGTCGAGCGCCGCCTCACCCGGCAGACGCTCGCGGAGCTCGGCGGTAAGGCTTCGCCCCGCGAACGCACTCGGGACTCGCAGCGCCGCGAGCCCGAGCGTGATGAGGGCGCCGGCCGCGTAGACAAAGGGCGGAGTGCGCAGCGCCCCGACGGCGAGCGACAGCACCGCCGGCAGGCCCTTCAGGTGCTCGAGACGCGCGAAGTCGAGTTTCCTCAGAATCCGCGTCGGGTGCAGCGGCGCGACGTAGTCGCACACGGCGCCGAGGTCGCGCATGCCGAGCGCTTCCGACAGCCGTCGCGGCAGGAGCGCCGCGGGCATCGAAGCCACGAGACCGACCTGCTTCAGCATCTCCTTCAACAGCAGAAAGCCGATGGGGCTGTTGCGGTACTCCTCGAGGACCCACCAACCCTTGAGCCAATGAGCCGCCGCGTACTCCTTGCCGTTCCAGAAACGCGTGGGGATGGTCGAGACGTAGCCGACCAGGCGAGTGCCCATGAACACGCCGACCGTTGGTGGCCCCTCCCCGGGCGTGAACGGGTTGTCCGCGGCAGCGGTGCGCAGCATCTCGCGGGCGCTGTCCGGCGTGGCATCAGGATCCCAGGCGGCTGCCCGGATGAATTCGGCGATCGAGTCCGCGTCTGCTTCACCCAAGCGACGAACTCTGAGGGGCTCAGGCATTTGCTCAGACGCAACCTAAAGCTCGTACAGATCGTAGCACAGCCGGATCCCACGACCTGCGGTCGCGCCTCAGGAGCTGGCTGTTGGTGCAGGCCGCGCACCTGGTCGCAAGGCCCGCACGCGATGTCACTTAGGCAGGACTCAAGGGATGGCCGCGAGTCGCGCGGCGGCGCAGCCAGAACACCGGTATGCCCGCGAGAATGATGAGAAATATGAGACCGGTGTTGCGCGGGTCGGTGACCAGGGAATTGAGCACCATGAAGGCGGACGCGACCAGGAATATTGCCGGCACGAGCGGATATCCCCAGACGCGGTACGGCCGCGCGAGTGCGGGAGAGCGGCGGCGCAGCACGAATACCGCGGCGACTGCGGCCGCGTAGAACGGCCAGATGCCGAGGATGAACTTATCGGCGAGCTGCGCGAAATCGTTTTGCAGTACGTAGGCCACGCCGAGCACGCTCGCGAGCGCGATGGCCACTGACGGGGTATTGAACCGCGGTGAAACGTGCGCCGCCGCGCGGAAGAACAGCCCGCGGTCGGCCATCGCAAAGAAGATGCGCGACCCGGTCAGCATCGAGGCGTGCAGGCTGCTGAAGGCCGACACCACGACGGCCATGGCAACCACGGCGGCGCCCGCGCCAGAAAGGAGCGGAATGCGTTCAGCGACGGTTGCGGCGATGAGCTTCGACTGCGCCATCTGCGCGGGGGCGAGCGCGTACAGGAAGCCCACGTTGACGACGAGGTAAACGAGCATCACGCAACCGGCACCGGCGATGAGCGCCAGCGGGAGGTTGCGCTGGGGGTCGCGGATCTCACCGGCGACCGCCGTGGCGTCGGCCCAGCCGTCGTAAGTCCACATGACCGGGATCAGCGCGCTCGCCAGCATCCAGGGGCTCACGCCCGCCGACCAGGCGGGCGTGAGGGGCGCGGCACGCGCGCCCGTGGCAGTGAATGCAAGCAGGCCGAGCGCGAGCAGCACTGCATACTTCACGACGGTCGAGGCGCTCAGCACCGCCGCCGCACGCTGCACGCCCACGTAGTTGATGATGCCGACCACGACGATGGCGAGCGCGGCGGTCTGTCGGACCTGCACCGCGGAGAGAGGTACGAAGTAGCCGAGATACTCGGCGAAGATGGTTGCAATCGCCCCGAGTGCCGCGGCGCGTATGACAACGAGCTCGGTCCAGCCGAAGAGGAACGCGGGCAGCGGCCCGTATCCCTCGAGGAGGTAGGCAAAGATCCCGCCCGAGCGCGGCAGAGCAGCGGCGAGCTCGGCGACCGTGAGCGCGCCGCACAGCGCGACGATGCCGCCCAGCACCCAGCACAGCAGCATCGCCCCGGGCGCCTGGAGCTGAGCGGCGACCGTGGCCGGGACGCGGAAGATGCCGCTGCCGATCGTGATCCCCACCGAGACGGCGATGGTCTGCAGCAGGCTCACCGAGCGTGGCATGCGCTCGCCCCACTGGTCAGCCACTGGCGCATCTCGCAGCGAGCAGCTCTATCCAGTGACGTACCGGCAGCGGCGTGGCGCTGCGGATGTGAGCCAGGCAGCCGATGTTGGCGGTAGCGATGACGTCAGGCGCGCCGCTCTCGAGCGCGGCCACCTTGGCGCGCAGCAGCTCGCCTGAAAGCTGCGGTTGGAGGATCGAATAAGTTCCCGCCGAGCCACAGCAGCGGTGCCCGTCCGTGACGGGGGTCAGCGTAAATCCGGCCGCGGTCAGCAACGGCTCGACCACGCCCCTCACGCGCAGCGCATGCTGCAAGGTACAGGGCGCCTGAAACGCGACGCGCAGCGGCGGATCCGTGCGTGCCGTGCCCTGGACTTGAGCGAGCGCAGCGCTTACCGCCTCGCTCTCCGTGGCGAGCAGCTGGCTGATGTCGCGCGCCAGTGCGCTGATGCGGGCGGCGCGCGCGGCGTAAGCGGGATCGTCTTCGAGCAGCCGCCCGTAGTCGCACACCATGGCGGCACAGGCGCTCGCGGTCACCACCACCGCCTCCGCTCCCGCCTCGACGTGCGGCCAGAGCGCGTCCACGTTGCGCCGCGCCTCGCCGCGAGCCTCGGCGTGCGCCGAGAGATGATGGTTGAGCGCTCCGCAACAGCCGGCATCCCCTGCAACCATCGCCGCGATGCCGATACGGTCGAGCACCTGCGCGGCGGAGGGATCGATGTCCGGGGCAAGCGCGGGCTGGACGCAGCCCTCGAGAAGTACCACGCGCCGCGCATGACGCGGCGGCGGCCACGCGGGCTTCGGGGCGCGCAGCGCCGGGAGCGGCGCAGACGTTGCGGGAAGACGTGCCCGGAGCGCTTGCGGCAGAAGCGCACGGACCGCGTGGGCCGCAGCGAGCAGTGCCCGCACGCGCTCGCGATGCGGGACGAGCTGGCGCAGCAGGTAGCGCTTGAGGCGCACGGCCCGCCCGCGAGGCACGCGCTCCTCCGTCAACGCGCGCCCGAGGTCGAGGAGCCGGCCGTACTGCACGCCGGACGGGCAAGCGCTCTCGCAGGCGCGGCAGGTGAGGCAGCGGTCGAGATGCAGCTGCGTGCTCGCCGTCACCGGCGCACCCTCGAGCAGCTGCTTCATGAGATAGATGCGCCCGCGGGGGCTGTCGAGCTCGTCGCCGAGAAGCTGATACGTCGGGCATGCGGGAAGACAGAACCCGCAGTGCACGCAGCTGCGCAGGATCGCATCGGCCTCACGGCCCCGCGGTGTGGCGCTGATGAAATCGGCGAGTGCGGTCTGCATACCTTCCGATTCCATCAACCCGAGGCCGGGCGGGAGCCGTGAGGGGGCGATTCTACGCGCAATCGCGCAGCGGCAACGCCGGGCGGGGCGTGCGCCAGGGGCGGTGTGCGCCGGTGCCGTGTGCGCCAGGTGCGGCGTGCGCCGGGTGCGGCGTGCGCCGAGTGCGCGGACCTGCGGGCGCAGGTCGGCTAGCCGGTGATGACTCTCAGGCGCTGCGTGCGCGAGGCATCGCCCATCTCGTTCACCCGCCGCAGCAACTCGCGTGCAGCGTCCGCCTGCAGCGGCCGGCTCAGGAGAAAGCCCTGCGCGTCCTGGCAGTCCTGCTCCTGGAGAAAGGTGAGCTGCGGGAAGTTCTCGACGCCCTCGGCGGTCACGTTGATGCGCAGCGAGCGCGACATGGCGATGATCGCCGCCGCGATCGCCCGATCGTCGCTCCCCTCGGTGATGCTGGTGACGAACGAGCGATCGATCTTCAGCCGGTCCACGGCGAAGTGGCGCAGCCGGCCGAAGCTCGAGTAGCCGGTGCCGAAGTCATCGATGGCGAGCGAGATGCCGAGCGCCTTCAACTGATTGATGGCCTTCTCCGCCCATGCCTCGTCGGCCATAACCACCGACTCGGTAATCTCGAGCTCGAGTACCGCCGGCGGCAAACCCGTCTCCCTGAGAATCTCGGCCACCTCGTTCGGATATTCGGCGAGGGCGAACTGACGACCGGAGACATTGACCGCCATCCGCTGCACCGGCAGGCCTTCGTTGCGCCACGCCTGGGCCTGCTGACACGCGGTGTGCAACGCCCATTTGCCGATGGCGAGGATCAGGCCGGTTTCCTCGGCAACCGGTATGAACTCGACGGGGCTCACCGCGCCGAGCTCGGCGTTCGTCCAGCGCAACAGCGCCTCCACGCCCGAGATCGACCCGCTGCGTACGTCGAACTGCGGCTGGTACTGGAGCGAGAACTCGTTGCGCTCGAGCGCGCCGCGCAGTTGCTCCTCGATGGTGAAACGGTGCAGCGCGGTGGCATTCATGGACACGTCGAAGTAGGCAAAGGTACCGGGACTGCGGCGCTTGGCGAAGTACATGGCGAGATCCGCGTTGCGCAGCAGCGTCTCGGCATCCGCGCCGTCCTGAGGAAAGATCGCGATGCCCACGCTTGGCGTGACTACCAGCGAATTCGAGGCGAGCTGCATCGGCTCGCGCAACGCCAGGATGAGCCGCTCGGCCACTGCGCCGGCATCGACGGTGCTGCGCAGGCTCGGCAGCAGCACCATGAACTCATCGCCCCCGAGGCGCGCAATGTCGCCGACCCGGGTGCTGTTGGACCCCGCGACCGAGTCGCTGCCGTAGCGCAACGAGCCGCGCAGCCGGTCAGCGACCACGCAGAGGAGCTCATCGCCCACGGCGTGGCCGAGGGTGTCGTTGACGCGTTTGAAGTTATCGAGGTCGAGATACAGCACCGCGAGGTTCCCGCCCTTGTCCTTGGCCACCTGCAGCGCGCCCACCAGGCGGTTGTGCGACTGCTCGCGGTTCGGCAGCCCGGTAAGCGTGTCGAAATACGCCAGCCGTACGATGCGCCGCTCGGCCCGCCACTTGCTGCCGAGCGCAATGCTCATCTGCCGCACTTCGTGCGGGTGGAAGGGCTTCTGCAGGTAGGAGAGCTTGTCCTCGGGGGGCACGAAGCCGCCGATTTCACCTGGATCGGCATCGGAGTAGGCCGTGCAGATGACGATCTCGATGGCCGGGTCAAGCTCGCGGATCTGCGTCGCCGCCCACACGCCGTCGGGGCCGGGCGGCATGCGCACGTCGAGGAACACCACGGCGAAGGGCTCGTTACGCGCCAGGCTCTCCTTCACGGCGGCGACCGCCTGGGTCGCCTGCTCGCAGAACACCGGCTCGAAGCTGGTCGCCGCGCGTGCGGCGGCGCGCCGCAGCGCCTCGGCGGGATTCTTGCGGAACAGCCGGCTGCGCAGCTCGTGGAAGCCCGTCATCTCCAGGTTCACTTCGCTCGAGCAGAGCACCTGCCGGTAGGCCTCGCGGATCTCGGGCTCGTCGTCGACCACGAGTACGCGAATCGGTGTTGGGGTACGTTCAGCCATGGGAGGACCTCAGGCAGCTCCGGCGATCGGAGCGGTTTCACGGGCGGCAAGCGGCACCAGCAGGTGCAGCGAGGCACCGCGCCCCGGGCCGTCGCTGGCGGCCCAGATCCGCCCGCCGAGCGCGCCGATGGCGTTGGCGCACCAGTGCAGGCCGATCCCGTGGTTGGTTTCCGGCGATTTCGTGGAAAAGCCCTTCTCGAAGACGCGCTCGAGATTCTGGGTGGGGATGCCGACGCCGTCGTCCTGGCAGTGCAGATGCAGCTGCTCCCGTTCGGCGTCATGCACGATCTCGGCGCTTACGTGCAGCGTCCCCTTGTCCTTGCCCGCATCGCGGATGGCGTCCGCCGCGTTGATGATGAGGTTCTGCAGGATGAGGCGCAGCACCGTGCGGGCGACGCGTACCACGCCGAGCCGCCGCAGTGTCTCGTCGCTGTCGACCGTGAGACGCTGGCGGCAGACATCCGGCACGATCTCGAGCGACTGTGCCAGAAGCTCGGTGAGACGCACCGGCTCGATGACGTGTTCGTTGCGCGTCGCGCGCATCTGCTCGGCGAGCGCCGTCTGGATGACGGTGGTCTGGCGGGTGATCACGGCGATGTCGTCGCGCGCGGCGCGTACCGTGCCCGCCATCTCGCGGCTGGCGAGGCGCAGGAACTCCTCGAGGTCCGACTGGCGCTGCGGGTCCGCCTTCTCGGCCAGCAGCTCGGCGACTGCCTGCTCGGCGTCCTCGACGGGAGCCGCGCGCAAGCGGTCGTAAAGCGTGGCGAGACGCACGCCGATCGGCGTCATCGCGTTACCGAGGTTGTGCAGCACACCGCGCGCGAGCTCGGCGAAACCCGCCTCGTAGGACTGATCGACCAGCCGCGTGCGGGATTCGGCTACGCGCTCCACCATGCGATCGAACTCGCGGGCCAGCACACCGAATTCGTCCTTGCGCTTGAGATCGAGCCGCGTGGTGAGGTCCTTGTCCTCGCCGAGGGCGACCGCGTGGCGCGTAACGAGCTCCAGCGGCCGCAGGATCGCCCGGTTGAGCACCACGACCAGCAGGATGAGGACGATCACCGCGGCGGCGAGCAGCCCGCTCGAGGCGTAGCCCACGGCCATGCGACCCTGCGCGGTGATCCGGCGCGGCACGTCGAGCTCCAGCCGCGCCGTCGGCCAGCCATAGATATCGTTGAAAGTCCGGTAGACACCGGTACTGCTGTCGCTCTCGAAGATGCCCTCCGACGGTGCGCCCGCGATCGGCGGCAGCAGCGTGAGGCTCGTTTGCGCCTGGTCACCGATGCCTTCGACGACGACAGGCGTGAGGAGCCGTCCGAAGATCACCATGCCGCGCGGGGGTCCGTGGCCGTTGCCATCGAGTATCGGCGCCTCCGCCAGCAACAGCGTCCCGCGGTTGCTGCTGAGCAGCCCGCGCGCGGGGGTGCCGCGCCGCAGATTTGCCCGCCAGGGAAAGTCCGATGGCAGCGCCGGGTATGTCGTCAGATTCAGGCCCAACGGCCGATCGGTCTGCAGATCGAGGTCTCTGGACTGAACGACTTCGCCGTTCTCGTCGACGATCACGAGCGCGTTGATGTTCAGCTGGCGCAGCGCCAGGTCGCTGATGTTGGCCGCGATGAACGCGTCGTTGTGGTCCTGGACGAAGCGATACGTGTCGGCCCAGTTGCCCCAGTCGGTCGCCGAGGTCGCGACCTCCCCGAGCGCGCGCTCGAGCGAGTAGTTGATGCGGCGCATGGCGGTGGCCGCATCGGCGTGCTCCAGCTCGGCGAAACTGGGCATGATCACCAGCTTCTCGACCAGCACCTGGGCGATACCGAGGATCACGAAGATCGCCCCGATCAACGCGATGACTTTGGACCGGATATCCACGGAATTAAGCTAAATCGAAACAACGGCCTCTTCGTGTCCTGGCCTCTCAAAATCCGTGGCGGAGGGCCGGTCGGAGAGCGGGGAGTGACGGACGTCACAGTCCGGCGGGGACCAGCGCACGCACCCTCGCCAGCAGGCCGAGCGCATCGGGCGGGCGGCGAATGCTATGGTCCTCGCCGGCAGCAGGGGCATGCGGGGAACCCATGACGACATCGAGACGGACTTTCCTCGGGCTGACCGCCGCCGGCGCGGCGGTCGCCGTGGGCGCGCAGGGGCCGGCAACCCAGGGGACGTCGGCGCACGAGGGTCTGCGCGCACTGACCGGCCGCGCGCAGCCGATCAGTGCCCTGGAGCACAGCGCGCGCCTCGCCAGGCTGCAGACCCTGATGCAGCAGCGCCGGGTCGCGGCGCTCCTCGTCGAATCCGGTTCCACGCTCGAATACTTCACCGGCATCCGCTGGCACAGGTCCGAGCGCACGACCGCCGCATTGATCCCCGCTTCGGGTCAGGCGGTGATCGTTACACCGTACTTCGAGGAACCCTCGGTCCGCGAGACGTTGCGGGTGCCCGCCGACCTGCGTCCCTGGAAGGAGGACGAAAGCCCCTTTGACCTGCTTGCGGGCGCCCTGCCTCGCCGGAGCGGGGCTCGAGGGCCGCTCGCGGTCGAGGCGACCACGCGGTTCTTCATCGTCGATCAGATAGCGCGCGCTGCGACCCCGCGGCCCGAGCTGGTACCCGCCGATGACCTGGTGCGTGGCTGCCGGATGATCAAGTCTGCGGCGGAGCTTGCGCTGATGCAGACCGCCAACGCCGTGACCCTCGCAGCGCTGCGCCACGTGCACGGACGCATCGCCGCCGGTATGCGTGGCTCCGACATTCTCGCCCTGATGGTCGCCGCGACCGAGCAGCTCGGCGGCGCGCACGAGTTCTCGCTGGTGCTGCTCAACGAGGCGAGCGCCTTTCCGCACGGGTCGGTGAAGCCGCAGGAGGTGCACCCGGGCTCCGTGATCCTGATCGACACGGGCTGCAGCGTGCACGGCTACCAGTCCGATATCTCACGGACCTGGGTGTTCGGCGACGTCTCCCCCCGGCAGCGCGAGGTGTGGGACACCGTCAAGCGCGGCCAGGAGATCGCCCTCGAGAACGCCAGGCTCGGCGCTGCGGTCGGCAGCGTCGACCGTGCCGTGCGCGCCTTCTATGAGGGCAAGGGCTGGAGCAAGGACTATGGGCTCCCGGGCCTGTCGCACCGTACCGGCCACGGCATTGGCATGGACGTACATGAGCCGCCCTATCTGGTGCGCAACGACATAACGGCGCTGCAGGCCGGAATGTGCTTCTCGGACGAGCCGGGACTGTACATTCCCGGAGAGTTCGGCATCCGGCTCGAGGATTGCTGGCACATGAGCGAGGGGGGCCCGAAGCTCTTTACCCCGCTTGCCAAATCGATCGATCAGCCGATCTGACGAAGCCGGCGGGTTCGCACCGATCCATGGGAAGGCGGACGATCGACGATCCGAACCGCTGCCGGGGCGTTAACTGAGCTGCTTGCGCAGCGTCGCTACGTCGATGACGCTCCACTCTTCCACGATGAGTCCGCCGGCGAAGCGGAAGAAGGTCATCCCTTCGACGCCGACCCGGTCGCCCTTGCCCGGCATTCCGCCGGCAGCCACCGTGTTGGTCCCAACGACCTTCCAGTGCACCGCGACGAGATCCCGATCGGCGACGGTACGCTCCACCGTCACCCTGAGATCCGGCATGGCCGCGC
>Ga0335079_10002159_pt1 | contig 22730 bp, 14 predicted proteins | sample Lox_Sample_33_FD_206719 | JGI IMG/M metagenome (GOLD analysis project Ga0335079, IMG submission 206719) | Soil microbial communities from Loxahatchee National Wildlife Refuge, Florida, United States - Lox_Sample_3.3 | ecosystem: Environmental > Terrestrial > Soil > Wetlands | place: USA... | reverse complement strand
CTCGATAACCTCGCCGTCTTTCAGTACCACGATCCGCCCGGCCATTCTCACTGTGGAGAACCGGTGCGAGATGATGATCGCCATCCTCCCCTCGACGAGACCGGAGAATCGGGTGAACACTTCGAACTCCGCGCGCGCGTCCAGCGACGCGGTCGGCTCATCGAGTATGAGGAGCTGCGCTTCGCGCATATATGCGCGCGCCAGGGCGACCTTCTGCCACTCCCCGCCTGAAAGGTCGACCCCCATCTCGAACCGCCGTCCGAGCATCTGCCGGTACCCCCGGTTGAACCGCCCGAGGAGCGAGGCCGCGAGCGACTTGTCGGCCGCGGTGAGAATCGATTCCGGGACGTGTCCGTTGCCGCCGCCCGGCGAGGGCGTGCCCCCGTTGCCCGGGTGCGGCTCGCCCCCGCCGTTGCTCCCGGCGGAATGCGCGAGTCCATCGTCTGCGTCCAGGTACTCCTTCACCAGCGAGATCTCGCCGACGCCGATATTCTCATCGAACCGGAGGTCATATTCGACGAAGTCCTGGAATATCACACCGATCGCCCGGCGCAGAGACTGGATGTCGTACTCCCGCAGGTCGACGCCGTCCAGGAGAATCCGTCCCTCCGTCGGGTCATAGAGCCGGGCGATGAGCTTGGTGAGCGTGGTCTTCCCCGCGCCGTTTTCCCCGACGAGCGCGATGCGCTCGGAGCGCCCGAGGCGGAAGCTGACGTGGCGCACCGCCCAGCGGTCGCTCCCCGGGTAGCGGAACCCCACGTCCTCGAAGACGAACCCTTCCCGGATTGGTTGCGGGACCGGCGGGGCGCCGGGCCGGGAGATGATCGACGGGCGCATCTCGAAAAACGAAAAGAGATCCTTCAGGTACAGGCATTGCTCGTAGATGGCGCTCGCACCGAAGAGGAGCCCCTGGATCAGGTCGCGGCTGCGCATGAACGAGCCCGCGAGAAACGTCAGCGCGCCGATGGAGATGCCGCCGGCGATCGCGCGGAGGAGGACGACGACATAGGCGCCGTAATAGCCCGCGGTCCCGATCAGTGACAGGAGCGTGCTCACCACTCCTTTCCGCACGGAGAGCTTCCGGTTCTCCTCGTAGAAGCGGCCGGCGATCGTCCTGAACCGCTCGATCAGCCACGGCGCCAGCCCGAAGAGCTGGACTTCCTTTGCCGTCTCGTCGCTCGCGCCGATATAGCGGAGGTAGTCGAGGCGCCGCCGCTCCGGCGTGTACCGGTATATCAGCGAGTACTCGAGTCCCGCATAATGGGTTTCGCCCAGGAAGGAGGGAATGACGGCGACTGCAAGGAGCAAAAGGAGCCAGGGACTGTACACGAGCAGCGCCAGGGCGAGCGAGGCGAGCGTGAGGGCGTCCTGTCCCATCGACAGGAGCTGCGCCAGGAGGCCGATGCGGCCTGTCGTCTGCCTCCGCGCGCGCTCGAGCTGGTCGTAGAACGCCGGGTCCTCGAACTGGTAGAGGTCCAGCGTCGCGGCGTGCTCCATGAGGCGAACGCTCGTCACATTGGCAAAGAGATCCCCGAGGAGACTCTCGGCGAGCGCGGAGGCGCGGGCCAGGACCTCGCCGGCCACGACGATGCCGATCTCCAGCGCGAGGTATTCCCAGAGGAGCGACGGGTGCGCGGTGCCGGAGCGAATCCCGATCACCGTGTCGATGATGAGCTTCCCGGTCCAGAGGGCGCCGACGGGGACGAGCGAGCGCAGAAGCCGGAGCCCGACGATGGCAGACGTGTAGATGCGGTGGGTCTGCCAGACCATCCGCAGGAACGGCGGGACGTACCGCAGCGCTTCCGCGCGCTGCCGCCAGGTAGGGGGGGTGTCGCCGTCGTGTCGTGCCAGGTGCGGGGTCTCCGTGTAAATGGGGTGCCGGAGTTCAAACACCAGGACGGCCGCGCGGATTCCATCCTTGTTATTTGTCGCCCACTTGCGTATGATTGCAGGAGCCGCACCCGGACGCCCGGCTCTCCCCCGGCGTCTCCGTTCTCTCGCCGGATCGACATTCCTGTCTCCATCATCATGGCTGCGCCTGTCGCAGCGTAGCGTATCGCCTAAGAAAGGGACACCCATGGTGCACATGAAGTATTTCTGGTTCCTGCCCGTCTTCGGGGCGCTCGTGACGCTCGCCGGGGGCTCCGAAGCCGGGGCCCAGCAGGCGGCCAAGGAGAGGAAGCCCGCCGCGACCAGGCGGTACTGCCTCACGCTCGACCTGAAGGACGACACCGCGCTGGTGCGCGAGTACAGGTACTGGCATATGAAAGAGCACATCTGGCCGGAGATCCCGAAGGGGATCCGCGAGGTCGGGATCGTCGACATGGAGATCTACATCCTGGGGACGCGCCTCTTCATGATCATGGAGACCGTCCCGACGTTCGACTTCGACCGCGACATGGCGCGGCTCTCGGAGCTTCCGCGGCAGAAGGAGTGGGAGGCCTTCGTCGCGAAGTTCCAGAAGGCGCTCCCCGGGGCGAAATCGAACGAAAAGTGGAAGCTGATGGAACGGATGTTCAAACTCCCGTGACACAGCCCGGGGACGACTGATGCTCTCAAAGCTCGACATCCTGATCATCACCGCCTACCTCTGCGGGATCGTGACGCTCGGCTTCTGGGCGGGCTCGCGGCGGCGCAAGGGGGGGGAAGGGAGCCACTACTTCCTGGCGGGGAACACGCTCACCTGGCCCGTCATCGGTCTCGCCATGTTCGCCGCCAACATCTCCACGGTACACCTGGTAAGCCTGGCCGAGTCCGCGTACAAGTACGGACTCATCTACGGGAACTTCGAGTGGATGGCGGGCTTCACGCTCGTCCTCCTCTCGCTCTTCTTTGCCCCGCTCTATCTCCGTTCACGCGTGGCGACGCTTCCCGACTACCTGGAGCGGCGCTTCAACAGGCAGTGCCGCGACTGGCTGGCGGTCATCTCGATCGTCTCGGCGATCGTGATCCATATCGGGGTGGCGCTCTATACCGCCGCCTGGGTCCTGAGGGGGATACTCGGCATCAGTCCCACCGCGACGATCATGGGGCTCGATGCGCTGATGTTCTTCATCATCATTCTCGGCGTCCTCACCGGGATCTACACGATGATCGGCGGCCTGCTCGCGGTCGTGCTCACGGAGAGCGCGCAGACGGTGCTCCTGTTGACGGGTGCGGTCGCGATCACGGCGGTGGGCTTCATCCGCATCGGCGGCTGGGGCTCCCTCGTCTCCACGCTTGCGACGCAGCCGCATCCCATGGCGGCCTCCGGCGCGGTAAAATGGGGGACGGGGAATTTCCTGAGCCTGCTCCGCCCCGACGGGGACGCTTCGGGGCTCCCCTGGTATTCCATATTCCTCGGCTATCCCGTGCTCGGCATCTGGTACTGGTGCTGCGATCAGACGATCGTGCAGCGGGTGCTGGCCGCAAAGGATGAGCGGCACGCGCGCCTGGGACCCCTGTTCTGCGCGTTCATCAAGATCCTGCCCGTGTTCTTCTTCGTCCTCCCCGGGGTGATTTGCGTCGCGCTGGTGCAGCAGGGGGCGCTCGGGCGCGGTCCCGCGGTTGCGGCCGATACGTACACGTTCATGATCATGCACCTGCTCCCCACGGGGCTCAAGGGACTCATCGCCGCGGCGATGCTCGCGGCGGCGATGCAGACCTGCTCGGCTGCGCTCAATTCCACGGCGACGCTCTTCTCCTACGACATCGTGAAGCGCTGGCGGCCCGAGACCGGCGACCACCAGCTTGTCGTGGTGGGAAAAGTGACGACCGTGGTGGCGACCATCCTGGCGATTGTCCTCTCACCGATCTTCGGGCACTACGGGACGATCATCGAGGGGCTCAACAAGCTGATTTCCTACATCGCGCCCCCGATCACGGCGGTATTCCTCTTCGGCGTGTTCTGGAAACGCGCGTCGGGCAGGGCGGCCTACATCACGCTCCTCGCGGGCGCCGCCGCGGGATTCGTGGTCTTCGTGCTTGACTGGAACGGATGGTACCACGGCAACTTCATGATGACGGCGTTTTATTTGCTCGTCGTCTGCTCGGTCGTGATGACGGGGGCATCGTTTGCGTACCCCGAGCCGCTCCGCGAAGAGTCGAAGGGACTCGTCTGGGAGAGCTGGCGTGAGCCCCTGAAAGGGGAGGCGGGAGGCCACGGGCTCGGGAATTACCGGATCCTGGCTCTCCTGGTCGTCTGCGTCTTCGTCTGTCTCTACTACCTGTTCCGCTAGGTGAATCACATGACATCGCGTGAACGCGTCATCGCAGCGCTGAACCACCGGCAGGGGGACAAAATCCCGTTCGACATCGGCGGGTCGGCGGTCACGGGGATGCAGGCGAGCACCGTGTACAAGCTCCGTCAGGCGCTCGCGCTCGACCCTCCCGGGACCCCCGTCAGGGTGGTGGAGCCCTACCAGATGCTGGGGGAGATCGCGCCTGACCTGATGGACGCGGTCGGAATCGATGTTGCGTGCCTGTGGGGGAGGAAGACGATGTTCGGGTTCGAGAACTCGGGCTGGAAGGAGTGGCGCCTCTTTGACGGCACCCCGGTCCTCGTGCCTGCCGGCTTCAACACGGACCCGGAGCCGAACGGCGACATCTTCCTCTACCCGGAAGGAGACCGCTCGCTCAGGCCGAGCGGGCGGATGCCCCGCGGCGGATATTATGTCGATGCGGTCGTGCGCCAGCCCCCGATCGACGAAGCGTCGCTGGCGGTTGAGGACAACCTGGAAGAATTCGCGCCGATCGGGGAGGAGGACCTTGAGCATTTCAGGAACGAGGCGGAGCGGCTCTACCTGAAGACCGACAAGGCCATCCTCGCGTCATTCGGGGGGACGGCGTTCGGCGATATCGCGCTCGTCCCCGCCATGTGGCTCCGCGATCCGCGGGGGATCAGGGACATCGAGGAATGGTATGTCAGCACGGTGTCCCGGAAGGAGTTCGTCCGGAACGTGTTCGAGAAGCAGTGCGAGGTCGCGCTGGAAAACCTGGCAAAGATCCACCGCGTCGTGGGCGACAGGGTCGTGGCCGCGTTCACCACGGGAACCGACTTTGGCACGCAGTGCGGTCCGTTTATCTCGCCGAAGGCGTACCGAGACCTCTACCAGCCGTTCCACAGGGAGGTCAACGCCTGGATCCACCGGAACACCGGCTGGAAGTCGTTCATCCACTCCTGCGGTTCGGTCTACCGGCTCATCCCGGATTTCATCGAGAGCGGGTTCGACATATTGAATCCTGTGCAGTGTTCGGCGGCGGAGATGGACCCGCGCGCGCTCAAGGCGAATTTCGGGAGCGAGCTGGCCTTCTGGGGCGGCGCAGTGGACACGCAGCAGACGCTCCCCTTCGGCACGCCGGCGCAGGTGGCGGAGGAGGTGAAGTCCCGCATGGACGCGTTCGGACCCGGGGGAGGGTTCGTCTTCAATGCGATTCACAACATCCAGGGGGGTGTCCCCGTCGCCAACCTCATGGCGATGCTGGAGACGTTTGAGAAGTATCGATCGTACTGACGACGCCCGTCATTGCGAGCGCTTTCTGCGAAGCGCGTTCTTTGCGCCACGCCGCTCTCTGGCGTGGCAACCAGCGCGAGATTGCCACGCCTGAAAACGGCGTGGTCCAAAGAACGGACTTCGTCGCTGAGAGGCGCTCCTCGCAATGACAGGACGCCGGCGCCCGCGCGGACAGGTATCTACCGCAGCTTCACCTCCACGCCGTGCGACCTCGTGTACAGCGGCACTTTCCCCTGCAGCAGGAAGAGCACCGCGTCGTCGATTGCCGTCGACGATCTGCTGGTGCGGAATTCCTGCGAGTAGACCATCTGCCCGTCCCTGCACCGGAGTATCTGCATCGTGAAGACGGCGGCGCTCGTGTCGCCGGTCGATCCGCCGACGGCGAAATTCATCGAGAGGTCGCGCTCCAGCCCCGCGAGGATCTCCCTGTTTGACGGCGCCAGCGTATTGAGTCCGAGCGACGTCTGCTCGGACTGTATCGTGGAGAAGGGGAATATCCTGAACGCCTTGTTCTGCTTCCTCAGTGCATCGTAGAGCTTCTCGGTGAGCGGCGTGTTGCGCATCTGCGCATCGGTGAACGGGAGAATGCCGAGCCCGATGGGCTGGTTGTACCCTTCGAACGGATCCGCGGTGCGGTTGGCGTACGTCACCGTCATGGTCTCGACGGTGGTCGTATGCTCGGCGAGCCAGGTCTTCGCGTCTTCGCTCCCCAGCGACGACGCCCGTTGCATCACCGAAAGGCTGCGCGACCGGTTTTGCATCTTAGAATATGAGACCCCGAGCGCGTAATAGACGTCTTTCGACGCCTTTCCCGATGCGGCCACCTTCTCGAAGAACTCCGCGGCGCGGCGGTAGTCCCCCCGCCTGAACGAATTGAACCCCTGCGCTTCCGCATCCTCGGATGCGCTCAGCACCGGTACGGAGAGCGTGTCGGTCCGTCCGAACTTCTCCCGCGCCTCGGTGAGTGTCACGACGAAGAACGCCGTCCCTGTCGCGTCCGCTCCCGCATGCACATCCACCGGGATATCCCGCGACGTCCCTGCGCGGAGCGCCCCGATATCCGACTTTACGGGGCGGTCCATGGCGCGCACGCGAGCCCGGTCGGCTCCTCCCGTCGAATCGGGCGCGATGCTCGCGGAGACTCCCCTGGCATCACCCGTCCCCGTATTGCTGACTCGCAGGCGGAGCCTGACGGTCCCGCCGCCGACAAAGCCCCCCTGCGGCGCCGCGAGGCTTGCCGCGAGCTTCGGGTACGGCACGTCACGCACCGCAACATCGACCCTGGCCACCGCTGTAACCTGCCCGGGGTCGGCGTTGATGGTCACGGCCAGCGTCCCCTTCTGCGACGGCGCTTCGTCCGGCACGCCGAGGGGTATCTTCTCCGTCCGCGTCTCTCCCGGCTTGATGTCGTCAAGCGTGTCGGCACGGACAACCGAGACGTCCTTCAGCGTCGCCGCCGGTTCTATCAGCAGGATGGCGTCGTGCGCGGTTGCCTGCCCGGCATTGGTAATTCTGAGCGCGAGCGTCCCACCGGCGCCCGCGCGCAGCGTCGAACTGCCGTTTGCACCGACGATCTCCCCCTTCAGTGAGAGGACGGGTTTTCCGAACGCGAACGTCCCCGTCCGGACGGATGACTGTCCGCGGGCTCCGGCGGCGAATACCAGCAGGAGCAGCGCCGTGACGACGAGCCGCGCAGGGCGGCGCCTGAGTATGGAATTCGCGGGAGTCATCGGGCCGGCGGCATGGGAAGTTGCTGTGGCCCGGCCGGCGTGCCGGCCGATGTCGCCTTTCCGGAGAAGAGAACGACGGTGGCGCCGACGGCCGCCGCGGTCCCGAGTCCCACCCAGAACCAGGGGAATCCCCCGGGCCGGACGGCTTCGATCCTGAAGTAGTAGTCTTCCCCCCTGAAGCCGGCGGGGAAGTCTTTCAGGTACTCCCACCTGATCGTCCTGCCGGCACCGGCTGATTTCAGCTCCCCGAAATCCCCCGTGAGGCTCTTCGGCGATAACGAAAACGACGGGTCGCTCTCCTTGCGCAGCTCGACGGTCACTGCGCAGGGCGTCCCTTCGGGTGCCTCAATGTCGTACGTGATGACGACGATCTCCCCCTCGATATGCACGCCCTGGTTCGAGATCCGGATGGGCGAGTCGGCACCTGAGCCGGCATGGGCGGGGAGATCGGCGACAAGTGTTGCCAGGAGAATCGCCAGAAGGACGGCAATTGACCTCCGGTGTCGCGAGAGCGCCTGTATGCTCAACAGTCGCATGCTACCTCACCAGGAGTAGTTTGCGTGTCCGGATCATGTTCCCTCCCGCCACGAGGCGGCAGAAATAGACGCCGCTGGAAACGGCCTCTCCCCGGTCGTTTCTCCCGTCCCACGTGACGGTATGCGTTGCAGCCGTGCGCTCCCCGCTGTCGAGAACGCGGACACGGGCGCCCAGCACGTTCAGTATCTCCAGCCGCACCTCAGCGGGACCCGGGAGCATGTACGTGATCGTCGTGCCCGGGTTGAAGGGGTTGGGGTAGTTTTGCGCCAGATCGTACGCCCCGGGGACGAGCTTTGCCGTTTCCCCTTCAACGAACGACGGGGTACCGACGATCAGCGTAAACTCCATCGTTCTCGACGAAGACGCATAGGCATAGACGTTCTGCCGGCGGAGATCGACGGGCGTCGAGTTGAGCGGGTCCACGAGCACGACCGAGTACTGGGCGGGCACGGCAGCGATGCCGTTGACCGTGATCCTGCCCGGACCGAGACGCGGGTTCCACACTTCGAACCCCCACGACTGCCCTTCGCCGAGCGACGCGCGGATGTCCGTGGCGAACCTGCTCTGCACGGGATCCCAGGCCGGCCTGGCGAAATAGAGGAACCCTTCATCGAAAACGAGAGGGGCTTCGTGCTGGTCAAGCGCGTTGGGTCCCTGCCCGGCCGAGGGGGCGATCCCGGCGTAGTTGTCCCTGTCCGTGTTGATGTCCCCGTCGAACACCAGCTCCAGCCGCCAGTCGAACTGCGGTGCCTTCGGTGCCCGCTTGCCGACGGAAGCGCCAAAGGGGTATGGGATCTTCAGCGTGGCGAGCGCGGCCACACTGTTATCGAAATAATACCCCTTGAAGGGATCGAGCGTTGTGCCCCCAGTGGATGTTCTCACAGAGCCGATATGTTCCCAGAATGCGGTGCCCGCCGGGAGACCGTTCGCCGCGATCACGGCGTCGCGCGCCACGCTCACGGTAAACGGGTTGCTGATCATGTTCCAGCCCCCGTGCAAGGGGATGGCGTACGTGCCGTCGGAGGCGAGCGGCGGGAGCGTGTCTGTCCTGGCGATCACCAGGTTCGTTTTCTGAAGGAGCCAGTATCCCTCCCCGGTATTGATCAGCGAGCCCGCGGTCAGGTCTTCGTAGTAGGCTGGATACGTCGTGTCCTTGCCGTTGTCCCTCAGGAGCCGCCAGTCGATCTTCTGCGTCCCCTGGAGGAATGCCCCGGCGGTTCTTACCCCGGTGCCCGGGAGGCCGAACATCCTGTAGGACGTAGAGCTGACGTCGCCCGAAAACGAAATGGTGCCTGTGATCGCTCCGGTGGGCGTGGTGGAAAAGCCCCAGGCGCCGGAGAACGGGCCGAACCCGGCAATGTTCCCCGTGGCGACGCGCCAGTAGCAAAGAGCGTTGGGAGGCAGACCGGTCACCGTGCGCGAGGCCGACTGGACGGATGAATCGCTGAGCATCATGCTGGTGAAGAGCGAATCGCTCGCCAGCTCAACCCAGTACGCCGAAGCGCCGGCGACGGCGTTCCAGGAGAGCACGACGGATGCGGGCTCGCCCGTCGTCCCGTTTGCGGGGCCGGCGAGTCCCGGGGCCGCAAGGGGCGTAACGCCGGTGCCGCTCACCGCGACGGTATCCCGGTGACCCGGCGCGTTGTGCGCAAAGACGATGATGCCGGATTGCACCGACGCGGAGATGGGCGTGAACGTGATCGTAAATGACTTGCTTTGAAGCGGCTGCACGGTCGCGTAGGCCGGGCTGACCGTGAAGCGCGCATTGCCCGAGAGGACGCTCGTGATGATGAGCGCCGCGGACCCGCTATCCGTCACCACGACGCTGTCTGACCTGCTGTTCCCGACCGCCACGCTGCCGAAGCTCACGGCCCTCCGGTCGGGCACGAACCCCACCGTTCCCCCGGCCCCGCTCACAGTCACAGTGTCGTGCCCGGAGGGAGCGTTATGTGTGAAGAGGATCGACGCGTACTGGAGCGTGGCGGCAGTGGGGGTAAACGTGACGTAGAATTTTTGCGTCATTCCCGGTTGAATCGTGGCGCTCGAAGGGGAGACGGCGAATGCGGAAGCGGTGGACGTGACCCCCGAGATGACGAGCGCGGCATTGCCGGTGGATGTCACCGTGACGCTGTCCTGCCGGTTTGATCCTAGCGCGACAGTGCCGAACGGGATGAATTTCGTGCTGAAGGCAATGCCTGGCTTCGTCCCCGTCCCCGACACCGCCACCGTATCGGGAGAGCTTGCGCCGCTGTGCGTGAAGACCACGAACCCCGTCTGGGGCGTCGTGTTCGCGGGAGTGAACGTGACGTAGAATTTCGCCGCCCCCGCCGCGGCAATCGTCGCCGTCGTCGGGCTCACGGTGAACGCACCGTTGGTCGAAGAGACCGCGCTCACGGTGAGGGCGACGGCTCCAGCATTGCCGACGATGACGCTGTCCTTCTTCGCCGAACCTGTTGGGACGTTGCCGTATGCGATCGAGCGCTTGTTCGGCGAAAACGCCGTCCCTGTGCCTGCCACCGCCACCGTATCGTGAAGCGAGGGGGCGTTGTGCGTGAACACGATGTACGCCGATACCAGGCCCGAGACCGCCGGCGTGAACGTGATGATGAACGTCGCCTTCGCGCCCGGGGCGATCGTGCCGCTTGCCGGGTTAATCGTGTACCGTGCGCTCGTGGATGCGACAGACGAAATCGTGAGCGGGGCGTTCCCGGCATTGGTCACCGACACGCTGTCGGCCTTGCCGTGGGCGATCACGACGTATCCGTACGCGATCGACTTCCTGTTAAGGGAGAAGCCGGCCAGTGCGCCTGTTCCCTTCGCGACGACCGTGTCGGGGGAAGTCGGGCCGTCGTGCGTGAAGACGATGTACGCGCTCTGATCCCCTGCCGCCGTCGGCGTGAACGTGATGCCGAATTTCCGGTTTGCGCCGGCGAGTACTGAGACGCTGTTCGGTCCGACGGTGAACGACGTGTTGCTCGATTTCACCGAGCTGATCGTGAGCGTGGTCGAGCCGGTATTCGTAACGGTCAGAGAATCGGTCCTGGCGCTCCCCACGGCGACTATCCCGAGCGAGTCCCTGCGCGCGCTGATTGTGAACGCTCCCGCGGTAACAGAGGAGGGATCGGAGGAGCCGGTCTGCCGGGCCAAAGCCGGCAGGCACGCAAGCCCGAGGCACGCGATTGTTTTGCCGGCCAGTCGGAGGCTCATCGGTTCACCTGTTTCCCGGGGGTGGTCTCATGTGCGGGGGAGGGCGAGGCGTTACTCGCCGATCAGGATATCCACCGTTGTGCCCGGTTTGGCGACCGAGCCGTGTGCGGGGTGCTGGCTGTCGACCTTTCCGCGGGCGGAGGAATCCGGTACCGCGACGGCGCGGATCGCGCCGATTTCGAAACCTTCGCGCCTGATGAGGCGTATCGCCTCATCTTTCGTAGCGCCGATCAGGTATGGGACGAGACGCCGCTCCGGGAGCGCCGCCTGCTCCTCCTTTTCGGGAGGGGGAGCGGCCGGCGCGGGAGGCACTCGGTGCCACGCGACGACGCCTGTAATCGCCATGCAGACGACGGCGGCAATGACGGCGATGCGGATTCCTGTCCGGCTTTTCTTCGCGCCGCGGGCTGCAGGCTTGAGTTCTTTCGATGGGGGTGCAACTCGCCGTGCCGCGGTGTCCGACTGCCGCGCACCCGTGTCCGACCTCCTTGCCGCGGTGTCCGATTGTCGGGGAGCGGTGTCCGACTGCCGGGCTGAAGTGTCCGGCTGCCGCGCACCGGTGCCCGACCTCCTTGCCGCCGTATCCGATTGCCGTGCGGCGTCGTCCGACTGCCGGGCCGTGTTGCGGCGGGCGGCAATGTCAGCTGACGAGGGAGCGGGGCGCTGTGTCGTGGCCCGGGCCGCGACCGGCTTCTGCGATGGCGTGCCCAGCGGAACGGACTTCAGAAGCTCGATCAGCTCCCTTCCGGTGGCGACGCGTTTGTCCGGGTCCCTCTCCAGGCAGCCTTCGATCACGCGCTTGATCTCGACCGGGAGCGTCACGAAGTTCTCCAGCGGAGCGGGTTTCTCGTACAGTATCTTGTGGATCGTCGTTATCGGGCTGTCTCCCTGGAACGGGTAGTGCCCGCTCAGCGTGTGATAGAGGACGACGCCGAGGCTGTAGAAATCCGTTCTTGCGTCGACTGCCTTCCCGCCGGCCTGCTCGGGGCTCATGAACTCCGGCGTCCCCAGCAGCGACCCTGACTTCGGTTGGGCGGGCACCGCTCCAGACTGTGCGATGCCGAAGTCCGTCAACACGGAGGTCCGGCTTGACGTCATGATGATGTTGGAGCTCTTGACGTCCCGGTGCACGATGCCGTAGCTGTGGGCGTAGTCGAGCGCGCCGGCGATGCATGTCGCCATGGCAACGGCTTCCCGGATTTCAAGCCGGGTTTTCTCCTTCACGAGATGGTGCAGGTCTTTGCCGTCCAGGAACTCCATGGCGATAAAATGAACGCCATCCATGCACCCCTCATCGTAGATCGTCACGATGTTGGGGTGGCGGAGTTTGGCGATCGCGCGCGCCTCGAGGTGGAATCGCTCCATGTACCCCGGGTCGTTGACGAGCCCCGGGAGAAGGACCTTGAGCGCGATCTTCCTGTCGAGGTTCTTCTGTATCGCCTGGTAGACCGTGGCATTCCCTCCGTGCCCGATCTCCGCGACGATTTCATACTTCTCGGCGAGTGCGTGCTTGACGGCTCCGAAATGGTCGACGACTGCCACGCCCGGCTTTGAGGCGAGGGCGCCCTTGCAATGAATGCAGATCACCGCCTCAAGCGGGATCTCCCTCCCGCAGTATTGGCAGTGCTTCGTCTTAACCATTCGTCGGTATCCCCCCGAATCCGGCGAGTTCAGATTCAGTATCTGGCGTGAAATCAATCACAATTTACCGAATTAACCTATGACTGCCATCACGCAGTCATTCGATCCCAGTAATGAAGCAGCATAGGAAATGCCATGTTGATTATCATGTCACATTCTTATAATTTTATACACATTACTTTATATATAAATGTCAATATTATGGATAAAACTATAACCGGGCTCGGACGCAGGGAGGCAGAATTTCTCTCCTCAATTTCCAAAGGGGGAGGTCAATTTGTCCACGAAGATGCAGTCCGATTCTGGGGTTCTGCTGCGCAGGCTTCCGGCCGGCTCCGAAAGAAAAACTGGGTCGCCCGGGTTGAGAGGGGAAAGTATGTCGTCATCCCGCTGGAGGCGGGTGTGGAGCGGGAGTGGTCAGGCGATCCTTACCTGGTTGCGTCGTCACTCGTGGAGCACGCGGCAATCGCGTACTCGACAGCGATGCGTCACTGGAATTGGTCCGGGGCCAGTGAGGGGCCAGTCTATATCCAGATGACGGGACGGAAAAACGCGAAGGGGAAGACTGTCCTCGGTGTAGAGTATCGATTTGTCAGAGTTCACCCGGCGAAATTCTTCGGACACGTTCCCGTTCTGCGGACGGGCACGCCGGTACTGGTGACTGACAGGGAGAAGACGCTCGTCGATGCCGGCGATGACGTCGATCGTGCAGGGGGGATAGACGCGTTCATCCGCGCGGTGAGGAGTGCCGCGCTGGAGATCTCCTGGGCAACGCTCGGCGATTACGGAATGCGCTTTCCGAACCGCTCTGCATTGAAAAGGCTCGGCTTCATCATAGAATCCGAGCTCCCTGAGATCCCCGGTGAAGGGCGGGACGTACTGGAGGTGTGGCGGTCGCACCTGAGTGCAGGCGTCGTTCCTCTACAGCCAGGGACGGCGGAATTCGGGCGCATCTCGACGAGATGGCGTGTGCGCGTTAACGTGGAGCGGCCGGGGGCGAATCTGACGCGGCGGGGTAACTGATCATTAGCAGAGGTTTGAACGTCGTTTTCTCTGCCGTTCCAAAATCGCCGTGTGTTCGATCGAGTCGAAACTCCTATCTGCCGCCTGCGAGCAATCCGGGGCTCGACGCAGTCTCCGTTGAAGCCCATGCCCCGAGCACGAGCTGCTCGCCAGCATAGAGGCTGTCGGATGTGACTTCGGTATATCTTCCGTCCGAGACGCCCGTCAGGACATAGATCGGCCTGAGCTTGTGCTGCGCATCCAGGACCCAGATTCTTGCGCGGCCGGACTGGTGCTCCGGCTCGTACGCGGGTCGTTCGAACTCTGGGTAGAGGTTTGTGACGCCGTAGTCAGCTCCTCCTTTGGGCGGTTGGATGACGTGACCCTGGAGCGGCGATTGTGTGGAGCGGGGGTTCCTGCTCTCTGCCGCTCGCGGCCGGGAGCTGTCAGGCGTGATGAATCCTGATGCCATCAGGTCCCCTCCCGATTTCCTGCCACCGGGGGAGTTCCCCGGAGACTGCCGGAGCGCGGATGAGTCGACGATCTCCGTCGGAGGTTGAAACCTGAGCGCGAGGTTGGGGACCCTGAGCACGTCATGAGCCTTCGCAACATCCACGGTGATATCCGCCGTCATCCCCGGCATCAGCTTCAGGTCGGCATTGTTCACGTCGATGACTACCGTGTAGTTGACCACGTTCTGAATCGACACGGGGGCGAGGCGGATCTGCGACACTGTTCCCGTAAACGTCTGGTCGGGATAGGCTTCCACGGTGAACGACGCCTTCTGCCCGACGCTGATCATGCCGATATCAGATTCGTCGACGGTGGCAAGGACCTGCATCTTCGAAAGGTCGTCGGCGATCGTATAGAGGACCGGCGAAGAGTAGCTCGCGGCCACAGTCTCGCCGATATCGACTGCCCGGTTGATGACCGTGCCGTCCACGGGAGCCCGGATGGTCGCGTAACCGAGATTGATTTTCGCCTGTACCAGTGCGCTCTGTGCCTGGATCAGTGCCTGCCGGTCCGTCTCATCGGCCGTCGTCGCCGAGTCGAGGCTCGCCTGGGAATCAAGCTGCTTTTCGACCAGCTCTTTTTCCCTCTCGTACACTTTGTCGCTGTAGGCGGACTTCACCTGGGCAGCCGCGAGGCCCGCCTCGGCGTCCTTCACCGATTGTGCCAGGAGCGTCGTATCGATCCGGGCGATGATTTGCCCTTTCCTGACAACGGAATTGAAGTCGGCATACAGGTTCGAAATCACCCCCGACACCTGCGTGCCGACGTCCACCGAGACGACCGCGCTCAGCGTCCCCGTGGTGCTGACGTGGACGTTGAGGTCCCCCCTGGTGACTTTATCGAACCTGTAATCGTACTGGGGAGCCCTGTTTCCAAAGAAGAGCGCCCAGGCGCCGATGCCGAGAACGACCGCTGTCCCTGCGCCGTAAACGAGTTTCGGATTCATAGACCCCCGCGCCTCTATCCGTCATGGATTTCGCCTCATGACGCTTTGATGCATGAGGCGCATCCGCAGTTTAAGCGGGAGGAGAGGCTGGGTCGCCGTGAAGTTGGGTGAAAGGGGGTTAGAACCTCCTTCCGTACCTCGGTCCCCCGGCGAGCAGGCCGGGGCTTGAGTTGTCCTCGGATTTTGACCAGGCCCCGAGCACAAGCCGTTCACCGGGTTTGAGGCTGTCGGATGTCACTTCAGTTAACCGTCCGTCTGAGACGCCGGTCGATACGTAGACGGGCGTAAGCTCGTTCCGCGCGTCCAGGATCCAGACTCGTCCCCGCCCCGCGTGGTGTCTCGCCCGGTAAGCCGGCCGGATAAACACCGGGTAGAGGTTCGTAATACCGTATTCTGCTTCCTCCACCGGGAGGCGGACGACGTGTCCGAAGAGCGGTGAGATAGGGGAGCCTCGTCGTCGGGAGGCGGCCCCCGCCGGGAGCCGCGAGCTGTCGGGCGTGGCCGTAGCGAGCCCGGCGCCGCCCGGATTCACTGTTCCGGCGCTTCCCGGACTCTCTGTCGCTACGCCGTCAGCATTCCCTGTCCCTGCGAGCCGCGCCTGTGCCAGCCTGAGTGCGGCGGAATCGACAATCTCGGGCGGGGGCCGGAACCTGAGTGCGAGATTGGGCACCCTCAGGACGTTCCGGGCGTCGGCGACATCGACCGTGATGTCGGCGGTCATACCGGGCATGAGTTTCAGGTCGGCGTTGTTCACGTCGATGACGACCGTATAGTTGACCACGTTCTGTATCGACACCGGGGCCAGCCTGATCTGCGAGACGATCCCTTCGAACGTCCTGCCGGGATATGCCTCCACCGTAAACGACGCCTTCTGGCCGGTGCTGATCATGCCGACGTCCGATTCATCGACGGTGGCGAGGACCTGCATCCTGGAGAGGTCATTGGCGATCGTGTAGAGGACGGGCGATGCGAAACTCGCCGCCACGGTTTCCCCGATGTTCACGGCCCGGTTGATGACAGTCCCGTCCACGGGTGCCCGGATCGTCGCGTAGCCGAGATTGATCTTCGCCTGGTCCAGCGTGCTCTTCGCCTCAAGCAGGGCCTGGCGGGAGGTCGCTGCGGCGGTCATGGCCGAATCGAGGTTCGCCTGCGAATCAAGCTGCTTCTCGACGAGTGCCTTCTCCCGCTGGTAGATCTTCTCGTCGTTTGCGGCCTTCACGCGGGCCGCCGCAAGTCCGGCCCTGGCGTCTTCCACCGCCTGCGCGAGGAGCGTCGTATCGATCCGGGCGATCACCTCTCCTTTCTTCACAACGGAGTTGAAATCCGCGTAGAGGTTCGAGATCACGCCCGAGACCTGCGTGCCGACGTCGACCGACACGACGGCGTTGAGCGTGCCCGTCGTTATCACGTGGGCGTCGACGTCGCCCCGTGAAACGCTGTCAAACCTGTAATCATACCGGGGCGCCTTCCCGCCGTGGACGAGCAGATAGCCGCCGATGGCGATGACGACCGCGCCGGTGGCGAAGATGAGTTTTCTCTTCATGACATAACCCTCCGCACTCATAACACGAAGGGGGAAAAAAGAGTTGCCGCTCCCGCGGGGAGTCCTCTCCGTTTGCTTGAATATCACGGCGGTTTTCACGATTGTTCACACTCCCTCCACAGCAGGTACCGCAATGATGACACAGGAAGGCTCCTGGAGCGAGCCGTACACGGTCCGCGTCTACGAAACGGACGTCACGGCGCGATTTCGCATGGACGCGCTCTTTGATTACTTCCAGGATATCGCCTGGCGCCACGTCGAGGAACTCGGGATGGGCTACGCGCCGCTCAAGGCGCTCGGGTACGCCTGGTTCCTCTCCCGTGCGCGCGTGCGCGTGGTGAAGCAACCGGCCTGGGGAGACACCGGGACGATCGAGACTTGGCACGCCACGACCGACGGGCTCATGTTTATCCGCGATTTCCGGCTGATGGACGGGGAGGGCCGCTCGGTGATCGAGGCGACGACCGGCTGGCTCCTGGTGGATACGACCGCATTCCGGCCGCACGGCGCAGATGCGCTCCGGGTGCCGCTCCCGCCGAACAACAGGGGGCGGGCGCTTGACGTGCCGCTCAGGAAGCTGCTTCCGCCGCGGGAGACCGGCCCGGTCTATGAGCGGCGCGTCCACCAGAGCGAAATCGACGTGAACGGGCACGTGAACAACGCCTGCTACCTCACGTGGGTATTCGACTGTTACGACACGGATTTCCTGAAAGCCCACTCGCTCCGCTCGCTCCAGGTCAACTACGTGGGGGAGACCGCCCTCGGCGACACGGTGGCGCTGGCGCGGGGGGAAGACCCCGGTGCGACCGGCACGCACTACGTGGAAGGGGTGAGCAGGGAAAAGGGGACACGCGTCGTCCAGGCGCTCCTTTCGTGGGAACAGGCCTCCGCATGAGGAGAGCCGTGTGAAAACTCCCGCGCACATCGTTCCGCTCCTCAACCGGCAGGGCGCGCTCCCCATCCTCATCGCGGCATGCGCGGCGCTCGCGGCGCTCATCTTCTCGCTTGAGATCTACCCTGCCCTGAGGGAACCCCTGTCTGCAAACGTCGATCCCGACAGGTTCGGAGACCTCTCGTCGAACCTCTCATCCGGGCTGGGCTATGTCTACACGGCGCACGGCGGGCTGGTCCCTGCGTTCGACAGGGGGCCGGTCTATCCGGCGGTCGTCGCGTTGCTGTTCGTGTTCTCCGGCAGCCGTTCATTTGTGCCTGTGCAGGTGTTCCAGTCCATTCTCCACGGCGTCACCTGCATCCTGGTGTACCTTATCGCACGGAGGCTTATCTCCAGGCGCGGAGCTCTTGTCGCCCAGGGCCTGGCGGGAATCCACCCGATGCTGCTCTGGTACACGCCGCGCGTCTGGATCGAGACGACGTTCACGTTCCTCGTCACGCTGACGATACTGACGCTCATGCTGCTGCACGAGCGCCCCTCGATCGCGCGGGCGATCGTTGCGGGGGGCATCATCGGGATCGCCGCGCTGGACAAGTCGGTGATTCTCCCCTTTGCCGCGGTCGCGGCGATTGCATTCCTGCTCGAAGGGGGAAGAAAGCACGTCCCGGCGGCCGCGGCGCTCCTCGGGTCCGCCGTTATCCTGGTAGTCCCGTGGACAGTGAGGAACTACGAAGCAAGCGGTCGGCTCATCCCGGTGCAGACATCATTCGGCCTGAACCGCATCCAGGGCGACGCGATCGCCCGCAACCTGATCTCGATGCCATTTTCGACCCTGGCCGTCTGGTCCAGGGGAAAGGAGGAGGTCGATTCGTTGCTCGCCCCGGGCGGCGAGGACGCGCTCTCTCCGGAGGGTGACCGGATCCTGGCGCGCGCGTCGATCGCCTGCAGCTTCTCGCATCCACTCTTCGCACTCTGGCGCAGTGCGGCCAACGCGCTGACGTTCTGCTACCTGAGCGAATCGCGGGCAAAGTCCCTGTTCCTCGCTTCCGTCGAATGTCCCCTGATGATCTTTGCATTTGCCGGGGCGCGGCGGCTCTGGCCGGGAGGAGGGCGGGCGCGAACCTGCGCGCTGGTCCTGGCGTATTTCTTCCTCGTGCATATGGTGATCGTCGGGTGGGCACGCTACTCCGCGCCGATCGTTCCGGTGGCGCTTGTCCTTGCGGCGGCAAGGTTCTCCGCCCCGCCGCCGGGGGGAGCCGCTCGTGCCTGACGCCTCTCACGCGCTGGCGTTTGTCCTCGCCGGCTGTCTGGCGGGAATGATGAACGCCGTGGCCGGCGGGGGGACGCTTGTCACGTTCCCGACGCTGATCCTGGCCGGGCTCTCTTCGATCACGGCGAACGCCACGAGCACGATCGCGCTCCTTCCCGCTACGCTCAGCAGCGCGTACGGCTACCGCCACGCGGCGCGGTCCGTCGCGCGCTGGCTCCGCGTGTTCGCGCCCGTGAGCCTTGTCGGAGGGCTGGCGGGCGGAATACTCCTCGTGCGAACTCCCTCGCACATGTTCGATACGCTCGTCCCCTTCCTGATCCTCTTTGCAACAGTGCTCTTCATGGCGAACGCCTGGTTCAACAGGTACTTTGGCGCGCGCCTCGCCGCCATGCACGGGGCGGATCCGCCGCAGCGCATGGTGGCAGGGGCGGCGGTCTACCAGCTTGGCGTGGCCGTCTACGGGGGATACTTCGGGGCGGGGATTGGGATACTGATGCTGGCGTCGCTCGGCATGCTCGGCTTCGAGAACGTCCACGCCATGAACGCGCTCAAGGTGCGGCTCGGGTTCCTGATCAACGTCGTTGCCGCAGCCTACTTCATCTACAGCGGCCTCGTCAACTGGCCGAGCGCGCTCATCATGGCCGTGGGGACGATCGCGGGGGGCTTCCTTGGCGCGCATTTCGCCCAGCGGATCCCGCAATCCCGCGTCAGGGGGATTATCACGCTGATCGGCCTGGCGATCTCGCTTGTCATGTTCTACAAACAGTTCGGTTGAACCAAACTCACTTCTCCAGGGAGAAACGATGTTCATCGGACACTACGCCGTTGCGCTTGCGGCGAAAAGGGCCGCTCCCCGCACCTCGCTCGGCACGCTCTTCATGGCGGCCCAGTTCCTCGATTTCCTCTGGCCCCTTCTGCTGCTGGCCGGGGTCGAACATGTGCAGCCCATGCAATCGGAGAGCCCGTTCCTGCGACTTGAGTTCACCGACTACCCGATCTCGCACAGCCTCGCTGGGGCCGTTCTCTGGTCGGTCGTTCTGGGCGGGCTCTACAGGATTATCCGGAAAGAGGTGAGAGGAGCGCTGGTGGTGGGAGGCTGCGTCTTCAGCCACTGGATACTTGATTTCCTGACACACCGGCCGGACCTTCCCCTCTGGTTCTCGGGAGGCCCGTATGCCGGGCTGGGTCTCTGGAACTCAGTTTTGTGGACAGGAATCGTCGAGGGAGGGTTGTTCGTCGCAGGCGCGGCGGTGTACCTGAAGGCCACCCAGAAGAAAGACGGAATCGGGACGTGGGCGATCTGGTCGCTCGTCGCCGTCCTTGCGGCTATCTACAGCGGTGAGTTCTTCGGGCCCCCGCCTCCTCACGTGGAAGTGATCGGCATAGTAGGGAACGCCTCGTGGCTCTTTGTGCTCTGGGCCTACTGGGCGGATAGACACAGGTTCGCCGTGGCCGCAACAGGCGAGTAGTCGTACCCTGACAGAGATGATTTGACTTTTGTGGTTATCTATTTATCTTTGAGGCGAACCACTGAAAGCGCGAATGCGCCGTAGGTGGTGGTAAGTGTAGTTGTAGGAAGGCGGCCCTCCAAAGGGGTCGCCTTTCGTCTATTAGGTCGACGGGCTTGGGATACTCGATGGCCTAGTGCTGCATGCCGCTACCCCGGGGCGTGAGCGTCTCGAGCCCGCAGTCGATGTACTGTCCCCCCTTCGTCTGGTGGCAGTGGATCGCGATCGTGTTCCGGCCGGGCTTCAGAAGCTCCGACGCTTCGCGCGTGAGCGGGATATCCTCGTAATCCCTCGTGTACCCGGCATAACGCCCGGCGAGCGTGCCGTTGATATACAGCTCCGCGTCTTCGTCGTGGTGGATGCGGACGTTGAGCCCCGCCATCTCACCCCGCGGGACGGAAATGTCCCGCCGCAGCCAGATATCGGGAGATTTCCACTCCGTCCGCACGACGGCGCCGGGAGTCCCCGCGGTGCCGAATCCCCCCGTTCCCGTCTTCCACTCCGCGTAGTCGAACGCGGATGAGAACCAGTCCGCGGCCGGCTTCTCCAGCGTATAGCGCCACTCCTGTCCGTTCAGCTCGGATGTGGGAACGACGACGAAGACGACCGGCGGGGGAGGGACTCTCGAAAAATCACCGGCATTGACGGCCGCGATCCGCGAAGCTTCCGGCTTGACCACGGCCCGGTCGTACGTCAGGAGCCCGTTACATTCCACTTCCACGTCCGTGAGCTGCGTGTAGACTGCGGCCGAGAGGCCGGAGTCGTCGCGCAACTGGTAGACAGTCCGCATGAACGACTCGTACTTCGACGTCAGCTCCACGCGGCTTTCCATCCCCTGGTATCCCCAGTGCTCCTTCTTCCACGTGTGGCCGGGGATGGCCAGGCCCAGTCCCCCGAACTCACCGAGGACGATCGCGCGTGCGCTCTCCTCGCCGGGCGACTTCGGCTTCGGGTAGGAATGGATGTCGTGGACGTCTCCTGCATGGACGTCATCCCAGCCGCTCGCGTCGTTGACAAGCCGGGTCGGGTCAAGCTGCTTCACGTGGCCCGCAAGCCGCGCAGCGTCATATTCCCCCCATCCCTCGTTAAACACCACCCACATGATGATGGAAGGATGGTTCCGGTGCGTGATCACCATCCGGTCAAGCTCCGTCTCGAACTCCGCCCGTGAGGCCGGCGTCGTGTTGTTTCCGCTCGGCATATCCTGCCAGACCAGCAGGCCGAGTCTGTCCGCCCAGTAGTACCACCGGTCCGGCTCCACCTTGACGTGCTTGCGCGCCATCGTGAATCCGAGCGTCTTCATCTGCTCGATGTCGCTCCGTATCGCGTCGTCCGAGGGGGCGGTATAGAGTCCGTCGGGCCAGAACCCCTGGTCGAGCGGGCCCACCTCCATCCGGAATTCGCCGTTAAGAAGGATGCGCGTCTTGCCGGAGGCATCCTTTCCCAGGGAGACGCTCCTCATGCCGAAGTAGCTCGTCGCCTCATCCACGAGCTTCCCGGCCCGCTCGAGGCGGATGTCGAGATCGTACAGGAAAGGGTCGGCGGGGGACCAGAGGTGGGGCGATGGGACACTGACCGTGATCGCGCTGTCGGGCCTCCCGGATGCGGCGGCCACGAGTGCGCCGCCGGAACGGACCGAAAGCCGGATGATGTCACCGGGAAGCGCTGCCGCAGTGAGCACGTTCACTCCGAGCGAGGCCCGGTCGGGATCCGGCGTGATGACGAGGTCCTCGATATGCTCCGGCGCAACGGGCTCGAGCCAGACCGTCTGCCAGATCCCGGTCGTGGCTGTGTACATGATGCCTCCGGGCTTGAGCACCTGCTTCCCGCGCGGCTGATCCCCCTTATCGGTGGGATCGTAAACCCCGAGGACGAGTTCCTGTGCCCCGCCGGCACTGAGCGCATCGGTGATATCGAACGAGAAGGGATCGTATCCCCCTCTGTGCGTCCCGATGTTCTTGCCGTTCACGCAGACTGTCGATTCCCAGTCTACCGCCCCGAACCGGAGGATGACCCGTCGTCCCTCCCAGGACTTCGGGACTTCGAACGTCCTGCGGTACCAGAGGCGCTCTGCGCTCTTCATGACCCCGCTGAGCGCGGACTCGATGGGGAAAGGAACGAGAATTCTCCCCGGAAGCGTGCGGCCCGTGGGGGGCGCTTCGCCAGCGCTCGCCTCGGCGTACTGCCAGAGTCCGTTCAGGTTCATCCAATCTTTCCGCACAAGCTGGGGGCGGGGGTACTCGCGGTGGGCGTTTTCCGGCCTCACCTCTCTTCCCCACGATGTCACCATGTGGGCCTCGCGGGGGAACCGCCACTGCGAAGTTCCCGTCGTGGAGAGGAGGAGGAGCACCGGGCAGAGCGCAGCGGTGATCCGAATAGGCGTAGCGTTCATGTCATTCCACCTTCCATTCGAATATGCCCCCTGAGAATCCTTCCCGGAAATCCATCT
>Ga0335079_10002158_pt1 | contig 22730 bp, 19 predicted proteins | sample Lox_Sample_33_FD_206719 | JGI IMG/M metagenome (GOLD analysis project Ga0335079, IMG submission 206719) | Soil microbial communities from Loxahatchee National Wildlife Refuge, Florida, United States - Lox_Sample_3.3 | ecosystem: Environmental > Terrestrial > Soil > Wetlands | place: USA... | reverse complement strand
CTGGCCGCTGGTTGCGCAACGGCAATTGGCCGAGGCGTCTTCTGGCCCGGTTCACAGAGCGCGGAAGAGTGGTGCAAACCACTTCCCTGCGCGGATTTCTGCAGCTCTATTTCCTTGCCGGGCTGCGTCGGTGGCGGCGCGGCTCGTTGCGATTCTTCGAGGAACAAGAAAAAATCGTTGCCTGGCTCGCGCGATTAGAGGAGCTTGCGCGGAAAGACTATGCCCTGGCATGTGAGGTCGCGGAGTTTCCTCGCGTGCTGCGTGGATACGGCGAAACGCACGCGCGTGGACGAGAAAATTTCGACGCCATGATGGCCGCGCTCCCGGGACTTACGCAAAGGACAGACGCGCAGGCTCGCTTGAAGAAACTTCGCGAAGCTGCACTGGCAGACGAAAGTGGGCAGCAGTTGCGGGCCGCTTTGCAAGAGGTGACCGCATGAACATCGTCTGCCTCGGCGGCGGCCCCGCTGGTTTGTATTTCTCCATTCTCGCAAAAAAAAACAACCCCAGCTGGGACATCACCGTCATCGAAAGAAACCGCCCCGACAGCACTTTCGGCTGGGGCGTAGTCTTCTCCGACAAAACCATGGGCGGTTTCAACGACGCCGACGCCGAAACACACAAGGCCATCACGCAAGCGTTTCGCCACTGGGACGACATCGACGTCTTCTTCAAAGGACAAAAGGTCACGTCCGGCGGGCATGGTTTCTGCGGCATCGCACGAGTAAAGCTCCTCCAAATCCTCCAGCGGCGAGCCGCGGAACTTGGCGTGAAGCTGCACTTCGAAAAGGAAATCACCGATCCCGATTGTTACGCGAAAGAATTTGACCTCGTGATCGGCTCTGACGGAGCTTCTTCGGTCACACGCCGAAAATACGAAAACATCTTCAAGCCCAATATTCAAGCCCGCAAAAACCGTTTCATCTGGCTCGGCACCAGAAAAAAGCTCGATGCATTTACCTTCGACTTCCGCGAAACGGAGTGGGGCTGGTTCACGCTGCACGCCTATCGTTTCGATGCGGACTGGTCGACGTTCATCGTCGAGACCCCGGAAAAGAATTGGCTCAAAGCCGGCATCGACAAAATGACCACCGAAGAATCCATCGCGCTGTGCGAGCGGCTGTTTGCAGAACGCCTGGATGGAAACGCTTTGGTCTCCAATGCCAAACATCTCTCCGGATCGGCCGTCTGGCTAAAGTTCAATCGCATTTTGTGTGAGCGGTGGCACCACCAGAATATCGTGCTCATCGGCGACGCCGCGCACACCGCGCATTTCGGCATCGGCTCCGGGACCAAACTCGCCATGGAGGACGCCATGGCGCTGGCTCGCGTGCTCAGCAGCAATGCAGATGACGTTCCTGCGGCGCTGAGAACGTACCAGTCTGAACGCGAGATCGAAGCTCTGAAGCTGCAAAGCGCCGCCCGCAACCGCATGGAATGGTTCGAGCAAGTGGAACGCTATGTCCACATGGAGCCGGTCCAATTCACTTACAGCTTGCTCACGGGAAGCCAAAGAATCGGCCATGAGAATCTCAAGTTGCGTGATTCCGCCTACGTTCGCAGCGTCGAGCAATGGTTCTCGCAGCGCAGCGGAGTAGCTCATCCTATTCCGCCCATGTTTACGCCCTTTAAGGTCCGCGGCCTGACCCTGAAGAATCGCGTGATTGTCTCTCCGATGGCCACTTATATGGCCGAAGGTGGTGTGCCCAACGACTTTCATCTCGTGCATCTCTGCAGTCGCGCCATGGGCGGCGCGGCGATGGTCGGCACGGAAATGACCTGCGTTTCGCCCCACGCGCGCATCACGCCCGCTTGCACTGGCATGTGGACCGACGAACAGCAGCATGCCTGGAAACGCATCGTCGACTTCGTTCATACGCACACGGACGCCAAGATTGCCTTGCAGCTCGGCCATTCCGGTCGCAAAGGCTCCACGCGACGCGGATGGGAGGGCATCGATCAGCCGTTGCCGTCGGGCAACTGGCCGCTGATTTCGGCTTCGCCGATCCCCTACATGCCAGGTGTGTCGCAGGTGCCCGGCGAAGCCACGTCGGAAGACCTGGAACGCGTGAAGGCTGACTTTGTCGGCGCCGTGCGTCGCGGCATTGCAGCCGGCTTCGACTGGCTTGAGTTGCATTGCGCCCACGGCTATCTGCTTTCCAGCTTTATTTCACCACTCACGAATCATCGCAAAGACGAGTACGGCGGCGGGCTAGAAAATCGCTGCCGCTATCCGCTGGAGGTATTTCGCGCCATGCGCGATATCTGGCCCGCCGAGAAGCCCATGAGCGTGCGCATTTCCGCGGACGATTGGGTTCCCGGTGGGATAACGCCGGAGGATTCCGTGCATGTCGCCCGCTTATTTTGCGAAGCGGGTGCAGACGTCATCGATTGTTCCTCCGGCCAAGTCAGCAAGGAAGAGAAACCTGTCTATGGACGGATGTTCCAGGTCCCGCTTTCCGATCGCATTCGCAATGAAGTTGGCATCGCTACGATTGCGGTAGGAAATATCTTCGAAGGGGATCACGTGAACACGATCATCGCTGCAGGCCGCGCCGATCTGTGCGCCATCGCGCGGCCGCATCTGGCGGATCCGGCGTGGACGCTGCACCAAGCCGCCAAACAAGGCTATTCCGACGTTTGGTGGCCACCACAGTACCTGCAGGGTAAGGAACAACTCGAGAGAAACCTCGCGCGCGCAGCGCTACTGGCGGCGCAAGTATGACGCCAACCGTTACCGACGCTGGTTCCTCAACGCAACTTTTAGCCGGCAGGCATGCGTTGGTTACTGGCGGGTCCAGAGGAATCGGCGCCGCTATTGCGCGGACACTGACTGCGCACGGCGCGCGCGTGACGATAACGGGGCGAGATGAGAAGAAACTTGCGCACGCCGCGCGTGAGTTCGGCGCCGAGTTCGTCGTGTGTGACGTGGCCGACCCCAGGGCCGTGGCACGCGCCTTCGCGCAAGCCACGAAAGTCTCTGGACGAGTGGACATCCTCGTGAACAACGCGGGACAAGCCGTTTCAGCGCCGTTTCTAAAAACCGATGCAGACCTGTGGCATCGGATGCTGGCCGTGAATCTCGACGGAGCGTTTTATTTCACGCAGGCCGCACTGCCCGCCATGATCGAAGCCGGGTGGGGAAGAGTCGTGAACCTGGCAAGCACGGCGGGGTTGGCGGGTTACGCCTATGTGTCCGCATATTGCGCCGCGAAACATGCCGTCGTTGGGCTAACGCGAGCCTTGGCAATCGAAGTCGCTACAAAACGAGTCACCGTGAACGCGGTCTGTCCGGGCTACACCGATACCGACATGGTGCGGGAGAGCGTCGCAAAGATCGTCAGCAAGACGGGAAGGACGAAAGACGCCGTACTCGCAGAACTAACCTGCAGAAACCCGCAAAAGCGATTGGTACGGCCAGAAGAGGCCGCGAACGCCGTGGCCTGGCTTTGTCTGCCCGGCAGTGAGGCTATCAACGGACAAGCTATCGCCGTCGCCGGCGGAGAAGTGATGTGAGAATGTGATGCCGAGCACAACCGCAATCCGAGCGAACGGCTCAGCCAACGGCAGCCCAGACCTGCCGATGGACCTCGAAACCCGCTTGACGAAGGACGATCATCAGGCCCTTCGCCTCTGGCTGCGGCTCCTCTCCTGTACGGTGCGCATCGAGAATCATGTGCGCAGCCGTTTGCGCCAGGATTTTGACACTACTTTGCCGCGCTTTGACCTCATGGCCCAGCTCGAGAAAAACCCGGCTGGCCTGCGCATGAACGAAATCTCCAAACGTCTGATGGTTTCAGGAGGAAACGTCACCGGCATCACCGATCAACTCGAAAAAGAGGGATTGGTGATTCGAGCCCTCGATCCCCACGACCGTCGTGCCGTCACGGTGAAGCTAACCGACGTAGGGCTTAGAAAGTTCCGTCAAATCGCCAACCAGCACGAAGAATGGATCGTGCAAGCATTCGACGGGCTGACGCGTGAAGAAAAGCAGACGCTGTTTGCGCTGCTTAAGAAGCTGAAATTGCACCTCGGAGCGTGTTCCGGACCGCAACCTTCGGGTGTCAATGCGAGGAAAAAATAATGCGCTACCTGCCGGGAGAGCCTCATCAATTGCCGGGCGGCCGAGCGGAGCTGGCCCGCTATCAGGCCAGGAGTTTTCTCTACGCTACGCAAGGCAAGGTCGCGACGATTACCTTGCACCGCCCGGAACGAAAGAATCCCCTGACGCTGGAGTCGTACGCCGAGCTGCGCGACTTGTTTCGCGCCATGTGCTATGCGGACGACGTAAAAGCGGTCGTCCTTACCGGCTCTGGCGCTAACTTTTGCTCTGGCGGCGACGTTCACGAAATCATCGGCCCGCTAACAAAGTTGGACACACCTGGCCTGCTGGCCTTCACGCGTATGACCGGAGACTTGGTGAAAGCGATGCGGACTTGTCCGCAGCCAATTCTCGCGGCCGTTGACGGCGTCTGTGCCGGCGCCGGCGCGATCCTGGCGATGGCTTCCGACCTGCGCTTTGCGACCGCACGAAGCAAAACTGCTTTTCTCTTCACCCGCGTCGGACTTGCCGGCTGTGACATGGGCGCCTGCTCGCTGCTGCCACGACTCATCGGGCAAGGCCGCGCCGCGGAATTGCTCTTCACCGGACGCTCGATGGGTGGCGAAGAAGGCGAGCGCTGCGGATTCTTCAATCGCCTCTGCGCGCCGGAATCGCTTCTCGCACACACGCAAGCTCTCGCCGCCGAGCTCTGCGAAGGACCCACCTTCGCGCATGCCATGACGAAGAAGATGCTCCATCAGGAATGGAATATGAGCATCGAGGAAGCCATCGAGGCCGAAGCGCAGGCGCAAGCCATTTGCATGGCCACCAACGATTTTCATCGCGCTTACCACGCCTTTGTAGAAAAACAGAAGCCTGTATTCAAGGGAGATTGAGCATGGCCAATCATAGCGCAATGGATTGGCCCTTTTTCGAAGCCCGCCATCGGGGTCTCGCCAGCAGTCTTGACAAGTGGGCAGCGAAGACCTTGTCGCGCACCCACGAACGCAATGTGGACCTCGCCTGCAAAGGACTCGTCCGCAGGCTCGGGGCTGCCGGCTGGTTGAAATATGCCGTTGGAGGTCGCGCCTTCGGCGGCGCCGAGGATGCCATTGATACGCGCGCGATTTGCATTATCCGCGAGAAGCTCGCTTACCACTCCGGCCTCGCGGATTTCGCCTTTGCCATGCAAGGGCTCGGTTCCGGCGCCATCTCCCTCTTCGGAACGGAACAGCAAAAGAGAAAATATCTCCCGCGCGTTGCCGAGGGAAAAGCCATTGCAGCCTTCGCGCTCTCCGAACCCGATGCGGGTTCGGACGCCGCCTCGCTGCATTGCGAAGCACGCCCGCACAACGATGGTTTTGTGCTCAACGGAGAGAAGACCTGGATCTCGAATGGCGGAATCGCTGATTTCTACGTCGTTTTCGCGCGAACTGGCGAAGCCGCTGGCGCCCGCGGCATTTCTGCATTCATCGTCGATCAAGGAGCCCCAGGTTTTGAAATCGCCGAGAGAATTCAGGCGATGGCGCCGCACCCACTCGCCCGCATCGCCTTCAAGAACTGTTTTCTGCCGGCGTCGCAACGGCTGGGCGAGCCAGGGCAGGGCTTCAAGGTGGCCATGGCCACGCTCGATGTCTTTCGCACTTCTGTCGCCGGAGCCGCAGTCGGCTTTGCAAGGCGCGCCCTTGCCGAAGCGCTCCAGCGCGCCACGAGCCGCAAAATGTTTGGCCAAGTGCTCTCCGACTTTCAGTTGACTCAGGCCAAGTTGGCGGAGATGGCTACCTCCATAGACGCCGTTGCCCTCCTAACCTACCGCGCGGCGTGGTTGCGGGATCAAGGTCACAGCGTCACTGTCGAAGCGGCTATGGCCAAGATGACCGCCACCGAAACCGCGCAAAAAGTGATTGACGCAGCGGTGCAAATCTTCGGCGGTCAAGGCGTAAAGAGCGGCGAAGTGGTGGAGCAGCTCTATCGCGAAATCCGGCCGCTGCGCGTCTACGAGGGCGCCACCGAGATTCAACAGTTGGTGATCGCCCGAGGAATTCTAAAAGCGTTCCAGGACAAAACTGCCCATGAAGCAACTCCCTGACTCGAAGCCTGAAGCCACAGCCAAAGGCAAAGCGTACCGCAAGGAAATCCTGGTTCGCTTTTCCGATTGCGACCCGGCAGGGATCGTCTTCTATCCGAAATACTTTGAAATGTTCAACAGCCTCATCGAGGACTGGTGCCGCGACGAACTGCAATTCTCCTTCACGGAAATTGTCGCCCGGCGCGGATGGGGCTTGCCGGCAGTGCATCTCGAAGCCGATTTCCGTGCGCCCAGTCAGTTTGGTGAAGCGCTGCAAGCGGCGTTGCGCCTGCGCCGCATTGGCCGGAGCTCTATCACCCTCGAAATCACCTTCCACGGGTCGGACGGCGTGCTTCGCGTCGACGGAAAGGCTGTCCTGGTTTTGATGGACCGTTCTGTTACGCGGGCGATCCCCTTCCCCGATGACGTGCGCCAGCGGCTTGCTGTCTTCGGCGACTTGCTGCCGGGCAAGCGCAAGGGGAAACGCAAATGAAAGCCAAAGTGCTCCAGCCGCGAAACTGGAATCGGCCCAGAGGCTATGCTAACGGCATCTCCGCACGAGGCCGCATGGTCTTCGTTAGCGGCATGGTCGGCTGGGATGCCCAGGAAAAAATTGTGTCCGGCAACTTCGCGGCCCAGGCTCGCCAAGCGCTGCAAAATATCGTCGCCATTCTGGCCGAGGACGGCGCTAAGCCCGAGCATATCGTGCGCATGAATTGGTTCGTCCTCGACAAAAAGGAATACCTCGGTGCCTACAAGGAATTGGGCCTAATCTATCGCGAAATCATGGGGAACCACTATCCCGCTATGACGGCTGTCGAGGTCTCTGGTCTGCTCGAAGCAGGCGCCCGCCTCGAAATCGAAGCTACCGCTGTGGTGCCCGATTAACCTCCTTTTCCCCAGGCGGCCGTCCCCCAACACCCGCCCCGGGCCATCGCCGCACGCCGGGCTAACCCTCTCGCCCTATCCTCAATATTCTGTGTTAAGAAGTCTTTAGCTATCGCGTCTTCCCTTTAGAAGCGGAGGAGGGTTGCTTGGCAGCCGCGGTAGAAAGCCTTATGGTGACCCAGGTGGCCTCGGAGCTAGAGGAACTCTATCGTGCGCATCACTCGCGTGTGCTAAAGGCCGCTTATCGTGTGACCGGCAGCATGGCGGATGCGGAAGACGTGGCGCAATCCGTGTTTCTGCGCCTGGCCCGCAAGGACCTCGACCGTAGCCGCATCACCAATCTCGAAAGCTACTTGCACAGGTCCGCTGTCAATGCCGCGTTGGACCTGCTTCGCTCGCGGGTCAACCGCGAGGTCGTACCCGTCGAGGCCGCTGACGAACTGGAATCGAACTCCAGCTTGTCTCCCGAGCGCGTGCACTCTTCCCTGGAACTGCGCAACTGGCTGCGTCAGGAACTGGCCAAGCTGAATACTCGCGCCGCCGAGATGTTCACCCTCCGCTATATCGAAGGCCGCGACAACCCGGAAATTGCGGAAATGCTGCAGACCTCGCAGGCCGTCGTGGCCGTGACTCTGCATCGCACCCGGGCCCGCCTCAAGCGGGAACTACGCGGATTTATGAAAGGTGCATCATGAAATTCTTTCGGTCGAAGCAAGACGCTTATCTCGAGCAAGCCATCTCGCAACTCCGTGACGAGCAGCCGGATGCGAAGACTCTGGCTGTTTCCGCTGAGCGCGTCTGGAAAAAATTGCAAGACGCCGCTGGCGAGGGAATGCTGGCCGACGCTGGCCAGCCCATCCGCAGTTGCGCCGACATTCGTGGTCTGCTCCCCGCCTTCTATGGACAAGAACTGCCTCCCGCTCGAGCGCTCATCGTCGAAGACCACCTGCGCGAATGCATCTCCTGCCGCTCTTACGCCCACGGCCGCGCTGTGGCTGACGGCGCGAACGTCACTTGGCGCATGGAGCCGACCGCCCGCGGATTCCAGTGGAATTGGGCCGCGGTTTCGCTGGCCGCTGCTTCTGTCGTGGTGATTGCTCTTATCTATGCCGGAGTCAGTTGGTACTTCGCTCCACTTCCGGGGAGCCGCGCCCAAGTCGCTTCCATTCAAGGACAAGCCTATCGCGTCAGTGCCACGGGCGTCCGTGCCTTGCGCAAAGGCGATGAAATCGCGAATGGCGAATTTGTTCGTACCGCCGCCGGCTCGCGCGCCATTCTTGCTCTTTACGACGGCTCGCGCGTCGAAATGAACCAGCGCGCCGAGTTGTCCGTTGGGGCCACACGCCGCAACGCCACCATCTATCTCGACCAGGGCATCATCATCGTCCAGGCCGCCAAGCGCCGCACCGGTCATCTTTACGTCAGCGCTCCGGATTGCACCGTTGCCGTGACCGGCACGATGTTCTCCGTGAACTCTGGCACCAAGGGCTCCCGCGTCGGCGTGATCGAAGGCGAAGTGCGCGTCAAGCATGAAGGCGCGGAATCTATTCTGCACTCCGGCGACGTCATGGCCACCACGCCCAGCGTCGGCGTGGTTCCCATTCAAGACGAGATTAGCTGGAGCAGCAACCGCGATGAGGAACTCGCTCTTTTGGCGGAGTTCTCCAAGCTGCGCACGAATTTGAGCAACATCGCCATGCCCCCTCCGCGCTATCAGAGCAACATTCTTCCTCTGCTTCCCGCGGATACCGTGCTCTACATCGGCATCCCCAATCTTGGCAACGCGCTGCAACAGGCTAATCAAATCTTTCAGCAGCAACTCTCTCAGAGCAAAGTCCTGCAAGACTGGTGGAACAAGAGCGGTAACGCCAACCAGCATCCCACGCCTGCGGAACTGATCAATGAAATCCAGACCATGAGCCAGTACCTCGGCGACGAGGTGGTCATCACCGTCGGCGGAGACTCTTCCTCACTCCACCATTCTCCCCTGCTGCTTGCCGAAGTTCGCCAGGCTGGCCTGAAAGACTATTTGCAGAATCATCTCGCGGACACGCTCGCGGCTCAGAACCAGCATGCCGCCTCGGATTTGAAGGTCGTCGATCCGCAATCGCTCTCGTCCTTGGATCCCCAGACCAACGCCATGATTATGCTCGTGCGCCCCAACATGCTGGTCATCGGCGGCGACGCGGCCTCCGTCCAACGCATGAACGCGCAGCTGGACACTCGCGCCGGTCTCTTTGCGGAAACCGATTTCGGCCGCAGAATTCTTGGCGTCTATGGTCAGGGCGCGGAAACTCTCGTCGCCGTGAATATGGGCCAGATTCTGAACACCACCCACGAGGGTGATGCCAGGGTCGCCCTGCAGAATAGCGGCTTCAACGACGTGAAGTATTTGATCGCTACGCGCAGCGAAACCAATCAACCCGACAATCGCCTCACCCTGGAGTTCAATGGCGAACGCCGCGGTATTGCTTCCTGGCTCGCCGCTCCTTCGCCCATTGGCTCGCTCGACTACGTTTCCTCCAATGCCGGCGCCGCCGTATCCGTTGTCACCAAGCAGCCCGCGCTCATGCTCGACGATCTTTTCAGCACCATCAGCGCCGGAAGCCCCAATCCCACTCAGGAACTAGCCAAAGCCAATGCCGAACTGGGCGTAGACATTCGCAATGACATTGCCGGCGCCCTCGGTGGCGATATGACTTTGGCTCTCGATGGTCCGATTCTTCCCACGCCTTCCTGGAAAGTCATCATCGAGGTCAACAATCCTGGCGCTCTCCAACTCGCCATTGAAAAGCTTGTGCAGGATTCCAATCTGCAAGCTGCCAAATCCAATGAACCCGCCCTTAACCTCACTCAGGAGCAGTACGGCGGCCGCACCTTCTACACCGTTCGCGCGCAAGCTGCGGGAATCAGCACCGAATATGACTACGTCTTTGCCGATGGCTACATCATCATCGCGCCCTCGCGCGCCCTATTGCTTGCCGCCATCCAGACTCGCGCCAATGGCACCTCTCTGGCGCGTTCCGCATCGTTCCGTTCCCTTCTGCCGAGCGACAATCAGGCCAATTTCTCCGGCATGTTCTACCAGAATCTTGCTCCAATCCTCAAACCAGTCGCCTCCCAGCTCCCTTCCCAGCAGTTCGCTCTGCTTCAGCAACTGGCCGGCGACGCCAAACCCAGCGTGATGTGCGCTTATGGAGAAAGCGATCGCATTGAGGTGGCCACCAACGGCAAACTCCTTGACCTCAACCCCAGCGGCCTGGCCCTGTTACACCTGTTGGGCGCCTCGGAACATGGAACTTCGCGGCCGCCCAATCCGTAGTAACTTGTAGTCATGCCCGCAACGCCCTCAACGATTGAGCTCGATGGGCTCGAAGTACAACTTGGCGGCCGCACCATTCTTCATGGTTTGACCGGCGTGCTGAAGAGCCGCGCCATTGGCCTGCTCGGTCCCAACGGCGCCGGCAAGTCCACGCTTATCAACACGCTTCTCGGCTTTCACTCGCCATCCAAAGGTAGCGCTCGCGTTCTTGGTCTCGACTCGCATACCAACGGTAAAGCGCTCCGCGCCCTCGTTGGCTACATGCCCGAAAACGACGCCTTCATTTCAAAAATGTCCGGCGTCCGCTTTGTCCGCTACATGGCCGAAATCGCCGGCCTGCCTCCCGAGCAAGCCATGGAGCGCGCGCACGAAGCTTTCGTTTACGTTGGTCTCGGTGAGGCGCGCTACCGTCCTGTCGGCACCTATTCCCTCGGCATGAAGCAACTCGCCAAACTTGCTCAAGCCATCGCCCACGGCCCCAAAGTTCTCATTCTCGATGAGCCTACCAATGGCATGGATCCTCCCGCGCGCAAACGCCTCATCGAACTGATCAAGGAAATTCGCGAGGCCAGCGACATCTGCTTGCTGCTTTCCTCGCACCTTCTCCGTGACGTCGAAGAAACTTGCGACGAGGTCCTCATCCTGCGCAACGGCCGCATCGCCTCCATTTGCAATCTCATCGAAGAGCGCCGCGCCAACCGCAAGTTCCTCGAAATGGAAACCTCCGGCGCCGAAGCCACCTTTACCGCCGCCCTCGAAAGCCTGGGTTGCGAGTGCGCCGTCTTTGCACACGGTCGCATGAAAATCGTCATGCCCGAAAACGTCGAAATTCGCGAAGTCTTTAAAGTCGCCGCCGACCGTGGCGTGCAGATTCGCCGCATGAATCATCGCCGCGACTCCCTCGAAACCATCTTCTTGAACGCCATGGAGCAAACCGGAGTCGCCGATGGCCGTCTATAAACGCCGCTACAACTCCTACCTCGGCTCCCTTACGCCGGCGTGGTCGCGTTTCTACGTCCTGACCCGCTACGCCTTTGCCGACTTGTTCAAGTCCCGTGTCTTCGTCATGCTCTTCATCCTTGCTATCGTGCCCATCCTCTTTTACGCCGGCTACATCTTCGTCGCCAACAACAAGACCTTTCAATTGATCATGCAGATTCGTTCCGCCGGATTTCTCACCGTCGAGAACCAGTTCTTCGTCATCCTCATCATCGCCCAGGCGGAGCTGGCCTTTCTCCTCAACTGCTGGGTCGGCCCTACGTTGATCTCCGGCGACTTAACCAATGGCGCGCTCCCGCTCTTCCTGAGCCGCCCTTTCAGTCGCGCCGAGTACGTGCTGGGAAAACTGGCGGTTCTCGCCATTCTGTTGTCCGCCGTCACCTGGATTCCGGCATTGTTGCTTTTCAGCCTCCAGTCCGGCTTGGGCGCTCACGGTTGGGCTTGGTCCCACTTGTGGATGGTTGTGCCCATGGTGCTCTGCTCCGCCATCTGGATTCTCATGCTTTCTCTGATTTCTCTCGCCGTTTCCGCCTGGGTCAAGCTCCGCATCGTCGCCACCGGTATCATCTTCATCGCCTTCTTTATTCCTGCGGGGCTCGGCGGCATCTACAACGCCATCATGAGTACCTACTGGGGAGACTTGCTCAATTTCTCTGGCCTCTTCCGCGACATCGTCACCCATTCCTTGCGCGCCGACTCGCCTGGCGCCGACTTCGCTCGTTGGAACCAGATTCCCATTCCCGTGGCTTGGGCTATGCTTGCGCTGGTTTGCATCTTTTCGCTCCTGCTCCTGAACGCCCGTTTGCGCGCCCGTGAGGTCGTTCGCGGATGACCCCCGAGAATCGCCAAATCGTTTTCAGCAACGTCTCCAAGTTCTATGGAGAGGTTCTCGGCGTAAATCGCGTCAGTTTTACGCTGGAATCGGGCATCACCAGCCTTGTCGGTCCCAATGGTTCCGGCAAGACCACGCTGATGAATCTCCTGACCGGCCTCATCAAACCCTCCCAGGGTTCCATCCAGGTGCTGGGCCTCACCCCAAATCAACCCATCGAGTTCTACCGCCAGGTCGGCTACTGCACGCAATTCGATTCTTTCCCACCCGGCGTCACCGGTTACGGCTTCATCTACCAGCCTCTTCGTCTTCACGGCTTTGGCAAAGTGCAAGCCGCCAAGCTCACCGCCGAAGCCCTTGAGCGCGCCGGCATGAGCCAGGTCGCGCAGCGCAAAGTCGCCGGCTACAGCAAAGGCATGCGCCAGCGCATTCGCCTCGCGCAATCCATCGCCCATCATCCGACGGTTCTAGTTCTCGATGAGCCGCTCAATGGTCTGGATCCCATGGCTCGCGCCGAATCCATCGCCCTCTTCGAAGCGCTCGCCAAACAAGGCATGCACGTCATCATCTCGAGCCACATCCTCGAAGAAGTGGACCGCATCTCCGATCGCGTTGTCCTCATGAGCAGCGGCTACGTCGTCGCCGAGGGCCAGATTCGCGAAGTGCGCAAGGAAGTGCGCGACCACCCCATGCAAATCCTCGTGCGTTGTTCCAACGCCGCGCGCTTGGCTTCCGCCGCCTTCGAGCTCGACCACGTCGTCGAAGCCAAAATTCTCGGCGATGGCCAAAGCGTCCTCGTGCGCACCCGCGACTCCGAACAGTTCTATCTCTTGCTCAACAAAATCGTTTCCGGAGGTTTGGTCGAGATTGACGCCGTCGCCCCCGCCGACGACGACGTCAATTCCATCTACCAGTACCTCATCGGCTCGGATGGTTCCCCCACATGAGCGCCCAAAATTTTCTCTCGCAAACGCAAAAAACTCTCCAAGAGCAGCCTTGGTCTCTCTACGCCAGCCAGATTGGCGTTCTCGTGCGCAACGAAGTCCGCCGCAATCTCTTCTCTCGCCGCCGCATCTGGGTTTATCTCCTCGCGCTGATCCCCGTCATCATCATCTTCATCCACTACGTCACCGACAAATCCACGGCCGGCCGCGATGAACTCGACGTGGATACGCAAGTCCTCGCCGGAATCATTCAGCTGTACTACTTCCGCTTGGGCATCTTTTTTGCCTGCATGGGTATCTTCACCTGGCTCTTCCGCGGCGAGATCGTCGAACGCACTCTCCACTATCAGTTTCTCGCTCCCGTTCGGCGAGAGGTCCTGGTCATCGGAAAATTCCTGGCTGGCGCGATCATTTCCATCGCCGTGTTCGAGGTCGCCGTTGCCGCCTGCTTTTACTTGACCTACACGCGGCTCGGCCCGGCTGGGCACGCCTACGTTTTCGACGGTCCCGGCCTCGGCCAGCTTGGTTCCTATGTTCTTGTCACTGCTCTCGCCTGCTTGGGTTACGGCGCCGTTTTTCTCGCCCTGAGCCTGCTCTTCAAAAATCCCATCGTTCCCGGCGCCATCATCATGGGCTGGGAAACTATCTCCCCCATCTTCCCCTCGTGGGCGCAACATCTCAGCGTCACCTTCTATCTGAAGCATCTTTGCCCGGTGAGCCTGCAGTCCACCGGCCCCCTCGCGATTTTCACTGTCGTCGCCGAACCCGTTTCTCCCTTCGTCGCTATCTTCGGCCTCTGCTGTCTCACCCTCGCAATTCTCATCCTCTCCTGCTTCCTCATCCGCCGCATCGAAATCATGTACACCGCCGAGTAGCACGCGCCTGCCTTGGTGGCACAGGCATCCATGCCTGTGCGCTTTTCGTCGCGCGTCGACTCCACCCAGTCCGCCGCCATCTCCGCCAACGTCACACGTTGGTCTGTACGGGACGGGCTTGCCTCTCCCTCTTTCTTTTTTGCTAAACTCCCTCCGTGCCATCCCTCGGCCTTCTCTCGCCACGAATCCCTTGACAATCCCTCCCGCCGCTGGCTAACTCCACCTCTCGTTTCCCTTCTCGCGGAGGCCGCCCTTGACCTGGACCCAAGTCTACGATCCCCTCGGCCACTGGTGGCTCTCTACGCTCGTCGCCGCTCTTCCCGTCGTCGTTCTTCTCGGCCTTCTCGCTGGCTTCCGCGTCCGCGTCCATCTCTGCGCCATCGCCGGCGCCGCCACCGCCGTCCTCTGCGCCATTTTCGTCTTCCACATGCCTGCGTCGATGGCCATCAGCAGCTTTGCCTACGGCACCGCTTACGGCCTCCTCAAAATCGTTTGGATCGTCATCGCCGCCGTCTTTCTCTACGACATTTCCGTCGCCACCGGCCAATTCGAAATCATGAAGCACTCCGTCGCCGCCATCACGCCCGATCGCCGCCTCCAACTCCTTCTCGTCGCCTTTTGCTTCGGCGCCTTCATCGAAGGCTGCGCCGGATTCGGCGCGCCGGTCGCCATCGCTGGCGCCTTCATGATCGGCCTCGGCTTCAAACCCTTTCAGGCCGCCGCGCTCAATCTCATCGCTAACACCGCTCCCGTCGCCTGGGGCGCCATCGGCACACCCGTCCACGCCCTCGTTTCCGTCACCAATCTTTCCGAAAGCGATCTCAGCGCCATGATCGGCCGCATTCTTCCCATCACCGCTCTTCTCGTCCCCTTCTGGCTCGTCCGCACCATGGTCAGTTGGTCCGAAACGCTCGAAGTTCTCCCCGCTATCCTCGTCATCGGCATTTCTTTTGCCGGCACGCAATTCCTCTGGGCCAATCGCATTGACAGCAATCTCGTGGATATCGCTGCGGGTGCCATCTCTCTCATCGTCACTCTCCTCTTCCTCCGCGTCTGGCGGCCCAAACGCATCTGGCGGTTCGAAAAGGAGCATGTAGCCTACGGCATTAAAACCTCACAAGCTCCTGTCTCAAACATCGCCCGCCACTCCGGCGTACAAATCGCTAAAGCCTGGCTCCCCTTCGCCATTCTCTCCATCTTCGTTCTCCTCTGGGGCCTCCCCGCCATCAAGCTCGCCATGAACAAAGCCACCACTCCCGCTTTCACCGTCCTTCTCCCCAACGGCAAACTTCGCACCGGCCCTCCCGGTTGGGACTGGCCTTATCTACATAACGAAGTGTTTCGCACGACGCCCGTCGTGCCCGCGCCCGCTCCGGAAGCCGCCCGCTTCGACCTGAACTGGCTCACCGCTACCGGCACCGCATGCTTTCTCTCCGCCATCCTCGCCGGAACCATCCTCGGCCTCGATCCCTTCAAGCTCCTCGAAATCTTCGTCCGCACCCTTATCCGCCTCCGCTTCGCCATCGTCGCTATGACCTGCATGCTCGGCCTCGGCTACGTTACGCGTTACTCCGGCATGGACGCCGTCCTCGGCCTCGCCTTCACGCGCACTGGCTGGCTCTTTCCCTTCTTCGGCTCCTTCATCGGCTGGCTCGGCGTCGCCCTCACCGGCAGCGACACCTCCTCCAACATCCTCTTTGGCGGCCTGCAAAAAATCACCGCGCAGCAGCTCAATCTCAGTCCCATTCTCATGTGCGCCACCAACAGTGCCGGCGGCGTCATGGGCAAAATGATTGACGCGCAATCCATCTGCATCGCCACCGCCGCCACCAATCAAGTCGGCCAGGAAGGCTCCGTCTTCCGCTTCGTCTTCTGGCACTCCGTCTCCCTAGCCGCCATCGTCGGCCTAATCGTCATGCTCTACGCCTACGTCTTCCCCCACCTCATCCCCTTCGGCCTCAACTTCATCCACTAATGGATCGGCCAATGTAGTAGTGGGTCTTTAGACCCGTGCCTTCCCTTGGAGTGCGGCAGCCCAGCTGCCGCTTTTCTGCCGCTGTTTCCGCTGCTTTCTCTCCCCAATCTGTCATCCCGACCGGAGCGTCAGCGCCTTCTGCTGACGCGCAGTGCAGGGACCTCTCCGACGCCGCGTCACCGGCACGCACCGCTCGGCCACCCTCCCCACATCCCTAACCCCCACTATCCAAAGAACTTATCAGTTACATCTTGACAAACTCTGGAGATCGTGTATACTTTTTGTGTAACTGCGGCAAAGCTTCCACGGCGCCGTCGGAATTCATGCGTACCCTTTGCTCCCCGGAGCCTTTTCCGGGATATCTCGGCTGCTCCACCCCTCCGCTTCGCCATCATTCTCTCGCCTCCCAGCAATTTTCCCCTAAGCTCTTTAGAATCACATCTTTTGCAGACCCCCGCCCCCTAACTCCCATCGAATCACATCTTTCCGAAAAACAGGGGAGGGGCACCCCCTCTTCCTGGACCATTCACCGCCTTTCTTTACCTCATTGCGTCATTACCTCTTTGCTTCCCGATCCGTCGTACTATCTTTCTCTGAGCCTCCACCCATGAACGCCCCTCTCCTCACCGAACTCCGCGCCATCGTCGGCGCGCGCAACCTTTTCACCGCCTCCGAGGATCTTCACACTTACGAATCCGACGCCCTCACCTACTTCCGCACCATGCCGCGCGCCGTCCTTCTTCCCGACTCGACCGCACAGGTACAAGCGATCGTGCGTCTCTGCCATCGCGAAAAAATTCCTTTCGTCGCTCGCGGCTCCGGCACCGGCCTCTCCGGTGGTGCGCTTCCCGTTGAAAACGGCATCGTCATCAGTCTCACGCGCATGAACCGCATTCTCGAAATCGATTTCGCCAACGCCCGCGCCGTTGTCGAACCCGGCGTCGCCAATCTCGACGTCACCGCCCGCGCCCTATCCAAAAACTATTTCTACGCTCCCGATCCCTCCTCGCAGTCCGTCTGCAGCATTGGCGGCAACGTCGCCGAAAATGCCGGCGGCGCCCACTGCCTCAAGTACGGCTTCACCACCACGCACGTCCTCGGCCTTGAAGTCGTTCTCCCCGATGGCTCGCTGATCCATCTCGGCGGCAAAACTCTCGACGTCCCCGGCTACGATCTCTGCGGCATCTTCGTCGGCTCGGAAGGCACGCTTGGCATCGCCACCAAAATGATTCTCCGCATAGTCAAGCGCCCCGAAGCCGTGCAAACCCTCCTCTCCGCTTTTCCTTCCACCAACGAAGCCGGCGCCGCCGTCAGCGGCATCATCGCCGCCGGTATGCTTCCCGCTGCGATTGAAATGATGGACACCCTCGCCATCCAGGCCGCTGAAGCCGCGGTCCACGCCAACTACCCGATGTGCGGTGCGCTGCTCCTCGTCGAACTCGATGGCCCCATCGCCGAAGTCGCTGCGCTGATGGCTCACGTCAACGAAATCTGCCGCGCCCACTCCGCCACCGAACTTCGCCTCGCGCAATCCGACGCCGAGCGCGCCCTCGTCTGGAAAGGCCGCAAAGCCGCTTTCGCCGCCATGGCCCGCATCGCCCCCAATTACATCGTCCAGGACGGCGTCATCCCGCGCACCTCGCTCCCGCAAGTCCTCACGCGCATCGAAGAACTCTCCCGCGAAGTCGGCCTCCGCGTCGCTAACGTCTTCCACGCCGGCGACGGCAATCTTCATCCCATGGTCCTCTACGACCGCCGCATCCCCGGCCAGCAGCACCAAGCCGAAGCGCTCTCCACGCGCATCCTCGAAGTTTGCCTCGCCGCCGGCGGCTCCATCACCGGCGAACACGGCGTCGGCGAAGACAAAAAGAAAATGATGTCCAAAATGTTTTCCGAACCCGACCTCGCCACCATGCACCGCGTCCGCTGCGCCTTCGACCCCCTCCAACTCGCCAATCCCACTAAAGTCTTCCCCACCCCGCGCCTCTGCGGCGAAGCCCCCGGCGAATACACCCCCCACCCGCTAGAACTCTCCGGCGTCGCCGACCGCTTCTAACGCCGACATGGATGAGAACATCACAGTTGAAACTAACTTGTTTGAACATCGGGAAGTCAAGCCTCACTCCATCAATCCCTGTTGCTTTGGCGAGGACTTTGCGGCATGGCTGAAGCAGCGTCTGTCGCCACTCGCGAATTCCGGTTTCCGGTTTTCGGAAGCAATTCAAGAAGACTACGGCTGGGGCTTTTGGGCATGGCATGACAAAGATCCGTTCTGGGTCGCTCTTTCCTATGTTGGTGATGGGCCGCAAGAACCTCCAGCTCAGTGGGTCATCTCAGTCAACTATGATCCCGGCTTCGATCTGCTGAAGCGCCTATTTCACAAACCTGACCGAAATGCACTGAAACAGCTACGAGATAGCGTTCGGCAGGCGTTGATATCGGACCGCGCGATCAAAGTCGTGGCACATCCTCAGTATGGCTCATGATGCGCAAGCGACGCTCCATAGGCTCCCAGATGAATCCCGACGAAGCTCGTGAAGAAATCATCAGCGGCATCGACTACGCGGCCTATCGCGAAACAGATTCCTCGCTCTACGACGCCGACAAGAACCGCCTTTTCAGCTCCACGCACTACAACTCAGGCCGCCCCATTGTGAGACCGAGTACGTGGGCCGAAGGCGACTTCGAGGGAAAAATGGCGCAGCTACTCGTGTTTGCGAACTTTCTTAGCGGGTCCGTTCCGAAATTCAAACAGGCGCAGCAACTTCTTGAACATGAGGACTCGGTCATTGGCTGAACTCTTGAACCTCCAGCGCTTCTGGCAAGGAGTCCAAAGCTGAATTAGACTCACTCTGGGCGCGCATCGACCAACCGCCAACCACACGCATGACTCCCACCCAACAAATCGCCGACGCCTACCGCGCCGCCACCATCAAAGGCGCCTGGTACGGCCCCTCTCTCGCCGAACTCTTAGCCAAAACTTCCCCCGAACTCGCCACCACGCCTCCCCTTCCCAGCGCCCATTCCATCGCCACGCTTCTCCAACACTTGCTCCTCTGGAACGAACGCATCCGCCTCACTTCCGCCACTCATCCCATGCCCAAATGGGAAGCTGAAAAAGAGTGGGCCGAGCCGCCCATCCCCTGGAGCGAACTCGTCCCCCGCTGGAACCAAAGCCGCGACCAACTCGAAGACCGCATCCGCACCTTCCCCGTCGCAGATCTCCCCAAACAAGTTCCCGGCCGCGCCTATGACTACGAATTTCTCTACCGCGGCGCCGCCGAACACGTCATCTACCACTCCGGTCAAATCGCCATGATCCTCAGCCTGCTGCAAAAGAAGTAGCAAGCAACGTTTCCATGTAACGAAATCCTCCTTCTCCGCACTACCCTGCAAGGTTCTCCCCTTTTTCGTTTCGGCGCAAAACCACCCAGGGCAAGCGCCCCGAGTCATTCGATGGAGGGCATCATGCTTCGCAGACTTAGCTACCTATCTCCTATCGCTTTCATCCTGATCGTCGCCGCCGCCGGACAGACCTCTCTCCCACTCCACGTTTTGTCCCTCGGCGTCGCCGGTGTCGCCACACCGCAGCCCGACAGCCTCTTCGTCGCTGTGCCGCTCGCGAATCTTGCGGACCACGCCGTCGGCAGCATCAAAATCGAGCACATCCAGTTGGCCACCGCCGCGCTCAAAACTCCTCTCCCCATCACCATAGCCAGCCTTCGCCCACATCGCAGCGAAATCGTCCAGGCCGACTTCGACAGCAAATCTCTTGTTGCCGGTAAGCAGTACGAACTCATCATGGAAGGAACCTACCGCGCCGGCCGCGAAGACTACGACAACGATCGCGACGATAAAGGTCCCGCGCGACCCTTCACCGTGCACACCTCCTTCGTACTGCCTCCTGCCTCGCCCGGCTCTCACGAACTCGGCAAAGTCCAAGTCCCCGCGCACAAAGTCGCGGGCGGCAAGTATCCCCCTCGTGCTCCGGCCATGGAAAAGGAAGTCAACGACGGCGCGCCTCCCGTCCCCAAGACCACTTCCGTTTTCGCTACTCCTACTCCCACCGGCACGGAACCAAAGCCCGCTCCCGCCGGTGATCCCCCGCCCATCACCTTCCTCGCCAACGATCCCGTCGGCATCAACGGCGCCGGACTCGGCTGCAGCGGTGACTCCGCCGCCGGATGCGCCGAACCCAGCGGCGCCAGCGGCAACGGCGTCATCTTCGTCTCCGCGAATTGGAGCATCGCCTACTCCACAAATGGCGGCGGCAGCTTCACAGTGCTCAATCCCACGACCATCTTCCCCGCGGACTCCATCGGCTTTTGCTGCGACCAGATCGTCCAATACGCTCCCTCGATTGACCGCTTCATCTGGATTCTGCAAGGCTCCGCCGGATATCACCTGGCCGAAGCCAGTCCCGCCGGCATCAAAAGCAGCAACGGCAAGTCTTGGACCTTCTGGGACCTCACGCCGAGCCTCTTTGGCAAATGCACGAGCCCTGACTATCCCGACCTTTCCATCGGGGACAACTCCCTCTACATCAGCTGGGACGCGGGTGGCGGCTCCGGTTGCACACAGGGCTTCCAGGTTGTGCGCACCTCGCTCGCGGGCATTCAGGCCGCTGGCACCATCACGCTCGAATTCACCGATCCGGCCAATGCCCCGCAGTCCAAGGTCTGGGGCGAGCACCTCACGCAAAACACCGGAAACGAAATCTTCTGGGCGGGACACGACGGCAACGGCAGCCTGGTCGTGTACTCCCTTCAGGAAGGTTCGAACACCTACTTCTGGCGCGACGTGGGCATCGGCGGCTGGGCCAGCAACGCTCCCACTTCGACCACCCCCGACGGCCCCGACTGGCTGGCCAAAAACTTCAATGGTCCCGGCGGGAATTCCTTCCCCCGCAACGGCATCATCGGCGCCGCGCGTTCCGGAAATCATCTCTGGTTCGGCTGGACCGCCGGCACGGACAACAATTTCAAGCAGGCCCACATTGAGATTGTCGAGCTCGATCGCAGCAATAACTTCAGCAAAGTGCAGCAAGTGCAGGTCTGGAACAACAGCTATGCCTTCGCCTATCCTGCCTTTTCGAGCAACGCCTGCACCGGCGAACTCGGTATGTCCTTCGAGTATGGTGGCAACGGCAACTACGAAAATCACGTCGTCGGTTTTTGGGGCGATTTCGTCGCCTACATCACCACCAACAGTAGCGCGGGAACGGATCGCTTCGGCGACTACGTCTCGATTCGCCGCGCCCCCAGCGATCCCAAAAATCCTGGCAATCTTTTCACCGCCTTCGGCTTCGGCATCGACAAACAGGCGCCGCCGGCCACTGGCAAACAAACCGACGTCCGCTACGTCCTCTTCGGCAGGCCCACCTGCAAGTCGCGCTAGACGCAAACTGGCCGCGGAGACCTTTTGTTGCTCGGTCCCCGCGGCCAGAAAACTTACTTACTCAAGTGCGTCACAACGGCCGGGCACTCGGCGATTAGACCAGCCCTTGATCCAGCATCGCGTCGGCAACTTTCAGGAACCCGGCAATATTCGCGCCGTACACCAGATTCCCCGGCTTGCCATACGCTTCGGCCGTCTCAAACGCGTTCTTGTGAATCGCGATCATGATCTTGTGCAGCCGAATCCACCTCTTCTCGCTCTGCATCGGGCTTCTCAACGCTTGAAGGGTGTTAAAAGGCGCGCCTCGATCCATTTCTGGTCGATCTGCAACTTATACTGATCGTGGCGAAAGAGCTCCTGCGAGCCGGTGGCCTTTGCCATTTGATATGCCTGGATGGCGGCCTCACGCCGCCCGGTCAGATCCAACAAAATCCCCTGCCACGCCAACGCCAAAAACTTATAATCTGCATCCGACGTAGTCCCGAAAAACTTCTGAAAGCATTCCAACGATTCCGAGTAGTGGCCCGCGTCATACAGCATGAGCCCAAGGTGTAGCCAAGCCTGCGCGCCTTCCAGGCGAACTTGCCGCACCCGCGGCAGCAATCGAAGCGCTTCTTCTCCCGAGCCTGTCAGTTTCATCCCCAGAATCTTGCGTTCCAAATCCGGCGCGGCTAGCACAGGTTCAGAATCAAGCATCCAAAGCGTGTTGCCCGGATCGAGCTTGACCTCTTGCAGGGCTGATTTGCTCTCAAAGACTAGTTCACTTACCGAAGCCAACCTGTCGGTGCGTTGGGTTTGTTGCGAGCCGTCCGCGAAACCCGCCACCACCGGCACGCTCTGGCGTCGCGTACCCTTGGAAACGACCTCGACCTCGGTATGCCATCCAGCCGCTGTTTGCCTCGGTTCGCGCCGGGTAAAATCGTAAAGGGCGTACTCATTGGTTCGGACCCAGCTTTCGAAGAACCAGCCCAAGTCCTCGCCGCTTTCCTCTTCGCACACCTTTTCGAAATCCCGCCAGCCCATCCGCCGGCCGTGAAACTCGCGTAGACAGCGGCGGTACGCACGGTCGAAGGCCCCCGCTCCAATCGTGGATTCCAATGCATCCATCATGGCGCTGCTCTTGCCATGCTCCACGATATTGTTGAAATCCCACTCGATGAGTTCTTGCTGCTCATCGGAAATATCCATGGTGGTATCAAATCCTTGTTTCACGCCACTCACATACCCTGCGGGGAGATTGCCGACTGGCGGGGCAATGCCACGGGCCCGCCGATATTCTCGGTCGGCAAAGATCCCCAAGCCGATCATCAACCAATCGAGATCATCTTCCCTTTCCGCCAGGACGTATTGTGACCAATACATGTGTCCGATCTCGTGCGCCGTTATCC
>Ga0335079_10002157_pt1 | contig 22731 bp, 17 predicted proteins | sample Lox_Sample_33_FD_206719 | JGI IMG/M metagenome (GOLD analysis project Ga0335079, IMG submission 206719) | Soil microbial communities from Loxahatchee National Wildlife Refuge, Florida, United States - Lox_Sample_3.3 | ecosystem: Environmental > Terrestrial > Soil > Wetlands | place: USA... | reverse complement strand
TAACGTCAGCCAGGTGTTTCTGGGCGTGCGCATCGAATGCTCGCGCTGCCACAATCACCCCTGGGAGAAGTGGACGCAAGAAGATTTCTGGGGTTTCGCGGCTTTCTTCGGCCGCATGGGTATAAAAGACACCTACGAGAACGATGAAAGCGAAGTGACGCTGAAGCCTGCCGGCGAGGTCATCAGCCCCAAAACTAAGAAGCGCGTGGACGCCAAGTATCTGGATGGCCCGACCGAAACCGAGGGGCTGGATGAAGACATTCGAGTCAAGCTCGCCAAATGGATCACGGCTCCCGAGAATCCATGGTTCGCCCGAGCCATCGTGAACCGCGTGTTCAAACACTACATGGGGAGGGGCATCGTCGAGCCGCTGGACGATTTTCGTGTCACCAACCCGCCGACGAACGAAGCGCTGCTCGATGCGCTGGCCAAGGACTTCGTCGCGAACGGCTACCACCTGAAGCACACCATCCGACTGATCCTGAACTCGCGCGCTTACCAGTTGTCGAGCGCGCCGAACGAGACCAATCGTGCCGATACTCTGAACTACTCGCGTTATTATGTGAGGCGCCTGCTGGCCGAGGAACTGATTGATGCGATGAGCGAAGTCACCGGCGTGCCCGAAAAAATTCCGGGTTACATGCCGGGAACCCGGGCCATGACCATTCCGCAGGGCGCCCCGACATATTTCCTGGCCACGTTCGGCCGTTTGAAGGCGCGGGAAGTGATTTGCGAGCGCGACAACTCGCCCGACGTGGCGCAAGCCATGCACCTGATCAGCGGACAGACCATTCAAAATCAGATTACTGGAAAAGATGGCACACTCGATCGCTGGCTCGCCGATTCGTCATTGACTGACGAGCAAATCGCACAGCGGCTGTTCATGGCGACGCTGGTGCATCCGCCGAACGAACGCGAAGTGTCGCAGGTAATAGCCTCCCTTCAGACCCGCGGTGGCGGCCAGACCGCGCGCCGCCAGGCGTTTGAGGACGTGCTCTGGACCATCTTCAACTCGAAGGCATTCATCTTCAACCATTGAGGCTTCTATGTACGAGGACTTCGATCGCCGCGCATTTCTGAAAGTCGGCTCGCTGAGCCTGTTCGGATTCCTGGGGTATGGGGATGTTTTGCGGCTGCGCGCGCAATCGCCCGCGCCTGCCAAGCGTGATATTTCTGTGATCCACCTGCTGCTCAGCGGCGGCATCAGCCAGTTGGATAGCTGGGATCCGAAGCCGGATGCGGACTCTAAATACCGCAGCCAGTTCAAACCCATCGAGACCAACGTAGCGGGCATCCAAATCTCGGAGCACCTGCCGATGACCGCGAAGAACGCGGACAAATTCGTCATCATCCGCTCGATGACGCACAAACTGGTGTCGCACGAATCGGCTCTGGCGCTAGTTTGCAGCGGGCACGAACCGTTGGGCACCATCCAGTTCCCTGCGATGCAGACCGTGATTTCCAAGGAACTCGGGCCCAAGACTGACTTGCCGCCGGCCGTCTCGATTCCCTCCGTCACCGGAAGCTGGGAGAAATCCGGATTTCTCAGCACCAAGTACAACCCGTTCAATGCCGGGAATCCGAACGCCACCAACTACAAGGTCCGCGACCTCGACTTGCCCATGGGCGTGGACTGGTCGCGCATGGACCGCCGCCGCTCCTTGCTCGCCCTGGTGGATGACGAATTCCGCCGCCTGGATACGAGCGGCATCACAGAGAGCATGGACTCGTATTACCAGACGGCTTTCACACTGATGCATTCCGCGCAGGCCAAGAAAGCATTCCAGATTGATAATGAACCCGAAACCGTGCGCGAACGCTACGGACGCACATCGCTGGGACAAGGCGTGCTGCTGGCCCGCCGCCTGGTGGAAGCGGGCGTGCGCTTTGTTACGGTGTCGCGCGGCTTCAACGTCTACGACCATCACAAGAACATTTTTCCGCTCTTGCAGAATGTTTTCCTGCCGGAACTCGATCGCGCCTACTCGGCGCTGCTTGAAGATCTTCATCAGCGCGGCATGCTGGACTCGACCATTGTGCTCGTCACCGGTGAATTCGGACGCACACCCGAGATCAATGCGGGCGGCGGACGAGACCACTGGCCCAGCGCCTTCTCGCTCACCATGGCGGGCGGCGGCATTAGCGGGGGCCGCGTCTACGGTTCCACCGATGAGAGAGGCGGCTTCGTGAAGGACAACCCCGTGCAGGTAGCCGACCTCGCCACCACGCTTTATCGGAAGCTAGGGATCGACCCCGACAAGGAATACGTCAGCAATATCGGAAGGCCGGTGAAGCTGGGGAATAACGGCAAGCCGCTGGAATTTCTGATGGCGTGAGCGAACGCGAATCTAGAAGGACCGCACCAGCGAACCGCGAAATTCCAGACCGATCATGTACTTGGATTTCTTCCGCGTGCAGTGCCGCACTTGTGCATTCCCGATGAGCCGCAGCTCCTTGAAGTGAATATACACGGGCTCGCCGATGGGTACCGGCTCCGGCGAGATGACCATCGCCCCTGCGATACTCATGTTCACACCTTTGCACTCGGCCAGCTTCTTGCTCGCGCGAGGTCCTTCCCAGCACACGGCGACTTTGGAACTGATGGGCGAGCGAACATAACGGCGGTCATCCAGCAGACCGCTCGCGGCAGACATGGAGCGATTTCGTGGGGCTTCCGGACGGGCGGCCATGGGCGCCGACAACCACGATATGAATGTTTCCAACTGCATCCGATTCCTCCGAACTTAATTTAGTGACAGGCTTAGACCACAGCCCGCCGAACAGCAGGTGCGAGTGTCGATGCAACCGACGGGCCACGGGCGGGCCGCGCCGCAACCTTTTCGGATCAGCAGCTTCTGGACTTCGTCGCTGTCAGAATCTTGTCAATTGTCAAATCTGAGATGACAGCGCCGCCTGCAGCATGGCTCTGGCATAACCGACGTTGTAAGCGAAGGCCGCATATCCGCCGCCTCCTGGGTAGTACGATTTGAAGCCCGGGTTTTCACGATCATAATCGAGTGCGCGCGGATGTTCCGGATACACCAGGCGCGGGTATTTCTGCCGCACCAGTTCCTTCATCACGGCGAACATGTTGATCTCCCCCTCGTCCAGGAACACTTCTGTGTACTTCTCGTAGGGCGCCCGCACCCGTACGTTGCGGAAGTGCACGTGATTTATGCAGTCCCGCTCTCCGAAGTAGCGGCACACTTCCACTGGATCCTGCCCCATCTCCCGCGTGACTCCGCAATCGAAAGTGATGCCGTTTGACTTGCTCGGAACGATGCCCACCAGGCGCTTCCAACCCTCGACGGTACCCATGATCTGACCGGACCCCCGGCTGACCGGCGCCGGAGGATCGTTGGGATGCAGAGCCAGCCGGACACCGCTCTCCTCGGCTACCGGGACCACGGCCTTCAGAAAATACGCGACATTGCTCCACATCTCATCGAGCGAGTGCGCGCCCTCCTCGGGGAGCGGGGGCAGATCTTTGACACGGTCGTAATCGAACGCCGTCAGCCCGGCGCCGGCCCGTCCGGTTTCCTCGTAATATCCCTCCACAATGCGGTGCGCGTAGAAGTTGTATTCCACCACGGGCAGTCCGGCACGGCCCGCGGCACGGATCGACTGCCGGACCTTCTCGATCTCCTCGTCTCGCCCCGGCCGTCCGTAGAGCGTCTTTGGAAAACCGGAGATCATCATGTTCCCCAAGGCAAGCCCGCCGGAATTGAGAGCGTCCAACATGGACCTGATCCGGCTTTCTTCCCACGGGATGCGCGGTCCGCCCGTGAGCACATGATCCACGCCGAGTTGCTTGACACGACGCATGCCTGCCGCGGCGATGGCGCCGGCCGAAAGGCTCCCGTCGCCGACTTGCAGGCAAATCTTGGGCGTGTCGCGGCCTTCCGCCCGCGGACCGGGGATTGGCGTTTGTCCAACAACCGGAGCTGGCAACGCGGCAACACCGGCGGTCTGCAGCAGCTTCCTTCTCGTGACATTGAAGTTCATGACTGCCTCTCGTTCCGATAGTGTAGTGGTTCCCGGAGTTGATTGGCACTCCCGCTGCCATTCGATTCCGGCCAACCGCGTGTCGTAATCTAGAAAATCTATGCCCGAGTCACCCATCACTCCGCGCAATCAGGATTTCGCTGCGTGGTACCAAGACGTGGTCATCCAAGGCGACATGGCGGAACCGGCCGAGATTGTGAAGGGCTGCATGGTCATCAAGGCCAACGGCTATGCGGTCTGGGAAGGCATCCAGCGAGAGTTCGACCAGCGCTTCAAAGCCACCGGCCATCAGAACATGTATTTCCCGCTGCTCATCCCGCAGAGCTTCTTGCAGAAGGAAGCGGAACATGTCGAGGGTTTCTCGCCGGAACTGGCCGTGGTGACTCTGGCGGGCGGCAAAGAACTCGAAGAGCCGTACGTCATCCGCCCGACGTCGGAAACCATCATAGGCCATTTCTTCTCGAAGTGGATCCAAAGCTGGCGCGACCTTCCCCTACTGGTGAACCAGTGGGCGAATATCATCCGCTGGGAGCTGCGCACGCGCATGTTTCTCAGGACCACAGAATTTCTCTGGCAGGAGGGGCACACCGCGCACGCGACGCACGAAGAAGCCGTGGAAGAAGTGCTGCGCATGCTCGATGTCTACGCCGAGGTGGCCGAGGATGTCATGGCCATGCCGGTCATCAAGGGTGTGAAGTCCAAGGCCGAGAAGTTCGCGGGCGGGCTGCGCAGCTACTCCATCGAAGCCATGATGCAGAATGGCCTGGCGCTGCAAGCCGGAACCAGTCACGACCTGGGTCAGAACTTCGGCAAAGTCTTCAACGTGCAGTTCCAGAACAAGGCGGGCCAGCTCGATTACGTGTGGCAGACCAGCTGGGGCGTGAGCACGCGCCTGATAGGCGGCTTGATCATGAGCCACTCGGACGACAAAGGCCTGGTGCTCCCTCCGAAGCTCGCGCCCACCAAAGCAGTCCTTGTGCCCATCTATCGTAAGGACGAAGAGCGAGCGCATGTGCTGGAAGCGGCGCACCGCATCGCCCAGGAGGCCGGCGCCAAGGTCGACGACCGTGAAGGCCTGTCGCCCGGCGCCAAATTCTTTCACTGGGAGCGCCTCGGCGTGCCTGTGGTTCTGGAGCTTGGGCCGCGCGATCTCGCTGCGAACAGCATCGTTCTCAAGCGGCGTGACACGGGCGTCAAGGAACCGCTGCCACAGTCCGATCTGGCCGCAAAGCTGCCGGCGGCGCTCGATCAAATGCAGAAGGACCTCCACAGCCGGGCGCTCGACCGGCTGAAATCCAACACCGTGCTGGCGAACACTATTGGCGAAGTCGAGTCGATTCTGAAGGACGTGACCGCCGAAAAGGGCGGCGGCAAATTCGTCATGGCGCACGTGAAGGACGACCCGGCCTGCGACGCGCGCATGAAGGAATTCAAAGCTACGGTCCGCAATATTCCCCTAACGGATCACTACGATGGCCCCGGCAAGTGCATCATCACCGGCGAGCCTGTGGATCGACGGGTAGTCATCGCGAAGGCGTACTGAGTGGGCTGAAGTTACTCCTCCACCATCCGGTGGCTGGCGCTGGCGTCCAGATCCAGTTTATAGATTCGCTTCAGGTCCGCGATCAGTTTCAGGGTGTCTTTGCGAAAGGGCTGTTTACCCTCGAAGGCGTGCAAGACAATGCCTTCGAGCAAGTCGCCTAGTGTTAGATCATGATACTCGGCCAGGGCCTTCAGCACCTTGAGCAACCGCTTTTCCATGCGCACACCCGTCTGGACGCGCTCCACTTTCAGTTTTTCCTTCTTCATCCCGGAAACCCAAATAGCTCAGCCTGTGCCGGCCCGATGACCTTGGCGGCCTCATTCAGATCCAGTACGTGGCCTTGCATCCCCATCCGCGGCACGTGTTCTTCTGACCAGAAGAATACGGAATTCGTTCAATAATCGCCGATGATGTTCCGGCCGCGGAAAGAGCTCCAGTCGATGTGCGGCAGGAATAGGCGAGGGTCTGCGCCGCGCTCACTCACACGCCACCGGAGCCCCTCGTCTACCAGGATGTGCATTGGGAGGGCACAGTGCGCGCACTCGGTGGAGATCTCCACTTCGAGGCGTTCGCTTCTGAGGCGCCCTTCGACGAAGGGCGTGGCAAAGGCATCCTCCGCTCAAGCGCCGAAAATGCGCTCTCCGGTGCTGAATCTTAGCCGGTGCGGGGTTCGCTCGGAGGTCACGGGAAAGGCCCAGTTCACTTCGCCGCGCGGGTTTCGGACCAGAAAGAACAAGTGCTCCTCAAGATCACCGAGCAGGTCAGGGACAACCGTGGCATCCAGCCGGAGCGAGCGTGCAATCTGCATGGGACTCAACGGAGCGCCATGGCGAGGCAGTTCCTGAACTACGAAATTTCGCACCGCATGGTGATGCGGCGTCATGAAAGCCAGACGATCGCTCATGGCAATGATTGTACCATGGTACATAGATACAATCACATGTCGATCTCTTTCTTCGCATGTCGGCTGACATACCAGCACGGATTGCAGCCGAAATGCGGAAACAGCGAGTGGACGCACTGCTGATTTTCAGGATCCAGGAAATAGTATTCGACTTTGCGGTCCTTCTGACGAACCGCATAGTAGCGTTGGATTTTGACAGTGCCGAGCGGCTCGCGGTTCGCGATGCGGAATCGGACCGAAAGATAGTCGCCGGTGTACAGAATCACCAGCAACATCGCGGCGAATAGAAGGGCTCGTTTCACACCGCCATTGGGAGCGATCGCGGCCGCTTCCCGGTCGCTTGAAAAATCGCATTGGCCACTGCTGGAGCCAGCCCGACGATGGGCGTTTCCCCGGCGCCGGCTGACGGCAGATCCTTGCGGTCGACCAGCACTGCCTCGATCAACGGTATGTCGGAGAACCGCGGAACCCGGTATTGCGACAGTCTCGGATTCACCATCCGGCCGTTCTCGAAACGAATTTGCTCGAACAGCGCGCCGCCGATCGCCATGACAATCGAACCTTCAATCTGATTGCGCAAATGATCCGGATTTACCACAGCGCCGCATTCGAACGATTCCACCACGCGCACGATCTTCGGCCGGCCGCCTTCCACAGCTACTTCCGCGCACGCCGCCAGATAGCTGCCCTTTTCGAAACCAATCGCCAACCCAAACCCGCGTCCCTCGGCAGCTTTCTGTTTCCCCCAGCCGAACTTCTCCGCCGCCGCCATCAGCACCGCCCGCTGCCTCTCGTCTTTCAAATTGCGGAGCCGGAACTCCAGCGGATCGAGATTCACCGACTGCGCGATCTCGTCCATATGACTCTCGCGCGCGAAATGGTTGGCCGTGGCGGCCAGCCCGCGATACGAGCCCTGTTTCAGCGGCGACTTCGACGGGTGAAACATGATCCGGTGGTTCGGGATGTCGTAGGTGATCTGCGCGCCCGATGAGCCTGAGTTGTAGTTGTGAAATTCCCATGCCGTGATCCTGCCGTCGTTGCGCACGCCGCTCGTAATCTCGATGACGCCCGCGGGGCGAACGTAGCCCCACTTGAATTCTTCCTCTCGCGTCCAGACCAGTTTCACCGGTTTGCCTGCGAACTTTGCCAGGCGAGCCGCTTCGATGGCGCATTCGCCCGAGTGTTTTCCGCCGTAGCCCGATCCGGTATCGGGAACGATTACCCGGATGCGTTCCTGCGGAATGCCGAAAGCGCCCGCCAGCTCCTCACGCACGCCAAATGGCCGCTGCGTGCCCGTCCAAACCGTCAGCTTGTCGCCGGCCCACTCGGCAACCGCCGCCCGCGGTTCGAGTGGCGTGTGCGCGATGTATGCGACCGTGTACGACTGTGACAATTTGCGCTCCGCATCCGCCATCCCCTGCTCGATCGAACCATGTGCCTGCCGGTCCTCGCCCGCCTCGGCATTCGCCTTGAGATAGGCGAATAGCTGGCTGTCCGACGGCTGGCCCTCTTCGGTTTTCCATTGCGCCTTGAGTGCGGAGAGCGCTTTTTCGGCGGACTCAGCATCCGGCGCTGCCACCGCAGCGAATTCGCCTTCGCGCACCACGGTCACGCCGGGAATCTGCTTGGCTCCCGCGTCGTCGAAACTCGCGAGTTTGGCTCCGTACGCTACCGGCCGCAGGACTTTCCCATGCAGCATGCCTTCCCGCTGCACGTCCGACGAGTAGCGATGCTTGCCGGTTACCAGATCGCGGCCATCCACTTTGGGGATAGACTGGCCGGCGATCTTCCACTCTGTCGCGGGCGTGAGCGTAACCTCCGGGCCGATTTTGCGGACCAGTTGCTGACCGTGCGTCAGCTCACCCAATCCCGCCGACCGTCCGGTGCCCGTGATTTTGCCATCCCACACCTGCACCGCCGCGCGGTCCGCGTTCCACTGCGAGGCCGCCAGATCGATCAGCGCCTCGCGAGCCGCAGCCGCAGCTTTGCGAAGCTGTGGAGCCATGGTCGGTGTCGTCCGGCTTCCGAACGTGCCCATATCGTAAGGCACCAGATCCGTATCCGCCATCAGCATCCGGATGCTGCCCACCGGCACATGCAGTTCCTCGGCCACCGCCTGCGAGAGCGAGGTCCGGATGTTTTGCCCCACTTCCGTCTTGCCGGTGTACGCGGTCACTACACCGTCTTCGCCGATGTGCAGCCATGCCGAGATCTCTTGCGGCTGCGCGTCACCGCGTCGCGCACGCCGTCCGGATTCCTGGGCGTCGGCGGCCTCCACCACGCACAACACCACCACACCGCCGCCAAGCGCTGACAGGAAATCACGCCTTGTAAGTTCGCTGGTCATGACGCCCTCCGCTTGGCCGCAATGCGCACGGCGGCCACGATTCGTGGGTATGTCCCACACCGGCAGACATTGCCCTGCATCCCGTGAGCGATCTCGGACTCGCTCGGATGGGCGCTCTTCGACAGCAAGGAGACGCCGCTCATGATCATTCCGGGCGTGCAGTAGCCGCACTGCATGGCCCCGGTTTCGAGAAAGGCCTCCTGTAACGGGTGGAGGCGTCCGTCATTTTCCAGCCCTTCAATGGTCGTGATGCGCTTCCCGGCGGCTCGGGAAACAGGCGTGATGCACGATCGCACCGCCTCCCCCTCCAGCAAAACAGTGCAGGCGCCGCACTGCCCCTCTCCACAACCATATTTCGCACCGGTCAGATCGAGGTCGTCGCGCAGAACGCTGAGCAGGCTTCGCTCCGAGCTGGCGTTCACGCGCCGTGCGGCCCCATTTACATTCAGTTCAGTCACGCGCGGCATAATACTATTATGACCGTACCGGAGCAGCCCAAATTTCCGGTAACGCTTGTATGCGCTTCTCCGTCAGACAAATAAGCCCTTGTAACGGTCGTATGCGGTCCCGTCACATCACGCTCGGCGCACTTGTGCTATTCCTTGCCGTGGAGCTGCCTCTATTCGCACAGTACCCTCCCGGCGGCTATCCACCCGGAGGTTATCCACCCGGCAGCTATCCGCCAGGACAGTACCCGTCTGGACCCGGCATCCCCATGCCTCGCCGTGGCAAGAAAAAGACCACAACGAAAGACGAGGACCAAATACCGCTCCAAGATATGAAGGGCATGCTCCGCAAACTGGACGACAAGGCCGTGGTGATCGAGCCCGAGGATACGCGCATCGTCAATCTGAAGCGCACGGACCGAACCAAATTCATCAAGGACGGTCAAGAGATCAAGCCCAGCACCTTGAAGCCCGGCGACCACCTCGAGATCGAATATCGCGAGGACGATCAAGGTTACCTTTTCGCGGTAAACGTCATGCTGGAAAAAGAAGGGACGGATGACGAGCGCGCGAAGGCTTCTGAGCCGGTGGAGATGATTTCAGCCCAGGGTCAGAACAAAACCACCTCCGATGATGAACGCCCCGTGCAGCGCCGCAAAGATTCGGCAGCGCCGGCCGAAGCTGACAAAGAAGACGACGACGAGCCGAAGGACGTGCGCCCTGCGGCCAAACCAGCGGCTCCTCAGAAAGGTTCGGCACAGGCCCAGACACAGGCGCCGGCTGAACTCCCGCCCGTGGTTCCTCCAGAAGCAGGACTCGATCTGGATCATATTCCCACATCGACCAGTTCGCAAAAGCCTGCGGATGGCGACGATAACGCGCCGCCTCGTTTGACCCGCGGCAAACAGGCGTCCCGCAAGGCTACCCAGCAGATGGCTACCAACTACCCGCCCGCCGCCACTACCACTGAACGCCAACCTGCTCCGCCTCCGTCTGCGGAGATTCAGCCCCGGCCCCTGGATGCGCCGGATCTTCCTCCCAGGCCGGAGCTTGTCGCCGAAGCCCAAAAGCCTCCGGACCCCCGCATTGAAAAGGCCCGGGAACAAGCGGCTACGTTTACCGAATCGCTGCCCAACTACGTCTGCCAGGAGCAAATGGCGCGTTTTGCCAGCCAGACGCACGTGGTGAACTGGCAGCCCCTCGACATTGTTTCCACCGAGGTGATCTACGAGAACGGCAAAGAGCATTACCGCAAGCTGGCCGTCAACGGGAAGCCTACCAAGAAAAAGATTGAGGAATTGGGCGGCTCCTGGTCCACCGGCGAGTTTGGAACCGTGCTGGTGGATGTCCTGTCACCCGCCACCGCTGCGGATTTCCGGTTTCGCCGCCGCGCCCGGGTCGCCAACCGCGAGGCTTACGTCTTCGACCTCGACGTCGACCATGAGCATTCTCACTGGCATATGGAGGGGCCGTCGCAATATATCCTGCCCGCTTATCGAGGAACCATCTGGATCGACAAGGAAACCGCGCGCGTGCTCCGCATCGAGATGCAGGCGTATCACATACCCGAAGAATTCCCCTTCGACAAAGTGGAATCGGCCACCGACTACGAATTCGTCCGCATTGGCGGCGACCGTGAGTTTCTGCTGCCCGTGCACTCCGAAAATCTTACCTGCCAGCGAGGCACCAACAACTGCAGCCGCAACGTCATCGACTTCCGCAACTACCACAAGTACTCCGGCGAAGCCGAGATCAAGTTCGAAAAGTAGCCGCGTTTATCCAGCCTATGGAGCCACCCAGACATAGACCACCGGGCTGAGAACACCTCCCGCAAGCACCTGTAAGGGATATGGGTCCTGGGGTCCGTTCGACGGCACCGCCACACTGATCTCAAATGTGCCGGCGATTTGCTGGCGTGCCGGGCCCTGGTAGGTAATTTGCAGTGGCGGCTGTGAAAACCCCGGGATCTCGACGAATCCTGACTGCACGGGTTGCACCAAATCAGTGACTCCAGTTCCGAAGATTGAAACCACGCTTCCGTTTTTCGATTTGTTGCCGCGGCCGTTGACGGTGCCGTCGGAATTCAGCGCTACCGCGGTTCCGTCCGGATTGTGAAAAATGCCGGGCATGTTTGCGGTAAGCGGCAACGTGACCTCTGGCAACTTTACCCCTTCAAAGACAACCTGCACCGTCTCCGGTCCAAAATAAACGCCGGGATTGTCCGAAACAACGGTATTGATCTGATTCGCGGAAACGTACAATAAGGGCGCTGGCTTGCCGTTGAAGAAGACCTGCACGCCGCCGAGCGATGTGGTGGATGTGCCGGAGGAGGCTGGTGCTGTTACCGGCGTCTTCGGCCCAATTCCTATCCCATAAATCGATACAATCTCCATTGGCGTGACCGCTTGATCCACGCTCCAGTTGGCTGCGTTGCCAATCCCCAGGACCGGCGGAAGCTGCGTGCTTAGGCTAGTAAGCCTCATCAGAGAGCCGGAAGTACCGGCGGTGACGATGTTCCCGGTCGAGGGATCAATGGCCACGTCCGCGTCGGCAGCACCAGGCGGAAGACGGAGGCTGTACAGCACCTGGGCCGCACCTGGGCTCAGCTCGGTGACAAAACTCGACCCAGTGGGAAACGCACCCAGCGAGTCAGGAAACGTCTGGGAACTCGTCGTGCCGGAAATAAGCACGTCTCCATGCGCGTCCACGGCAATGCCGGTAGGATAGCTGGTTGGACCACCTACGTGCACCGAAAATGCTAGCGCCGAACCCGTGGGATGTAAGGCTGCGACGAGAATCTGTGGGGTAAGGGAGCTACTGAACGGCTCGACAGCCGGAAGCGCAACGTATGCGTTCCCACCGCTGTCCACAGAGATAGCCAGGCTTCTGGATGCGTTTTGGAGAGGCGGGAGCAGTCCCTGAGAGCTCTGCCCCGTGTATCCGATACCACCAAGGTACGTCGAGTAACCCAGGCTGGCGCCGGTGGGGCGTAGCTTGGTCACGAAAGCTTGGGTTGAGTAGGAAGGACAATTACAGCTCGTTTGCAATGCACCATCCGTTGTCGGGAAATCGATCGAATTCGTCACCCCTGCTACGTACGCATTGCCTTCTCTGTCTACTGTGATGCCAAGGCCGCTGTCTACCCTCGCGTAATACGCGCAGCCCGACCCCACGAAGCAGTTTGGCGTCCTGCCGCCCAGCCAGGTCGAGTACACCAACGCTCCTACAGGGTTAAACTTCGCCACGAAGGCACTGGCGGCCGGATCGTCGAACTGCGCACTGACACCCCCACTCACCTGAAAAGCTCCGGCCGTTGTCATCAGATTCGATTGATCGGAGAGCCCGGTCACATAGGCGTTGCCCACCGGGTCAACGGCCACCGCGTTCACGCGACTGCCCAGGAGATCGAGGCCGCTCCCGCCGAAATAGGTGGACCAGACCAAATCGCCGAATGCATCCAGTTTGAATATGAAACCTGTCGTGCCACTGCCGGGGATACTTTGAACCGCGTGCTGCAGCGGAAAATCCGACGAGGTCGTGTAGCCCACTCCGTAGACATCGCCCGAGGAACCCACTGCAATCCCGGTGGCCATATCGCTTCCTTTGCCGCCCAGGTGGCTGACGTACACTACGGTGCCGCCCGGATCGATCTTCGATACCACAACGTCGGAAGGCGCGACAGCCGGCGGCAACGGAAGATACGGAAAGTACATCGATCCTGTGACGAGCCCGTTACCGATGACATACGTGTTTCCCGCGGCGTCCATCGCTATCTTGACGGTGGAGATGGGAGAATTGCCGCCGGCGTAAATGAGGGAATGGGCCTGCGGTACTGAGCTCAAGAGGGCTTGTGCCCGAGAACTCTCGATCGTCCACCGCGAAACATCGTTCCCCACATAATGGTGTGTTCTAGTGACGCTCGCTGACCATGCGGGCGTCAAAGAAATGACCAGCAATACAACGCTCTTCATGCCGCCTTCGCGAGCATGCGATATTCCAAAGCGCGTTGTTGCCGGGAGAGGAATTAACGATCTCTCGCCCAAGTGCAGTGTAGCGCTATGACACGGGTACGTCCGTGCCCGGCTCAGCGCGAGAATCCCTAACTCTGTAGTGCCCTGCAGGCCTTGCCGCTAGGCCTCTCGGAAAGAAATTTGGAACATCTGCCCGTCAGTCACGCTGGAGCCCTTTTTGCGTGAAGGCCAAACCGAGCATCCCGACGTCGCCGCCGTTTGATCGTGGGCATCATTGCGGCTGCGGATAGGCTCCGGTATAAGATAGTTCGATCTCTCATGTCTCCCTCCGCGATGTGGCGCAAGCTTTTCGACGTGCGCAAGGGCGAGTACGGCCGCACGCTATTCATGTCCCTGTACCTGCTGTGCGTGATGGTGGCCTACTACATCCTGAAGCCGGTTTCGGCGGCAATGTTCCTCAACAAGTTCAGCATCGACAAGCTGCCCTACCTCTACATCCTCATTGCCGTCGCAGGCGGCATGCTGGCCTATCTCTACACGCGCATTGCGCTGAAGTCATCGCTGACGACCGCGGTTTCCTGGACCATGCTGATTTCCATCGTCTGCCTGATCGCGCTGTGGTGGCTGATCGGATTGAATCTTCCGTGGATGCTGTACGTGTTCAACATTTGGGTCAGCCTCTTCAGCATCGTGCTGTTCTCGCAGGGTTGGCTCGTCGCCGCCAACTTGTTCGATTCGCGCCAGGCCAAACGGCTGTACGGGCTGCTGGGTCTTGGGGCGGTACTGGGCGCGGCAGTGGGAAGTGCGGTCACTAGCCTGACCGTCAGAATTGTCGGAACGCGAAACCTGATTCTGGCCTGCGCGGGTATCGTCGCTCTGGCCTTTGGAGCGTTTCTCGGAGCCATCCGGCAGACTGGCGTATCGCTCACGGGAGCGCGCGCCGCGGATACGGAAAAGCAGGAGTTCTCCCCTCGCGACATCTTCGCGTCCATTGCTCGCAACCGGCACATTCAGCTCATCATCGTGATCACCTTGCTTACCTTTATTGTGGATGAGCTGGTGGATTTCCAGTTTCAATTCCATGCCAAGCGCAGTTTCCACGGCGACCAGCTCACGGCATTCTTCGCCAGTTTCTTCGTCTACTTGAACCTGATTTCGCTGGTTCTTCAGCTGTTCTTCACCGCGTGGATTGTCCGGCACATCGGTGTGGGTGGGACCCTCCAGATCATGCCGCTATCCATCACCGCGGCCTCGATCGCGGCCGTGGCGGTACCCGGCCTGGTGTCGTCAGTCATTCTCCGGTTCTCCGAGGCGGTCAACCGCTACACGTTTAACCGCACGGGGATGGAACTGCTCTTTCTTCCCCTGCCCTCCGGTCTGAAGAATCGCACCAAGGCGTTTATCGACATCTTTATCGATCGTTTCGGCCGGGGAATGGCGGGCATTCTACTGGCCACGCTGCTCGCCCTGGGATTGAAGGACATGCGGATCATCGCCGTGCTGACGGTCGCCTGCACCGCCGCCTGGATCCTGCTGGCGCGAGCCGCCGCCCGCGAATACACGCGCACCATGCGCAGCCGGATCGAGCGTCGCCGCCTCGAATTGGAGGATGCGCGGCTGACTGTCGGCGACCCCGCCACCTTGCAGCTCTTAGAACAGACCGTCGAGAGCACGAATACTCGCCAGGTCTGCTATGCCCTCTCCATGCTGGCCGAGGCTCCGGGCTATGACCTGGCGCCGGTCTTGACACGCCTGTCGACCAGCCCCATGGATGAAGTCCGCGCCACAGTTTACGATTTGGCGCGAACCGCCGAGTGCCCTGGCTTACTGGCTACCGCAAATGCCGAGATCCAGAGCGTAGCCGGCGTTCCCGGGACCTCCGCCGTGGTAGGCAAAGCGGTCGCGTATGTCATCGCCGTTTCACCGGAAGCTGCCGATCGCGCCGCCGCATTTCTCAATCATGTGAATCCAGCCGTTGTGGAAGCCGCCATCGAAGCCATGAACGATAAGCCTCAACTGGCGGGCAAGGTGCTGACGCACGATTGGATCTCGGCAGCAGCCGGTCATCCGGATGCCCGCCGGCGGAAAATCGCCGCGTTGGCCATTGCGGTGCGGGGCCAGGAGAACGCAAACGAATTGGCACGCCTGCTCCAGGACGCGGACAACGATGTGGTGGCCGCCGCGTGCCGTGCGGCGGGCAAGTTGGGCAACCGGGCTTCGGTGGAAACCATGATCAAGCGACTCGACGACCCCGCCCTGCGAAGCGTGGTGATCGAATCGCTGGCGGCCTTCGGATCTCGGCATTGCGGCCTCCTCGGCGACTGCCTGGTGGATCCTTCCTGGCCGCTGGCTACACGCTGCCAAATCCCCCGCGTCCTGAAGCTGATCCAGGATCAGCGTAGCGCGGACGTGCTTCTGCAATCGCTCAACGAGCCGGAGATTTCGATTCGCATCGCCGTCTTGCGCGCCCTCAGCCATCTGCATGAAACCGCGCCGAACCTGAACTACGGCGCCACCTTCGTGACGGATCATATTCTGAAGGAAGCTCGCCACTATTTCGAACTCTACTCCGCTGTCGAGCCGTTTCACGATCAAAAGGGCACCCGGACCGCGGCGGGACTGCTCGAGCGCAGTCTGCAGGAACGCCTGGAACAAACGCTGGAACGCCTTTTCCGCTTGCTGGGCCTGAAATATCCGCCCGAGGATATGCACAACGCGTATCTGGCGGTGCGCGGCCGCCGTCGCGAACAGTTTCTGGCCGCCCTCGATTTTCTCGATACCGTGCTCGAACCGGCACTGAAGCGCGTCGTGCTCCCCTTGCTGGATAGCTCCGAAGGGATGACTGAGCGCGGGCGCGATCTATTCGGCCTGGAGGTTCGCGACGCCGAATCAGCCATCCGCGATCTGATCCACTCCTCCGACCCCTGGCTCTCCGCGTGCGCCATGGCGGCTGCGGGTGAGCGCAGGTTCCACAAGCTCCGCTCCGACATTCTAGCCGTTGGGCAGCGCGCCGGAACGGAAGTCGCGCAGGTGGCCAACTCCGCGGCGCAAGCGCTGGCGCTCAACGCGACAGCCGACTGACCAGATAGCTTACGGCAGATCGAGCGTGAGCGCGTGAATGTCCTGCGTGCCCGCATCGCGCACCAGCAGCGGCGCGTCATCCGGATCAAGCCCCATCCAGCCGCCCACCGTGAACGGAGCCTGGTGAAAATTCTTCAGGTCATTCACTTGCTCGAGCTTGTGATCGCTGACGCGAACCCGCCAGATCGAGGCCGTTCCAGAAAAGTTCAGAAAGTAGACGTAATCGCCGTGTCGCGACCACTCAATGTACCCGAGCGGAGTCTGCTCGACCGCGACTGTCCAAACAGGATTCTTGAAGTCGTAAAAAAGCAGCTTGCGGCCGTCATTCGTCATGGCGGCAAGATAGCGCCCGTCGGGCGACCAGCGCGGTGACCACAGCCCTTCCGACCCCGGCACCACCGATATCTGATGCGTGGCCACATTGAAGATCCGGATCAGGTTCTTATGGGCCTCGGCCTCAGCACGAAGTTGGCCGCCGAAAACGAATGAGCTGCCATCCGGCGACCAGTTGGGATCGCCTTGATCCTCCGAGCCGGCAATGGGTTGCTGCAGCTCGCCTCCGTCAGCCGAAACCAGGTAGACCTTGATCTGCTTGCCGGGTGAAGATGCCATGAATGCGATCTGGCGTCCGTCGGGCGACCAGCGCGGCATGTACGCCGCCTGCGGGGCAAAGCTCAACTGCAAGCGCTCACTGCCATCGACACGGCAGCGCCACAGATATCCATCCGGAAATGTGACATACGCCGCCCATTTCCCGTCTTTCGAAAAACTCACGGCCGATGCCTGGATGCCCGAAAGGAAAGGCCGGAACTCGCGCGACTTATCATCGAACCGTACCAATTCCCCGCGCGGCTGTATGGTCTGGACAAAAACCCGTTTTCCGTTCACCTCAAGGGCTGGCGAAAACGTGTTGGTGGGACCCGATGTCAACTGCACCGGCTCATGGCTCACTCGCCGGAAAAGGCTTGTGCCCTCGCGAATGGCCCAGATATTGGCGGTGCCGCCGCGGCTGGACTCGAATACAAAGTACCTTCCATCGGCAGTCCAGTTCCCGCAACACTCCGAGGCCGGGTTGGTCCATCCCGGCAGAACTGGGTGCAGCCCCTTGCCGTCGGACCTGATTTCCCAAATGGCATCCACGTTCATATCGGCCCCGGAAACTAGCGTGAAGCGGATGCGCGTTGCGTCGGGTGACCAGCGGAGCCAGACTGCCGTTCCGCCTACTGCGGCGAACTTCCGGGATTCGGTTCCGTCACCCTTTGCGAGGTACAGATCGTTGCCCGAGGAATACACCATTTGATCGCCGTTGGGCGACCAGGCGGCATCATACGCCATCAGGCCGCCGAAGCGCCGGGCGGCCCCTCCGAGTGTGGGCACCATCCATAAGCTGCCGGGGCTGCTCATGAACCTGCCGCGAACCACGAGAAGGTGCGCCCGGTCGCCCGACACATCCACCGGGAACATGTCGGGAGTGCTCCGGATGGCGACGGCCTCTCCACCCGCCGCCGCAACCTGGTACATCCCGTCGATCCTCGCAAAATAGATTCTGGAGCCGTCGGTGACGATCCTGGATTTCTGCTGCCCGTCGTTCGTGACCTGCAGAGAGCTAACCACTTTGGGAGGCGGCAGCGCCGGGCGCAAGAAAAACATAAGCGCACCAACACCCAGCAGCGCGCCTGCGCCGAGCCCGGCCCTCCACCATGGGCTCGCGGGCGCAATCGCCGCACTTGCCGTGCCGGCCTTTGCAACGGAAGCCGCCCGGGATGTGGTGAAACTGCCGGCAGCCGCGGAATCGATATCTCGCTTCAAGCGCTTCAGATCGCTTCGCAATTCCGCCGCGCTTTGCGCGCGCATTTCGCGATCTTTTTCCAGCGCCTTGCCGATGATCTCCTCCATCCTGGGCGGAAGCGCGGGATTCACGGCCACCGCTGGCGGCGGATCCTCGTGTAGGATCGCCGCAAAGACGGCCGCTGAAGTGTTCCCGCTGAACGGCAGCCGGCCCGTCGCCATTTCGTAGAGCGCAGCACCGAAGCTGAAAATATCTGTGCGTGCGTCCAGCTCCTCTCCGCGGGCTTGTTCCGGCGACATGTAGGCGACCGTTCCCATCGCCATGCCGGGGCTGGTGAGCTGATCCATTTCCATAACGGCCGTCGCCGTCTCGCCGGTCGGCCCGCATCTCGCGTCCTCCACGTGCGCGACGCCGGCAAGTTTCGCCAGGCCGAAATCCAGGATCTTCGCCTGGCCGCGAGCGGTGACGAAGATGTTGGCAGGCTTGATATCGCGATGAATGATGTTCTTTTGGTGCGCCGCATCGAGCGCGTCGGCGATCTGGATGGCCAGATCGAGCAGGTCCTCGATGCGCAGGGGCTTTGCGCCGATCCGGTGCTTGAGCGTCTGGCCTTCCAGATACTCCATGGCGATGAAAGGCTGGCCGCCGGACTCATCGATCTCATGAATGGTGCAAATATTCGGATGGCTGAGCGCTGACGCAGCGCGAGCTTCTCGTTTCAACCGCTCGAGAGCCTGCGGATCGTGGGCCAGGTGCTCAGAGAGGAACTTCAGCGCCACCAGCCGCCCCAGCTTGGTGTCTTCGGCTTTGTAGACGATTCCCATGCCGCCGCCGCCCAGCTTTTCCAGGATGCGGTAATGCGAAATCGTGGTGCCAATCATGGCCGTCTGATGCGGATTCTAGTCTTTACTTAGCAGTTTGGCCCCAAGCGCGCCGCCCGCCGTGCAGGTCAGCGTCAGCATGATGAAAGTAGCGATCAATGACCGGAGCATTCTCGAAGGGTCTTGTAGCATTTTGAGCGCCTCGTCGACGCTGGCTTGCTGAAATGTCAGATCTTTGAGCCCATCCTTGATCGCATCCAGCCCCCCCATCTGGCGGATGGCCAGCATGAAAAACGCAAACAGCAATGTGAGCAGAGCACAACTGATGACGCCGGTGATCCATCCCATGCGCGCGCCGCCGCGCACATTCAGCCGCTGGCCTGTGCGGCGCTTGTAGATCCATACGGAGAAGTAACCCGCGCCCAACCACCAAACCACCGCTGCGTAGTTGACGCCGGGAATCATCATCAACAGGCACAGCAGAGCTGCCGCCAGCAATCCTACGCGCAAGGCAATGGGGTTTCGAAAACTGAGGGCCTGAAGCGGAGCCACCTCTATCAACGGCGGTTGCTGAGGAACGAACGCCTCCACCGGTTCGACGACGATCTCTTTGCGCTGCGGCTTGCCGCATTTGTGGCAGAAGCGCGCGTCGGGCGGTAGTTGCGCGCCGCAGGTGCAAATTTCAGGCATGAGATGAACGAGGGCCTACTCGTTCAGTTTGCCGCAGGCTCTCCCACAGAAGCAAGTCCGATGCGGGTTTCACCGTCCTGCTCATGGATGGAAACAATTCGTTTGTAGCCGTCTTCGGTGAATTCCATCTGCACGCCGCCATGGCGCTTCTCGCTGATCATCCAATGGGGCAACTCGTGGTGATAGAACTCTCTCACCTTCTCAATCGAATCGTTGGTTGAGTATTGCGCGGCCAGAATGGTGAACTCTTTGTGCGCGGAATCGAAGCTGAAGTCGATGCTGGCAGCGCCGTTTTCATCCCGGCGCACGGCCCCGGGATACACCGGCACACCGATTACTTTGGGGTCGAGCTTCTGGTACTGCTGCACGCGCATGGAACCGATGGGCGTCTCCACCTGAACCGTTTCGCCCTTCGTCGTCCTGGTCTTCTGGACGTGGATATTGTCCGCAAGATACATGCCGGCCATGAACACGCCCAGGACGGCAAGCGCCGCAAGAATCAGGAATGCCACGAGGATGCCGGCCAGTACGCCGCCTCGCTTGGAGTGGTTGGGCTTCATGGATTTTCCTTTTCCACCATGTACGAATCACGGGGCCGAAAAGTTCGTTTGCCCCTAAATGATTGAACGCGCTACTGTTGCGCCGTTACCGGAATCGTACTTTTACGTCTGGTTTGTTCTCCAGGTGCACGGTATCTACGAAGCGTACGCGCGCGGGAGAATGCGTCATGACGATCGACTGCGTGCGCGTGCCGTCGCCGAAGAAGCGCACGCCCTGCAGCAGGTTTCCGTCCGTCACGCCGCTGGCGGCAAATACGATGTTGTGGCCCGGCGCCAGTTCCTGGGTCGTGTAGATCTTGTCGGGATTGTGAATCCCCATCGATTGCATGCGCTCCCGCTGGCTCTCGTCTTTCACCACCAGCCGGCCGAGAATCTCGCCGTTGAGGCAGCGCAGCGCCGCCGCCGTCAGCACACCTTCCGGCGCGCCTCCCGAGCCCATCACCGCATGCACGCCAGTGCCGGCAACCGCGGCTGCGATTCCGGCCGAGAGGTCGCCGTCGCCAATCAGGCGGATGCGCGCGCCCGCCTCGCGGATGTCCGCCATCAGTTTCTGATGCCGCGGCCGGTCGAGCACCACCACCACCAAGTCGTCGACGCCGCGCTGGAGGCGCCGGGCAATCGCCTTCAGATTGTGTTTGACGGGGGCGTCCAGGTCGACGCAGCCCTTGGCGGCAGGACCGACGATGATCTTCTCCATGTAGCAGTCGGGAGCGTGCAACAAGCCCCCGCGCTCGGAAGCTGCCAGCACCGTGATGGCGCCCCCCGCGCCCGTGGCGCAGAGGTTCGTTCCTTCCAGTGGATCAACGGCGATATCCACTGTGAGCGCGGTGTTCGCGCTCTTGGCCGAGCCCACCTTCTCGCCGATATAAAGCATCGGCGCCGAATCGCGCTCGCCCTCGCCAATCACGATGGTGCCGTCAATCGCGATGGTGTCGAGGCACCGGCGCATGCTCTCCACCGCCGCGTGGTCCGCGGTATGTGGATCGCCCATACCCATGGTGCGGGCCGAAGCGATAGCCGCCTCTTCGACGACGCGCAAGACTTCCAGAGACAGGTCGAACATGCTACAGTCTTCTCCTCATGGACGATAGCACAGTTCTGGTTTTGGCCCATCCAGCCGCGCCGGAACTGGCCATGCTTGACGCCCTGCCGGATACAACCACCATCGCCGTCGGAATCACGCCGGAAGCTTTCGAGCGCACTGCTGCCCGCGCCGACGTCATCCTGAATTGCGAAGCGGACGCAAAAGTTCTCGCACAGGTCTGGCGAATGGCGCCGCGCGTGCGTTGGGTCCATTCGCTCTCGGCCGGCCTTGACAGCATGCTGTTCCCAGCGTTGGTAGAGAGTCCCGTTCCCGTCACCAACGCGCGCGGCGTATTCAGCGACGCGCTGGGTGAGTTTGCCATCGGCGCCGTGCTGTTTTTCGCCAAGGATTTCCGGCGTCTGGTCCGCAGCCAGAATGCCGGGATCTGGGACCCGCTCGACGTCGTTCCAATCCGCGGCCAGAGCTTGGGAATCGTGGGGTACGGCGATGTCGGCCGGGCGGTGGCGTCGCGAGGGCATGCGCTGGGGATGAAAGTTCTGGCCATGCGGCGCCGGCCGGAACTTTCTCGCGAAGATCCCATCGTCGCGCAGATGTTCAGTCCAGACCAGAAGCAAGAGATGCTCGCGCAATCGGATTACGTGGTGGTCACCATGCCGCTCACACCCGAATCGCGAGGCATGATTGGCGAGCGCGAATTGGAGGTCATGAAGCCCGGCGCGGTGCTCGTCAACATTGGCCGCGGTCCGGTGGTCGATGAGGCGGCGCTGATCCGCACGCTCGAGCAGAAGCGCATTCGCGGGGCCGCGCTCGATGTCTTCAACGTCGAACCGCTGCCCCCGGGCCATCCCTTCTTCCGGCTCGACAACGTGCTGCTTTCGCCTCACTCCGCTGACCGTACGGCCGGCTGGAAAAGGCGGGCCATGCAGGTCTTCCTCGAGAACTTTGAACGGTTCCGGCGCGGCGAGCCACTCCGAAACGTTGTAGATAAGAAGCTCGGTTACTGAGGGGATGATGCGGGTTCCCTGGATAGCAATCCTGCTGGTTTAAATTCCGAAAACGGCCGCGCTCCTGCGGGCGCGGAGCCGGGCCCTGTCGCAAGGTGCCAACTGCCGTGCAACCCTCTGAAATCAACCGAACTTAAGCAGATGTAACGAAAATCACGTGCGTTTCGCAGTGTCAAACGAGAGCGGCTTTTCTCTTTGCCTCGCCTGACCGGGCTCCATGACGCGATACTAAAAGATCCGTCCACCGGGGATGGTTCGGTGAACTACCGGCCTGAGGAACACCGATGATTACCACACGACAACAGGAACAAGCCCGCGCGGCGCTGGACGCCTTCACCATCGAATTGCCCTCCTGGGGATTCGCCAACACAGGGACTCGGTTTGGTAAATTCATCCAGCCGTCCGCGGCCACCACCACCGAGGAGAAGATCGCCGACGCCGGGGCTGTTCACCGGGTTACGGGCTGCTGCCCGAGTGTCGCGGTGCACGTGCTCTGGGACTTCCCGCGCGGCGCGGCTGACGTGC
>Ga0335079_10002151_pt1 | contig 22752 bp, 18 predicted proteins | sample Lox_Sample_33_FD_206719 | JGI IMG/M metagenome (GOLD analysis project Ga0335079, IMG submission 206719) | Soil microbial communities from Loxahatchee National Wildlife Refuge, Florida, United States - Lox_Sample_3.3 | ecosystem: Environmental > Terrestrial > Soil > Wetlands | place: USA... | reverse complement strand
TGCTCGGCGCGCTGGCGCGGAGGATGTGGACGGCCGAGCATCTCACCCGCGAGAACAAGTGGGGATATTGGCACCCGTATCTGCCTTACCTGGGCGACGAAGTTACCGGCAAGACGATTGCGATCATTGGCACGGGACGCATCGGTCTAGCCATGATCAAGAAATGCACCGGCTTCGACATGAATATGCTGTGCTATGACCCGGCTTACGAAAACAACAGTTACATCAACGCCATCCAGGAAATGAAGGACCTGCGCCACGCGCGAGGCATTTCCCGGGACAAGACCTGGATTCGCTATGTCCCTCTCGATGAGGCCCTGGGCGAGGCGGATTTCGTTAGCGTGCACGTGCCACTGATCCGCGAGGCGGAAAGCACCACGCCAACCTATCATCTTTTCAACGAACGAACGTTGCGGCTGATGAAACCAACGGCATTCCTGGTAAATACTTCGCGCGGTCCCGTGGTAGATGAGTCTGCCCTGGGCAAGGCGTTGAGGGAAAATTGGATTGCAGGCGCAGCATTAGACGTTTACGAAAAGGAACCGCTGCCGGCCGACTCACCACTGCGCGATCCCGCGATTGAAGACCGCTGCCGGCTCTATCCGCACTTCGCCAGCGCCGCCCGGATCACCCGCCTGTCAACAGACCCTGACAAGGGCATGGCGGGGAGAACGGCGCAGGCCCTGATTGATGTGCTGGAAGGCAATTATGGCGGGGACATCACGAAGATGCCGTACGTCGTGAACAAGGAAGCATTTGGGGCGTAGTACAACCGGATCCGCCTACTCCGAAACGGAATGTTCCTCGCTCTGGGCGCGCAGCAGGCGATCAACAGAGTATGGCGCACGTTTGCTGGGATCGTAGTAATGCCGCACCTGCATCTCTCCCAATAGGCCTATCGCCAGCAGATTCAGACCGGCCAGCAGCAATACAGCGGCAAAAATCATCAGAGGGCCGTGCTTGGTCATCACATCGGAGTGGTTGAGGAACTTTTCCATCAGCAACCAGACGGAAACGCCCGTTCCACCAAGAATGCTGAACATGCCCACCGTGCCGAAGAAATGCAACGGACGCGACAGGTAACGCAGCAGGAAGCGTATGGTGATGAGATCGAAGAACACGCGGAAGGTGCGCGAAATTCCGTAATGCGATGCTCCACGCTCGCGGTTTACATTGCGGATGGGCACTTCACAGATCGTAGCGCCATGCCACGATGCCAGCGCTGGAATAAAACGGTGCAGCTCGCCGTAGAGCGGAACCTGCTCCAGGATCTCGCGGCGATATGCCTTAAAAGTGGTGCCAAAGTCGTGGATGTCCACGCCGCTGAGGCGGGCCATCAGCCAATTGGCGCAACGAGAGGGAATGCGGCGCAGCCACAGATTATCGATCCGGTTCTTGCGCCAGCCACTGACGATGTCATAGCCCTCGGCAAGCTTCTCCAGGAAGACAGGAATGTCGGCAGGGTCATGTTGCAAATCGCCATCCATGGCCAGCACATACTCCCCGCGAGCGTGATCAAATCCCGCCGCCAGGGCCGACGTCTGCCCAAAATTACGGCGCAGTTTGACGACTGTGACCCGGCTGTCTACGGCCGCGATCTCGCGCAGCAAGTTGAATGTGCGGTCACGCGAGCCGTCGTCCACCAACACAAGCTCAAAGCTCTCGCCGTTGACCTCCATGACCGCCTTTAAGCGATCGTACAGGTCAGTGACATTCTCCTGCTCGTTATGCAACGGAACCACAATCGAGTACTTGGGCATGAGCTTTTATTATACGATCAGGTGCTTGGGATTATCTTAGTTGTCCCGAAAGCGGCACGACAATAGTAGAATCGCTTCCCGTAACGTGCTGGGATGAAGGAGCTTGGAGTCAGCGTTTGGTGTAGGGATTGAGGTGCAGACAGCCGCGGAAGGGGGACTCGGGAACCAATGGACAATATCATCGTGATCCTGTTTGGCAGCCTGCTTGCCATGACCACGTCGTTGAGCTTTATCGAACTTCGAAAAATTCGCAAGAAGCTTGAGACCAAATAGGCGTCCCGGTCCGAGCAGAAGATGCTGCGCGTGCTTAGGGACATGAGGCGCGTTGCTTTCGTTTGCGTCGAGAGTTCCGATTCGCCTGAGGAGAATGCGCTTGAGCAAGGAAGAGCAACCAGGTTCCAATCGTGCTTCGCAACGCCGTCGCTTTCTGCAAACCACAGCCTTGGGAACTGTGAGCGCTGCTCTGCTGCCCGCCCTCGCAGGCGCCCGCGAGCTTGCCAGTGGCATCCCTGCAACCGGTGAGGTCGGTTCTTTCGAGCAAGATGAGGTCGCCATCGCAGATCTGCAGGCCCAGATGGGGTCTGGTAAGTTGACCGCCCACGCGCTCGCTGAGAAGTACCTGGCGCGCATTGCAGAAATCGACAAACAGGGACCTACCTTGAATAGCGTCATTGAGCTGAACCCTGATGCGCTCTCGATCGCGGACGCGCTTGACAAAGAACGAAAGGAGAAGCGCGCGCGCGGGCCGATGCACGGCATCCCGGTATTGATCAAGGACAACCTCGATACCGCGGACCACATGCAGACCACGGCGGGATCACTGGCGTTGACGGGTTCGCGTCCAGCAGCGGACTCGTTCGTGGTCAAGCGACTCCGCGAGGCAGGGGCAGTAATCCTCGGCAAGACAAATCTCAGCGAATGGGCGAACATCCGCTCGACCCATTCGACCAGCGGTTGGAGCGGACGCGGAGGACTGACCAGAAATCCCTACGCGCTAGACCGGAATCCGTGCGGATCGAGCTCAGGATCCGGGGCCGCGGTGTCGGCCAACCTCTGCGCGGTAGCCGTTGGTACGGAGACGGATGGCTCGGTAGTCTGCCCTTCTTCGGCGAATGGCATCGTGGGGATCAAGCCTACGCTTGGGCTGGTCAGCCGGGCCGGAGTCATTCCCATCGCTCATAGCCAGGATACTCCCGGGCCCATGGCACGGACGGTTCGCGATGTGGCGGTCCTGCTGAGCGTGATGGCCGGATTTGATGCAAACGACAGCGCTACGTCAGACCTGAGAAGCAAGCCGCCCCTGGACTACACCAACTACCTTGACGCCAACGGACTGCGTGGCGCGCGGTTAGGAGTAGCGCGCAAATACTTCGGGTTCAATGATGCAGTCGATGCCTTGATGGAAGATGCGATCAAGGAAATGAAACGCCTGGGCGCGGAAATCATAGATCCCGCAGATCTGCCGAGCCATGGGAAATTTGATGACACCGAATTCACTGTGCTGCTGTATGAGCTGAAAGCCGATCTCAACACCTATCTTGCAGGCAGGCCGGACGCGCCGGTACGTAGCTTGAAGGACGTGATTGACTTCAACGAGCACAATAAGGCCCAGGAGATGCCCTATTTCGGTCAGGATATCTTCCTGAAGGCCGAGGCGAAGGGCCCCCTCACCGAAAAGGAATACACGGAAGCATTGCAGGCCAATCACCGGCTGTCCCAGCAGGAAGGCATAGACGCGGTAATGGATAAATTTCACCTGGACGCGATCATCGCGCCGACGGCCGGTCCGGCGTGGACCACGGACCTGGCCAATGGTGACCATGCGGTGGGCGGCAGTTCTAATGCGGCTGCCGTGGCGGGCTATCCTGATATCGCAGTCCCTGCAGGATTCGTGTTCGGACTGCCGGTCGGCATCTCATTTTTCGGCAAGGCATGGAGCGAGCCCACCCTTCTCAAGCTCGCGTATGCCTTTGAACAGGCCACCAAGGCGAGAAAAAAACCGCAGTTCCTGCCCAGCGTGAAAATCTAGCAGCGGGCACGGACCGTCACTCGTATCTGAGGGATTCGATCGGATCCAGGTTGGCTGCACGCATGGCTGGAAACATCCCGCTGGCGATCCCCACCAAAGCGAGGATTGAAGTCGCAATCAGCAAGATTCTCGGCGCGACCACAAGGTGAATGTCGCCGGCCTCGGCATGTGAGGCAAGCGCGCTGTACAGGGTCAGGCGGCCCACTGAAAGTGAGACCATATAAGACAGCAGGATTCCGAGTACTCCTCCGACAGCGGTAATGACCATCGCTTCAGCCAGAAACTGGAAGAGTATGTCCTGCTTGCGTGCTCCCAGCGCTTTTTCCACACCGATCTCACGCGTACGTTGCGTGACCGAGACCAGCATGATGTTCATCAGTCCGACTCCTCCGATGCCGAGCGTAATAGTGCCGATGAAGGCCAGCAGGACCTTCAATCCCATGCTGATGATGTTGAACTGGTCGAGCTGCTTTTGCGCGTCGAAAACGAACACGGCTCGCTGGTCATCCGGCCTGAAGCTGTGCGCGACCGCCAGGGCTTCGCGAACTGATTTCGTCAGCTTGGTGTGGTCGAGGCCTTCCGAATCGAGCCAGATACCACCGAGATAGTGGTTATCCTGCAACACGTCCATCGCGCTATACGGAATGTAAATGACGCGGTTATCGTCATCGTCACCTTCCTGCATGCGGGGCTGGACGACACCGACCACCTGGAAACTGACGCCGTTCACACGGATGTTTTCGCCAACCGCCGGCATGCCCGAAAACAGTTTGTCCTTGGCTTCTGACCCGATCACGGCGTAAAGAGCGTGGCTGAGGTTGTCCTGGTCATTCAGGAAGCGGCCGGTTTCCATCCGCAGGTTCCAGATATCGACAATGGACGGGTCCAGACCGCTCACGGGAAAGCTGAATGAGCGCGGTCCATTTTGCACTGTGCACTGCTTGTCGGATTCGCGGGAAATGTGGCGGATCAGCGGAACGACGTTCCGCAGCAATTCGATATCCTCGTCGGTGAAGCGGGTCTGGACTCCTGCCTTGTTACCGCCGGCCTGCTGCGAGGTGCGCCCGGGGAAGACTCCTATGGCGGTGGCACCAAAACTTTCGAAGATGTTGTCGATGGCGGTTGCAAAGCCGTTTCCGTAAGCCAGCAACAGTACGACGGTAGCGATGCCCCAAGCCATGCCCAGCATGGTGAGCACGGTCTTGCGGAGATCGTGCCGCATAGCGCCGTATGCTTGTCCGAACAAGTCGCGCTTCATGGCTATTCTTTTCTCAAGGCCTCGACAGGCGGCAACAGGGCCGCTTTGCGCGCTGGATACAGCCCTGCTATTACGCCGGCGAGGGCCAGCGAGCACAGCGCCAGAGCAGCAGTCATGGGAACAAGTTTTGGAGTGTCCCAGCCGGGAGGAGATGGCAGGAACGAGAGCGCGCCCATCAGGGCTGCAGCTCCGGCGATGCCAATGCCGCCGCTGAGCAGCGTCAGGAAAGCGCCTTCGATGAAAAACTGGAACATGATGCTGCGGTTGGTAGCGCCCAGAGCCTTCCTCAGGCCTATTTCCTGCGTGCGGTCGGCAACCGCAACCAACATGATGTTGATGATCCCAATCGCCCCCAGCGCCAGCGTGACCAGTCCAACGCTGCCGAGGAACATGTTCATGGCATCGAAGATCTTGCCGACCTGGTCTGCCGTCCGGACCGTGTCCCATTCATCGAACGAATCCAGATTGCGGTAGTCAAATCCGTGGTTCCGGCCGATGATCTTGTGCACCTCGACTCTGGCGGTTTCATGCAGATCGCGGCTCTGCGGCTGGTAGTTGATGAAGTTGATGGCATTCTGCACTTCACCCACATTGATGGGCGGGAAGTCCTCATGCATGGTGTTGAACGGGATGAAAATCCGCAGGTTCAGCGTGTTGTTATCGCCATGGCCGATTCGCTTCAGCGTGCCGATCACCTGGAAGCGAATGCCGTTCAGCAGAATCGTGCTTCCGATGGAGGGCCGTCCGGGAAACAATACCCGGCGGGCTTCATCTCCCAGCACAACTACGGCGCGCTTCTGGCTGTCGTCGAGGTCGTTGAGCCAGCGTCCATCGGCCAACGGTAGATAGCGTATCTCGCGGAAGGCGGATGGAACACCGAGGACGTTCCCGCTACTTTGGAAGAAATCGCTTACAGCACGGATGTCGCCGCGAGAGATAACCGGCGACGCCGCCTTCACGTCCGGACACTCCGCGAGAACGTCCTGGTAGTCCTTGTAGGTGAGGTAATACTGGCGCATGCTGGTGAAACTGCCGGCCATGGCGGGAGCGCGGCCAGACCAAATGAACATGACGTTTTCGCCCAGTTCGTCGAACTGCTTGCGATTCCCCGAGCGAAATCCTTCGCCGAGCCCGACCAGCAGCAGTAACGATCCCACGCCCCAGGCAATTCCAAACATAGTCAGGAACGAACGCAGCTTGTGCCCCCACAGCGTGCGCAGGGTCTGGGCGAAGATCTCAAGAAGCAGCCGCATCTGGTTCCTTAGGAGGTACCTGGGTCAGAATCCCGTTTGAACTTCGCCGGAGCTCCTGTAAATTGAACTCCTCAATAGACTTGTCTTGCGCGAAAAGGATAGGTTTTCGTCGCGCAGATTGCACTTTAAGCGAAAACATTTTCACCGTTCCCGCCGGCGTGGTTTTGTGCCTATAATTGGACCCCGGTCGTGGATTTTCGAGTACCTGTTGTGGGGGCACAGCAATGCATCTGGTTCGAGTACTTCTCCTGATCTGGCTGTCAGCCGGGGTTGTGACCGCGGTGGCGGGCCTTGCCTGGACCTGCAAGAAGAGCTCCGAGATGTTCAACGAAACACTCCCCAGCAGTTCAGCGTCGGACTAATTTTTTTAGTTTACTCTCTTCCGACCGTCCAAATTTTCTCCGCCGCGCGGAGCTCCTCTCGTTTTCACTCTGACCTTGACCTGAGCGATCGGCTTTGCCGGTGACCTCAGTAACTTGGACGTAACGATTAACCCTCTAGAATCGCTGTGTGGGCGTGTGTCCATCGACGCGGCAAAAAACCTGGCTGGCCGGCGCGTGGGGGCTGGTGTGCCTGCAGGCGCTGCTCTCGGTCGCGTTACCGCATAGTCCACTTCTGACCGCGCTCGGCGATCTCATTCAGTCCATTCTGCTCGGCGCAGCTGCGCTGATCATCTTGTTCAACATGTCCGGCGTCGAGGGTCGCGCCAGGCTGTTCTGGTTTCTCCTCGCGCTCGGTTGCGGCTTGTGGTTCGCTGCCCAGGCCTGCTGGACATACCTTGAGGTGTTTACCCGTCAGGAGGTTCCCAGTCCATCGCTGGGTGACGTTGTCTTGTTCCTGCACCTTGTACCCATGATGGGAGCGCTGGCGGTGAAACCGCACCTCGAGCAGAATGATCGCGGGGTTCGCCTGGGCGGATTGGACTTCGCCCTTCTGCTTACCTGGTGGCTTTATCTCTATTTGTTTCTTGTGATTCCCTGGCACTACGTTCTGCCCGACGCGACCCTTTACGGACGCAACTTCGACATTTCGTATTTTCTGGAGCATTTGGCCTTTGTGCTGGCCGCCGCCTTGACCTGGCGGCACAGCACTGGCCCATGGCGCCGGATTTACGGGTATCTCCTGGGGGCAAGCCTGCTGTACGCCGCCAGTTCCGTGGCAGCGAGCGTGGCGATTGATTTTGGACACTACTACACTGGAAGCTTCTACGACATTCCGCTGGTGGCGGCGGCAGCCTCGTTTGTCACGCTGGGAACTCTGGCTCGTCGTCAGAACCTGCGGCCTGAGCTGCTCAAGGAGCCAGATGAACGACGCGGTGCCTGGGCATCCCACCTTGCGGTGTTTGCCATTCTCTCTCTGCCGGTATTGGCAGGCTGGGCGATCAGCACCAGCGGTGTCCCCATGCAAGTGCGCTCCTTCCGGCTGTTGCTCACGCTGGGCGCAATGATGGTGATGGGCGGACTGGCATCGCTGAAACAGTACCGTTTAGCTCAGGAACTGGCGCGCGCCAATCGCGAGTTGCGGGAAGCATCGCTCACCGACCTGCTCACCGGGGCCAAGAACCGCCGCTTCCTGGCCAATACCATAGAAACCGACGTGCGCCAGGTCATTCGCTCTTATACGTCGCAACCCCATGCGGAGGGCAAACGCAATCGCGACCTGATCTTCTATCTCATCGACCTGGATCACTTCAAAGAAGTGAATGACCGCTACGGGCACGACGTCGGCGACCGCGTGCTGGTGGAGGTCACGCGCAGACTGGGCACGGCGATCCGCTACTCCGATGCCCTGATCCGCTGGGGCGGCGAAGAGTTCCTCGTGCTCTCGCGCTACACCAACCGGGATGAAGCCGCGCGGCTGGCGGCCCGCGTGCTGACTGCCATCGGCGGCGAGCCGTTCGAGCTGGCGGACGGGGAAAGCATGGTGCGCACCTGCTCGATCGGCTGGGCGGCGTTCCCGTGGTTCGTGCGCAATCCCGAAGCCGTGGATTACGAAGAAGTGCTGCACCTCGCCGATTTTGCCCTGTACCAGGCTAAGAAAATGGGTCGGAACCAGGCGATCGGAATGTTGCCCGCGCTCGACCAGCCTATGCCGCAAACCCAGGGGTCGTCCCCAGTGGATAAGCACACAGCAGGGTCTTTACCGGCCGTTACCATAACCACGACTGGGCCGAGCGGCCGACTTGAGGACAGCAGCGGCGAGCGGGGAGCCCAGGCAGCGGCAGCCGCAGCCGCCAACATCGAGTTGGCTAAAGGCGGCGTGAGTTGTTGAAACTGTCAAACGGTTTTCGGCGTTGCCGTGTTCTCTTGGCGGGGTGGCTGGAGCACACGCGATGAAGCGGAGAATCGTTTTCTATACGTTCCAGACGATCGCCCTGTTCTGGGCCGGGATGGTGATCTGGCGAACCAGCGGCCTCGACTGGAATCCCTACTTCGGTCCCGGTCTCGGACTCTTCGGCGCCCTACCGATTTCCTTCCTCGGAATGCGGATCTATTTCAAGAAAACCAGCAAGTAGTAGTCGTGGAGGCCCCGGGCAGAGTCGAACTGCCGACCAACGGTTTAGGAAACCGCTGCTCTATCCATCTGAGCTACGGGGCCTGTGCTCCAACTTGAGATTCCACTTCAGTCTACCGCAAACCCAATTGCGCTCTGCTGACGATTGGCCCGGTTCCAGGGTGTATCCTAAGCCGTAGGGCTGAGCCCATGTACGGCAAAGCGGGCACGGCCGCGGGGGCTGGCATGGTTGCTTCTCCCCTCTTCGAAGCCTATCTCAGGCAATTGATCCCGGCGGAATCGGTAGCCCTCCTTTTATCTCCTAAGTCATCGTTTTCCGAACGCGCTCAGACGATGGAAGCTCTGTTGCGGAGCGAGGCCGGTCAGCGCCTTCGCAATGAATTGGGCACGTGGATCGTGCGGTTGTTGAGGGTGGACTACCTGGTGCCGCAGTCCTACGCGAAATGGCGGCCGCTGGTGGCAGACTGCATGCTGTTCATGTCCTCGCACTTGTCCGACGCTCGGCTGGCGCCCAAGCTGGTGGAGCAGATGGACCTGCCTGCCGACACACCAGCCGAAGTGCGGCTGCTGCGGCTGATCGCCAAGGTGCCGGGCCTGCAGAAACTGGGCCAGGTGCTGGCGCGGAACCGGCACCTGGTTGCACCTCTGCGACGCGCCCTGTCGGAACTTGAGAACGGCATTTCGGACGTAGAGATTGCCCAGATCCGCACCATCATTGTCGAGGAGCTGGGTCCGCGGCTTGAGGCCTGCAAAGTAGAGATCGCGCCCGTCATTTTCTGCGAGGCCAGCGTCAGCGCGGTGGTGCGCTTCACCTGGTGGAACCCTAAGCTGCGGGCGCGGGAGCGGGGAGTATTCAAAGTCATGAAGCCCTACGTCGCGGCCTGCTATGCGGAGGACATGCGGCTGCTGGGAGAACTGGCGAGTTTCCTGGGCTCGAAGCATCACGAATACCAGGTCGCCGCGCGCGGCATCTCGGATACCTTTCGGGAAGTGCGGCAACTGCTGGAGCACGAAGTCCATTTTCTGCGGGAGCAGACCACATTGGTGCGGGCGGCCCGCCTCTATGCTTCAGTGCCGGGGGTTCGCGTGCCGCGGGTGATCCCGCCACTGTGTACTTCGAAGATCACCGCCATGACGGAGGAAGCAGGCAAGAAGGTTCCGGATGCCGTGGTCCGCATGACGGCGCGCGACCGCCGCAGGGTTGCGGAACAGTTGATCGAGGCGCTGATCGCCGTCCCGTTGTCCGCGCCCGGGGGAGCCGTGCTGTTTCATGCGGACCCGCACGCCGGCAATCTTCTTTACAACCGGAAAACGGGAGAACTCGTGCTTCTCGATTGGGCGCTAGCCGAACGCCTGACCCTCGCGCAGCGCCGCCATCTGGCCCTGCTGTTCCTGATGGTGTCATTGCGGGACGCGGTCGGCGTTTGCCGCGAGATCAATGCGCTGATGCGCAACAGCGTGCACAACCGGCGCCAGCACAAGATCATTCGCGGTTGTGTAGACGAATTTCTGGACGACTTGCCGCTCACCACTTTGCCGAACTCTGTGGATGCCATGGCCCTGCTGGAACGCATTGCTTACGAGGGAGTCCACTTCCCGGCCGCCTTAATCATGCTAAGGAAGATGACCTTTACTCTCGACGGCATCTTGCACGATGTTGCCGGAAGAAACGCCAGCATGGAATTCGTGATTGCGCGCCGCATTCTGCGTGACTGGACCGCGAAATTCGAGAACTTCGGCGCTCCTCTTTCGTGGCGCGATTGGCTGTTGGTGCAGTGCAGCCTGTTTCTCTGCGGCGGTCGGCTCTGGGTGCAATGGGCGGAAAGGAAACTGGCTCGTATTGGCTCTGGACGCGAGGCGGCGCCCCGCATGCAACCTGCGCGAAGCACGGTGTAAGTCTTCAGTCCGCAAATTCGAAAAGAGGAGAAAAGCTACTGGTCTGAATGCGCCAGGGCCAGGCGCTCGGCGATGATGCTATACACCGAGGAGTTGAAAGCCAGTCCGATGTGCGTGCCTGCGACTTCAAAGTTAGATTCGGCGTTTCTTGTCATGCAGTACTGCCAGTCCACCATGCCATCATCGCGGGTGTAGATTGCGGTTTCCAGCACCCCCGCCGGCATGGTTTTCCGCAGAGAGTCAATGAAGTTGCAGGTGCAGCGCGCGGTATAGCACTCGGGCAGGACGCCCGATCCCTGCTCCGCCAAAATGTGCTCGCGCACGGCTTCCGCGGCGTGGAGGATGCTGCGATGCGCGACCGTGCCACGGAACGGTGCGCCTAAACTGATTACAGAAGCGATGTCAGTCGGCCTCTGGCCCGCCAGCGAGCGGGCAATAATGCCGCCGAGGCTGTGGCCGACCAGATGAATTCTACGGCCCGTATCTGCCAGGGCCTGCCTGATGGTCTCATCGAGACGGCGCTGGATGAGGATATTCGGACATTCAGCGTTGAGTCCGATGCCGGAAAAATAGGGCCGATAGCCGATGCGTCCCAGCCAGGCGTGAAGTTCCATCAGGTAGAGATCGGTGCCCAGAAAGCCAGGAATGATAACGACTGCAGAATCGTCGCCACGGGGCACGCCAAATCCGTAGTACACCGGGGTGGCGTGCAGGAGCAGGAGTTCTGCTCCAAAAAGCGCCTCCGTCCAAGGTGAAACGGCCGCCTCCGCGTGGCCCTTCCGCACATGGTTGCGCCCGTTATTGCGCCCGGCAGCCATCGATGAACTGTTCAAATCTCCCGTGTTCGTTGATTGCGTTCACCGCTCCGAGTTTGCCCGGACCTACCTGGAGGTTGCCGGACCGGGTGGAGGAGGCTGCTAAATGCCCTAGGACTGGCCGGTCTTGCCGGTCCCGCCCGATGCATAGTACAACGATTTTCCAAGAATTTCCACGCAGCCCTTGCCTTAGCGATTACCCCTTCTGCCGTCCCGGTCCAACAAAAATGCCGACGTGCCGCCATCCGGGCACGGCACGCCGGTGCATACAGCGATGCTCTCACGCGCAGCCGCGTGCGCCCTCAGGCTGCACTATGGGCCGCGGCTGCCTCCCGCTTCATCGGCCGCTTGCCACGGCGTTCCGGCTTGGCGGTCCGCTTGTGTCCTTCTGCCGGCTTGAGCACAACGTCCATCATCGCTTTCTGGGCGTTGACATAGCTCTTCACCCCTTCGCGCGTAAGATCGGCGAGCGGAACGAACGGGAAAGGCTTCAGGATGCCCATCGTCCGGTCAGCCAATTTGAGGCCCGTGTTCATTTGCCGGTTAGCCAGATCGAACAGTTTTTTCTGGGCGTCCACGAACGACTCGGTTGCCTGCTGCGCAAGTTGGGTCAGTTCGGTCTTCTTCATCTTGCGAGCGCCGTTGCTGTGCTTGCCGCCCGTAGCTTTCGCGGTCTCTTCGGCTACGACATCGAGGAACTTCTTTTGCGCCTCGATAAAGTTCTCCATTCCCTGCTGGGCCATCTCTACAAACTGATCACCCTTGAATGGCTTGTTTGTCCTGGTGGCCTCCATCCAGGCGTGAGTCTGCTTGCCTGCAATCTTCATGAATTCCATTTGCATGGTGATGAAGGTGTCCATGCTTCGGCGCAGCATGTCCATCATGGCCGTGGCGGGCGCCGAATCGCCCATGCGCTCCTTCACGCCCGTCATGATGATTTCGTTCTGCTCATGGGCCATGTCGAGCAATACTCTTTGAGCTTCGATGAAATTGGCCATCCCTTCGCCGGTCAGCTCGGTTAACATCGCAGTGGGAGAGTGGCGTGGATCGGAGAGGCGCTCGCGCATCATCTCCATCACGCTGGCGTTCTGGCGCATGGCCAGATCCACCAAGATGCGTTGCGTAGCAAGAAAGCTCGCAACACCCTGCTGTGCCCATCCCGACAGCAGGGTAAAGAAAGACGACTCCCGGGGGTGGGTCCGGGTTTCGTGTCTGGTATCAACTGGCATAATGACCCTCCTATGAATTGCTGCAGTGCAGCATCAGCTAAACTATACAAACATAGCCATCTTATGTCAAGATAAAAGCGATTGGTGCTGCGTCGCACACTGGAGTGCCCGTGAAGCCTTCCCCTGTAGTCATCAAGAAGTATGGAAACCGCCGTCTCTACGACACCGCCGGCAGCCGATACGTCAATCTGGACGACATAGCCGCCCTGATTCGCCAGGGGACCGATGTACGCGTGGTAGATGCCAAAACGGGAGCCGATCTCACGCGCCTGACCATGACCCAGATCATCAGCGAGGATGCCAAAGGCGGCCCTTCCGGCCTTCCCCTCGAGTTGCTTCGTCAGCTCGTCGTTGCGTCGGATCAGGTGCGCCAGGAATTCATCATGTGGTACCTCAAGTCCGCCTTTGACACCTACCAAAAAGTTCAGGATGCCATGCAGAATCGCCTGACTGAGGTGCAGTCTGCCATTCTGTCTCCGGTGGAAATGATGAAGCGATTTCTGGGCGGGAGCCAGCCCGTGCCGAAATCGGATGCAGAGGACTCTGAAATCGAGGCTCTTCGCCGACGCTTGGCGGAACTCGAAATCCGCGACAAAAAGAAGCCAGCGCGTAGAACCGTCAGAAAAAAGCGCAAGTCCTAGCGCTCTGCCATGCCGCCGCTCTGCCCTCCCATTTCCAGGACCGCTCCGCCAACGGTTTCCAGCAGTTCAACCGATCCGTCAGGCCGGACCAGGCGGAGGCCAGCATTAGCGAGACTGTTATTTACAACCTCGAACGCGCCCGAGCAGTCCGTTTTCAGGTAAGGCAGGCGATGGATCGCTGAACCTCGGCCATCGATTGTGGCCTCCAGCCTGGTGCCGTCTCGTGCCTTGGCCGCGAAACTCCAGTGCAGGTCACTGCGCCCTCTGGAAATGTCGCGTAGGCTCTGAAAGACGAACTGCCGATTTTCGTGCCACAGCACTGCTCGGCGAAAGACCAGGCCAAGCGGCATGTCGTACTCCAATGCCTCCAGCGTGCTGGCATCCTTGCCGGAACGTGAAAAATAGGCATGGGCCCAACTCCACGAATTGCGGTGCCGATGGCCGCAGTTGTGGCCCTGCAGGCCAAAACCTAAGGGACTTCCCTCGAAGCTCTGGCCGTCGAGCACAATCCGGCCGGAGAAGACAGCGTCGGAGTGGGGAGTCCGAGAAAACCCGATCCAGCCTCTTTCGCTGATCGTGACCTGAAAGGTGGATGCATAGCGCAGCTCCCAGTTGACTTCATGTCCGCCTGCCTGCAATCTCCCGCAGCAGGAGTCTTCAGTAATTACATTTCCGGCGACGGCGAGACGAAAGGGACTGCGGTGTCTGGGGCTAAGCTCCAGGCCGGTCAGCGGAAACCCATGGATGAAACTGAGCGGCTTCGCCTCGCGTGGAAAAAAAGTCGCCCACACCTGGACAGGAGAACCCTGTGGATTCTGGATACACCCGCCTCGTCCGGGATTCATCAGCAGGTAGCGGAACCACCAGGCTCCCTTGCTGTCTGCCAGACCCAGACGGACGAACCACACTTCGTATCGACGCCGCGCGGCTGTGGATGCGAAGGCTGCGTTCAGGGTGGTCACCGGATTTCTCGCTGTTGAGTTCTCAAGCGTTCGCTGGTTCGAGAACGCCCTCCTCTTCCGGACTGGTTGCCATGGGCGATTCTATTGTGGGTGAAGGGACAGCAAGCGGTATGGTCATGCGAAGGGTCTCTGGAGCGGGATCATCCCTATGGTCGAAAGAAGGATGAAATACGCGTCGTGCTTTTGTCGTGCGTGTGGTCGGCACGTGGACGGCTTTGCCCAATTGGGCCAGGTTGGAGCGCAGAAGCGCAGTCAACCGCCCGAGATCGGGCGCGGCCTGCGAGCATCCCGAGAATCCAAAGTACATGGTGCCGTTATAGCTGAGGATGGCACAATTCAAGGTCATCTCGCCGCCGACAGGCACGTAAGGGTACCACTGCAGCATTTTGTGCCCCAGCAGGTACAGCGGGAATTGCGGGCCGGGCACGTTCGTGCACACCAGATTGAAGGGAGCCACGGGCAACTGGCTGGCAAAGGGTCCAAGCAACGCCTGCAAAGGTGTTGCAATCATGCCGAGCAAAGTGCCCGCCAGGCCGACCAGTTCTGCGACATGAGCGCGTTTCAGAAATTCTGTCCGTTCATGAACGGCCAGGAGCAGGCGGCGGGGATTGCGTATGTCGAGCGGCACCGTCACCGGCAGCAACGAAATCCGGTTCCCCAGGTCAGCCGCATTGCCGTTGCCTCGCAGGTTTACCGGGACCATCATGCGCAGCAGCCGCTTGCGGATCGGGTTGCGGTGCATCTCCGCGTAGCGGCGGATCGTCATAGTCACCAGGGCAAGCACCACGTCGTTCACACTAACGCCGCAGGCATGGCGTATCGCCTTGACATCTGACAGTGGGATTTCGGTCCACGCGTACTTCTGGGGACCACGGTAGGTCACATTGAAGTGCAATGGCTCGGTCGGCACGGTGAGTTCCGGCACGAGCTTGCTAAACTCGGCTGCCGGCCAACTATTCGAATCGACGAACATCCGGCCAGCGATGTTGGCTACTTCGGACTGGGCCGCCAGTGACCCTTGAACCAGATTGCCGCAGGAACTAATCCATCCATCCAGCAAGGATGTCAGCGGGTTCAACTGCGGCGGTTTCCGGAAGTTCCGCTTCCGCTTGGTCACGCGAGGAGCAGATGACACTGTACCCAAGAGCTCGTTCATAATTTCAACGCCGGCGATCCCATCTGCCAGACAGTGATGCAGACGAAACACCACTCCGGTGCGGTTTCCTTTGAGTCCGTAGACCAGAGTGATGTCCCAGAGAGGCCGCTGCCGGTCCATAACCTTGCCGAGAATCTTTCCGCACAGTGTCTTGAACTCGGCTTCAGTGCCTTGCTTGAGCGTCACGGCAAGAACATGATTGTGAATGTCGAATTTCGGATCAAATTCCCAGATGGGAAATCCGAGATTCAACGGGGGAGACACCACACGCTGCAGGTAGCGGGGTATGCGGGGAAGCTTCGACGCAATGTGGTGAGTGCATGCCTCGACTGAGATCGTTCCCTCGAACACACAGACGGAAGCGACGTTCAGCGGCATGCCTTCCCGTTCCAGGTAGAGGAAAAGAGCGTCACCCCACGAAAGCCGATCACCGTGGCGATGATTCGCCATTTGAAGCCTCCTTGGCGTCGGGGCGATTGCGACCGAACTTCTCGTGAGCGCTCACCCAGTCTCCGTTCAGCATGGCTGCGGCCAATGAGATTTCCCCGGCCAGCACGACGGCCGCGCAGATCTCCGCAAACTTCTCTGCTTTGCCGGCGCCGGAACAACCCAGCATCTCGAGACATTGCTTCTGCGTCGCCAGACCGGTTCCGCCACCGCAAGTTCCAACGATCAGCGAAGGCAGGGTGATGGACCAGTAGAAACTATCGTCCTCAAGGTACTGCGAGTAAGTGATAGCAGCGTGTGACTCGGCGACATTGGCTGCATCCTGCCCGGTTGCAATGAAAAGCGCAGCCAGCGCGTTGGCGGCGTGCGCTCCATTATTGGCGGATCCGGCCATGAAGGCCCCCGTCATTTGCACCTGACGTGTCCAGAAAAGGTGCTTGGTATCAATGTGCATCAGGCGCTGCAAAACATCGCGGTTAATGACAACCTCTGCCACCACGCGCTTGCCACGGCCGAGCAGCGTATTGAGGTGGGAGTGCTTCTTGTCAGTGTCAATATTGCCGCTAAGAAAGTAGCGCAGTTTGCCAGGGTAATTGTGCTTGATCCATTCGCAGGCAGCAGACGTGGCCTTCCCTGCCATGTTCTGGCCCGCCGCGTCCCCGGTGGTGTAGTTGAACCGAAGATAACGTAGCGGTCCAACGGCAAATTGTGTGATGTTGAGGAGCTTGCCGAACCGGGTGGTGCTTTCTGCGTGTCTCCGGATGGCGCTCAAATTTCCATCGATCCAGTGTCCAAAATCGCGCGCCCGGCGAGCATCTTCCAAAATAAATACCGGGGCACGCTGCATGGAATCTTCGATTACGGTTGTCTTTACCCCACCGTTCTCTGTCAATAGGCGCATCCCCCGGTTGTAGCTGGCGACCAGGGACCCCTCGGTTGTTGCCAGAGGAATGTAGAAATCTCCCTGCGCATGTTCCCCGTGAATACGGAGCGGTCCGGCCACACCGATAGGAATCTGCGCGACTCCGATGAAGTTCTCGATGTTGCCGGGCAGAGTTGCAGGATCGAATGAAAACTGCGCTACGTGGGAGAGGTTTGCCCCTGTGCGCTCATGAAGAAATGCCCTGCGTTTGCTCGCCATTTCGTCCGTGTAGTCGTTGTGAGTATCCCGCGGAATACGCAACCGCTCGATGGTCGCTTCGGTGGTGTTCATGAACAGTCCTCCCTGCCTTGAGGGTCGAGCGGGCTGCAACCGGAAGCAGCAATCGCCCGCCTTCGCCTGCTGTGTCATCGCAATCGTGAGCGGACAGGCCGGTCCGAAAGCCATGCACAGGACAAACTTCCACTTCAAGGGTAGGCAGGCGGAGACACCTAATTCGGTGACGTACGACAACCATGCCTGTGATGCATGTACCAAACCCGAAACCGTAGGCTGGGAGCGTCGGCTACGCCGCTGGTTGCACGCGGTCGCATGGGTTGAGTGCATGAATTGTTCTCAATCTCATAACAATTACTGATGGAAACGATAAATAGTTTCAATTTCCGCAGGGCTAACCGGGCAGGTAAAGTGATCCACGTAAATGGGCAGCTTCATCCGAAGGAGCAGGATAATTGCAATGCGAACGGCCTGTATCGTCTGGTTCTTAGTACTTTTTGTTACGTTCAGCGCGGGCGTCCCCACGGTCTCAGCTCAAACCCCACAATCCAGTGCTATGGCAGACCAAAGTGTGCGCCTGGCAAAGCTGGAGCAGGCGGTCGCCGATGCAAAGGGCTCCGCCGACAATGCCTGGATGCTGACCAGCGCAGCGCTTGTGCTGATGATGACGGGTCCGGGACTGGCTTTGTTTTACGGTGGTTTGGTACGGAAGAAAAACGTACTTGGCACCATGATGCAGAGCTTCGCATTGATGGCAATCATTTCTATCTTGTGGGCATTGATCGGTTACAGCTTGTCGTTTAGCGCTGGAAATAGCTTCATTGGAGGTCTGGAGCACGTGTTTCTGCGCGGCGTCGGCGGGCAACCCGAAGCAAGCTATGCCCCGACTATCCCCCACCAGACGTTCATGATTTATCAGTTGATGTTTGCAATCATTACCCCGGCGCTCATCACTGGGGCATTTGCGGAGCGAATGAAATTCAGCGCGCTGGTTTTATTCATGATGCTGTGGTCGGTGTTCGTGTACGCCCCCATGGCGCACATGGTCTGGGGCAAGGGCGGGGTGCTGAACGCCGCGCTCGGAGGCCACTTCCCTACTTTGGACTTTGCCGGAGGCACAGTCGTGCACGTGACCTCAGGCGTATCTGCCCTGGTATGCGCTCTCTATCTCGGACGACGCGCAGGTTATCCCCGCGAACCAATGCCTCCGCACAGTGTGGTATTGAGCTTCATCGGGGCTTGTCTGCTGTGGGTAGGGTGGTTTGGGTTCAACGCGGGTAGCGCGCTCGGCGCGGGCAGCCTGGCCAGCAGCGCGTTTGTAGCAACCCATCTGGCATCTGCAGCAGCGGTGGTCGGGTGGGGTGGAGCGGAATGGGTGCGTAACGGGAAACCCAGCGCTCTGGGAGCTATTTCGGGTTCGGTGGCCGGCCTGGTGGCAATCACGCCTGCCGCTGGCTTCGTCGGCCCCATGCCCGCTCTGGCTATCGGCCTGATTGCCGGCGTCTTCTGCTACTTGATGGTAGTCAAGGTCAAGGCCCGCTTCGGCTATGACGACTCGCTCGACGCCTTCGGAGTCCACGGCGCCGGTGGGACGCTGGGAGCGCTCTTAACCGGCATATTTGCCCAGAGCGCTGTGAATCCGGTTTTCCGCGATAGCGAAGGACGCGCGCTCCCCTCCGGCTTGCTCGAAGGCAACGGGCATCAACTGCTGAATCAGCTCGTCGGGGTTGCCACGGCATGGATCCTGGCAATTGTCGGGACCTTGCTCATTCTCAAAATTGTGGATGCGACGGTCGGGTTGCGGCTAACGGACGAGCACGAAGCGCAAGGGCTGGATTTATCACAGCACGGCGAGGAAGGCTACGCCTGGGAGGTCCCGGCGTAATACCGTTCCGCAGCACTTTCGCCGGTACGAGGGCAAGCGAGAAATCACGATGACAAAGGTCGAAGCAATCATTCAAAACTCCAAGCTGGAGGCCGTGAAGACCGCTCTTCACGACATCGGCGTCGAGGGCATGACGGTCCTCGAGGTGCGCGGCCACGGCCGACAAAAGGGACATACCGAGTTTTATCGCGGACACGAATACACCGTGGACTTGATTCCCAAGATCAAGCTGGAACTGGTGTTGCCGGACGACCGCGTGGAGAAAGCCGTGCAGGCGATCGCCACCGCAGCCCGCAGCGGGAAGATAGGCGACGGCAAGATTTTTCTTTCCCGCATTGATGAAGCCATCCGCATCCGTAATGATGAACGTGGCGAGGGCGCGCTGTGAGTAGCGGCGGACTCAGAGAGTCGCCATGACGAGCCCATCTTCCAGTTGCGCACTGCGCGATCTATACACAGGAGAATCGGCGCGCATTCAGCGCGACTTCCTCGCCAATGGGGATGGTTGCGCGGCAGTGGCCCGGCGGACGGCGCTGGTGGAAAACATCATCCGCCAATTGTGGAGCGAGAACGTCGCAGCTCAACTGGACGGCCCGGCGGACTGTGCGCTTGTGGCCCTGGGTGGCTTCGGACGGCGCAGCCTTTTTCCCTTTTCTGACGTCGATTTGCTGTTCCTGCATTCCGGACGGCAATCCGAAGAAACGCTCAAAGACCCAATTCGCCGCTTCTCGCAAGACCTTTGGGACTTGCGAATGAAACTGAGCCCGAGCACCCGCATTCTGCCTGAGTGTGATCGGCTCGATCCCGAAAATATCGAGTTTACGATTTCCTTGCTGGACTGCCGTTATCTCGCCGGCGATCATGACGTGTTCTCGCGCCTGCGCGAAAAGGTGATTCCAAAGCTGATCATGCGGGAATCGCAGTCGCTGGTGCAAAAGCTTGCCGATCTCACACGAGACCGGCATGGCAAGTACGGGCACACGGTTTTTCACCTGGAACCCAACATCAAGGACGTTCCCGGCGGTCTGCGCGACTACAACGTAGCCGGCTGGCTCGCCCTGATTTCCGCCATCGACAAGCTGCGGGACTGGCCAGATGCAAACTCCCTTCTGCCGCTCTCCGCACGCAAGCAGTTGCTACCTGCCCTCGACTTTCTAACGTCGGTGCGCTGCTTCCTGCATTTTCGTCATGGCCGCGACGACAACATGCTAACCTGGGGAGACCAGGACCAGGCCGCGGCGGAGAAGATCGGCGCCATGGAAGAGATGAGCGCGGCGGAATGGATGCGGATCTACTTTGGCCATACCCGCTCCGTGCATCGGGTTTCGACCCGTCTCCTCGAGGAAATTCCAGCCGCGTGGTCATCTTTGTATCGCCAGTTTCAACATTGGCGGTCGCGGCTCTCGAATGCTGATTTTTCGGTAGTGGACAGCTTGATATACCTTCAGCAGCCGTCTGCTTTAGAGGATCCCGCGCTCCTGCTCCGAATGTTCGATTTCATGGGCCACCATGGCCTGAAACTGAGCACCACCACCGAATTTCGGATTGAACAGGTCCTGCCATCCCTCGCCGCTACGCCGCCTAAAGGCGCCGAGCTCTGGCAGCACCTGCAGGTACTTTTGCTCGAACCACACGCGGCCGACGCTCTGCGTGCGATGCACTCGCTGCGGCTTCTTACCATTCTCCTTCCGGAACTGAAGGACATTGATTCGCTTGTCGTAAGGGACTTCTACCATCGCTTCACCGTCGATGAACACTCGTTCCAGGCGATCGAAAGCCTGCACCGGCTCGACCAGGCACAATCGGAGTGGGACCGCCGATATGCCGACCTCTTTCGAGAGCTGGAACGCCCGGAGCTGCTTTTTCTGGCTTTGCTCCTGCATGACACCGGCAAAGGAGTTCCGGAGACCGACCACGTGCAAGCCAGCCTGCAGATCGCAGAACGTTGCATCGAACGGCTCGACCTCGAACCACCAGATCGTGAAACCGTGCTATTCCTGGTAGGCAGCCACCTCGAAATGTCAGCCGTCCTGCGGCGTGACATCCTTGATCCGGAAACGCTTCGTTCTTTCGCCGAAAAGATCGGCACGCCCGAGCGCCTGAAAATGCTCTGTCTGATGACCTATGCCGACATCAAGGCTGTTAATCCGGAAGCGTTAACCCCCTGGAAGGCCGAGAACGTCTGGCAGGTCTACATCGGGACGGCAAATCATCTCGCCCGAAGTGTCGATCAAAGAGTGCACGCGGACTCTGAGACTGAGGACCTATCCCGCCTGCTGGGCCTGATGCCAGTTGCCAGCAAGAAGATTAAGAGCTATCTGGAAGGATTTCCTAAGCGATATCTGCGCAGCTATCCAGCCGAGGCCGTGCTGCACCATCTCGAAATGGCGCAACAACTGGATCATGACCCCGTGCAGCTCGATCTGAAACGCGGACGCCACTGGTATGAGCTAACCCTGGTTACCCGCGATCGGCCTTCCCTTTTCTCCACTATGGCAGGCGTGCTCGCCGCCTGGAGCATGAACATTGTAAAAGCGAATGCCTTCTCCAATCAGGCAGGCACCGTTGTGGACACCTTCTATTTCACCGACCGATTCCGCACCCTGGAATTGAATCTGCCCGAGTGGGAACGTTTCCAGCGGAGCATCGAATCCGTGCTTCTGGGAGAGGCGGATCTCGAGCGCATGCTGCGCGACCGCTTGCGGGCGGAGCGTCCCGGCGCGCCCAAGATAAAGATCAAAACGTTGATTGAAACCGATGAGCAGTGCTCTTCTCACAGCACATTGTTGCAGGTAATCGTTCAGGATCAGCCGGGCCTCTTGCACCGCATCAGTTCCGTGCTAGCGCGCCAGGAATGCAATATCGAGATTGCTGTGATTGACACAGAAGGCCAGATGGCCATTGACGTTTTCTACCTCACATCAAAAGGAGCAAAGCTCAATCCTGCTCAATTGAGGAAGCTCAAAACCGCACTCGCCGAGGAATTGGGCAGAAACTGAACGGCTACGCTTCGGCGGCAGTGGTCAATGCCTCCAAGGCGTGATCAAGGGTGGGGAAAATCAGGAAGAGAGGTTCTATTCGAGTAATCTCGAACAGCTTAAGCACACGCTCATTCAGGCCACTTAACACGACACGCCGTCCTGCCTTCTGGCGGGAAACGCATGCACTGACGAGCGAGCCGAGGCCTGCTGAATCCATGTAGGGGACATCGGACAAGTCGAGAAATATCGTCTGCGCTCGATCCTCCCGCCGGATCGCGTTCTGAAAAAGCGGCAGGTTCTCCATCACCAGCGGGCCTTTTAAGCAAAGTATGCCCTGTCCGTTCGCTCCGCCGAGATGCTCCACCAGCAACGGATTTGTAGCCACCGGCAGATTGTAGGGCAGCGCGGCGGTTCAGGCAACCCGTGAGGTGTCCGGATATTTATTGCTGCGGTACGGCTGCACGCGTCATCGCTGAGACACGCAGATATGCCATGTAGAGCACCACGATCAGGTTCAGAACCAGGACAGCGACGTGGAAGAAATCCGGGCGCCGTTCGAGACCGTAGACTTCAAAAGGCAGGTAAATCGAACCGGAGATCAGGGCGAACCATTCCGCCCATGCCCTTGCCCGCCACAAGCCGTAAGCCTCTATGAATCGCAGACAGGCATAGGCCATCGCGACCCCCGCGATAGTCCAGAGCTTGGCATCGGTCAAGGTATCAACCCAGTCCAGAAAGAACTGAGCAAAATGGCGATCGGGACTGATGTG
>Ga0335079_10002150_pt1 | contig 22752 bp, 24 predicted proteins | sample Lox_Sample_33_FD_206719 | JGI IMG/M metagenome (GOLD analysis project Ga0335079, IMG submission 206719) | Soil microbial communities from Loxahatchee National Wildlife Refuge, Florida, United States - Lox_Sample_3.3 | ecosystem: Environmental > Terrestrial > Soil > Wetlands | place: USA... | reverse complement strand
CAAGATCATGTGCTTGGCCATCTCCCAGCATCCTTCCGGTGAGTGGGTGGTGCTGGGCGCAGTGGGTGGGCAGGCTGGGCGCTGGCTATTGCTGCTGCTCGTCGGTAGCGGCATAGCCAGGGACGGATGGCCAGCGAACCGCCAGCACCACCGAGGCCTCCTCGGCATGCCAGGAGTGGCTGACACCGTGGAACACCACATAGTCGCCCGGCCGGGCCAAGAGCACGCTACGCCCTGGCAGGTCAACCCGGAACCGGCCGCTGACCAGCAGCAGCAGGGCGGAGCGTCGCTCGCCAGCGACCCACTTCGGGCGCTGGTCGCCCGGCGGGTGGATGCCCCACTTGATCTCGACATCATCACTGTGGCGGGCATCACCGGCCGGCTTGAAATGCCCGAGCAGCCAGCCACGGTCAGCAGCACCGTCCGCTGCCGCGTTGCCCACGTAGATCGTCGATGTCATGACCGAGGACGGTAGCAGCGCGCGGCTCGCCGGCCTGACCGCGTTTCCATGATCACGGGTACTGCTGGTCACGGTGACTGGCGCGTTTCCGCGACCATGGAGGACGGGTGGCCGGGCTGGCCGGGCTGGAGGATGTCGTCGAGGAAGCTCAGCGCGGCGGCCGCCGAGGCCCGGCGCCAGGCGAGCAGCGTGGCGTCGAAGCCGTGCCGCTGCGGCCGTTCGCTCCTGACGGCCTCGGCGATGGGCTCGAGGATGGCTCTCTGCCGCCTGAGCAGGTCGGTGGGGTCGCGTCCCGCGCGGTCCAGCAGGGCGAGCTTGAGCAGCAGGTGCGAGCGGACGTCGCGGACGTGCTGGACGGGCGTGTCCAGCCACTGCGCCGCCGCCTGCCGTCCCTGCGGGGTGACCGTGTAGACGGTCCGCTGCGGACCGCGGCCGGTCTCGACGGCTGCCGGGGTGATCAGCCCGGCGTCCAGCAGCCGGCCGATCGACCGGTAGATCACGGGCCTGGGGACGTGCCAGATCCGGCCCAGTTCGCCGTCGGGCGCGGTGAGCCGGGCGATGGCGAAGCCGTGCGCGGGCCGTTCGCTGAGCACCGCCAGGACAGCCTGCTCTGCCAGTGGCAGTGATGTCCCGGCGGTCATGAGTCCGAGCGTAGTGCCGGGGAGCCGCTGGCCAGGCGACCACGCGCGGCCGGCCACCCGGGTAAGACGCTGGCCGGCCCAGCCAGGACACCGGTCAGCCCAGGCTCTGGCCCGTGACCAGCGGCCGGTGATTCTGTAGTCTCAATGTGACTAGTAGGCCCTCGTCCCGGAAGGCCGCCATGTCCGCCGTGATGATCAGCGTGGTAGCCGGGCCCCCGGCGGCGGCGTCATCGCCCTGCCAGCAGCCAGCCTGCCCCCCGATGGGCATGCTGGCGGACGGCACGCCGTTCTACGCCCCGATCGGCGAGGTCGTCGCCGGCGGCCCACTGGTCAGGTGCCACCTGTGCGGCCGGGCACTGCGCTCGGTCACGGCTCACCTGCGCGTGCACGGCTGGACCAAGCAGGCTTACTGCGAGGCCTTCGGCCTGGAACGCGGCCAGTCCCTCGAAGGGGACGAGACCCGCAAGCTCCGGGCGGCCGCGTTCACCTCACGCCTCGTCTTCGACCCAGCGGTCCGCGAGGGCAGCGCCGCCGGGCGCGAGCGCGCCCGCTCCGGGGAGCTCGCCCGCGACGCCGCCGCGGCGGCCACCGGGCGCCGCCATCCGGAGCAGCGCCGCAAGAAGGCCCGGCAGGCGCTGGCCGCCATCCAGGACTCCGGTATCGCCAGGGCGAACGCCGAGCGTGCCCACGGCCGCCTCACCCAGGTCGCGGCCGCGGTGGCCCGGCGGCACGGGTACCCCGACATCGGGGCGTTCGTGCTGGACCGGGTCGCCAGCGGCGCCAGCCTGGCGGCCATCAGCCGGGAGGCCGGGCTGCACAAGGACTGGCTGTCGCGTCACCTCGGTGACATCGATCCCAGGGCCGCCGCCGCCGCGGTGGGCGGACGGCCGATGCGGCGCGACGCCCGGTGGCTGCCCGCGCTGAGCCCGCTGGGATTCACCGATGTGGCCAGCTACCTGGCCGACCGCCACCTCGTGCAGTACTGGACCGTGAACGCCATCGCTGCCGAGATCGGCATCTCCCACCATGCCGTCGCGGCCGCGCTGCGCCGCCACGGGCTGGCCCGGACGGCCCACGCGGCGAAGCGGCACGCGGCGAGCGAGCGAGCGGCCGGGGTGGCGGCCTGTCTCGGCTTCGGGACCGTCGCTGATTATGTCGCCGACCGCAGGGCAGCGGGCTGGACCTGGCAGGCCATGGCGGTGGAGTCAGGGCAGCCTCAGTCGTGGCTGCGCCGACACGCCCAGCCCTGACGGCCGGCCGGGACGGATCCGGGCCGCACGCACGAGGGATTCACGCGCACGGCCGAGGGGTACCCGCGCAGGAACCGGTCCGGCCGTCCAGCCCCTGCGCGGGCGCCCCGGTCACAGCTGTGCGGTGACGGCCTTGACCTCGGTGTAGGCCTCCAGCACCTCGTGGCCCATCTCACGGCCCCAGCCGGACTGCTTGTACCCGCCGAACGGCAGTGACGCGTCGAACACGTTGTAGCAGTTGATCCACACCGTGCCGGCCCTGATCTTCTTGGCCAGGGCGTGTGCCTTGGAGATGTCGCGGGTCCAGATGCCCGCGCCGAGCCCGTAGTCGCTGTCGTTCGCCTGGGCGGCGATCTCGTCGAGGTCGCTGAACGGGCGGCGACCACCACCGGCCCGAAGATCTCCTCACGCACGATCTTCATGTCGGGACGGGTGTTGGTGAGCACGATGGGCTCGACGAAGTAGCCCTGGTCGCCGAACCGGCCGCCGCCGGTGAGGGCGGTGGCGCCGTCGGCCCGGCCGGACTCCAGGTAGCCGGTGACCCGCTGCAACTGCTCGTCGGAGACCAGCGGCCCCATCTGGGTGCCCTGCTCCAGCCCGCTGCCGAGCTTGATGGACTTGGCGATCTCGGCGACGCCGTCCACCACCTCGTCGAACCGGCTCTGCTGCACGAACAGCCGCGAGCCCGCCACGCAGCACTGCCCGTGGTTGAAGAAGATCGCGTTCGCGGCGCCCTCGATGGCGCCGGGCTCGGCGTCGTCGAACACGATGTTGGGGCTCTTGCCGCCCAGCTCGAGCGAGACCTTCTTCAGGTTCCCGGCGGCCGCGGCCACGATCAGCTTGCCGACCTCGGTGGAGCCGGTGAAGGCGATCTTGTCCACGTCGCCGTGCGCGGCGAGCGCGGCGCCCGCGGTCTCGCCGAAGCCGGTGATCACGTTCACCGCGCCGTCGGGCACGCCGGCCTCGGCGATGAGCTCGGCCAGCCGCAGCGCGGTCAGCGGTGTCTGCTCGGCCGGCTTGAGCACCACGCAGTTGCCGGTCGCCAGCGCCGGGCCAAGCTTCCAGGCCGCCATCAGCAGCGGGAAGTTCCACGGGATGATCTGCCCGCACACCCCCAGCGGCTCGCGCAGCGTGTAGGAATGGAAATTGGCGCCCGGCATGTAGGGCACCGAGATGCTGATCGTGTTGCCCTCGATCTTGGTGGCCCAGCCGGCCATGTAATGGAACAGGTCAGCAGCCAGCGGCACGTCGGCGGCCTGGGCGACTCCGAACGGCTTGCCGTTGTCCAGCGACTCCAGCTGGGCGAGCTCATCGGTGTGCTCCAAGATCAGGTCGCCGATCCGCCAGATGATCCGCCCCCGCTCAGAGGCGGTCATCCTGCTCCACGGCCCGTCCTCGAACGCCTTGCGCGCCGCCCGCACAGCCCGGTCGATGTCCTCGGCGTCCCCCTCGGCGATGTGGGCCAGGGTCTCCCCGGTCGCCGGGTTCGGTGTCGCGAACGTCTTGCCTGATGCGGCGTCCGCCCACTGCCCGTTGATGAACAGCTGGCGGGGGGCCCCGATGAACTGCTCGACGCTCCGGTCCAGGGTCACAGTCATGAATGCTCAACTCCCTTGCCCGCGGGCCAGGCGGCCACCGATTTCGGCCAGCCTGCGGTAACCCGCGAAGGACCGGGCCCGCAGGCCATGGCCCAGTTGGTAGTCACAATGAGACTACATAGGCGGGGCTGGCACAAGGGGGGCGCGGATCGGTGACCTAGGCGCGGAAGGCGTACTCGCGGAACCACTGCCAGGTGCTGCGGATGCCGTCCTCGCGGTCGATGCTCGGCTCGTAGCCGAGCATCTGCTTGGCCAGGTCGTAGGACGCGAAGTTGCGGCCGACCTCACCAGCCCGCTTGGGCTGGTGCACCACCGGGTGATCCGGCACACCCGCCGCCTCGCGGCACAGGCGGGCCAGCTCGGTCACCGTGGTCTCGACGCCGGAGGCGATGTGCAGCACCGTGCCGCCCGGCACATCGCGTTCCAGGGCGAGCTGCAGCGCCCGGGCGATGTCATCGACGTGGGTGTAGTCACGCGACGCCGAGCCGTCGCCGTAGATCACGATCGGCTCGCCCGCCTGGATCGCCCGGAAGAACAGCGTCATCGCCCCGCGCTTGTGCGCCATCCAGGGGCCGTACACGTTCGCGAACCGCAACGCCACCGTGCGCAGGCCGTACGCCTTGGCGAAGGCGTACGCGTAGCCCTCACCGGCGAGCTTGCTCGCGCCATAGGGCGAGATCGGCTTCGGCAGCGAGAACTCACTGACCGGCGGCGTCGCGTCACCGATCAGCGCGCCGCCGGTGGAGGCCTGCACGATCCGCTCCACCCCGGCCCGCCGGGCGGCGTCGAGAACCCGGAACGTCCCGGTGACGTTGACGTCGAAATTTGCCGCCGGGTCCTGCACGGACATCACGACCGAGCCCGCCGCCGCCAGGTGGATGACGGCATCCATCCCGGCCAGCGCGGCGCCGAGCGCCGCATCGTCCCGGATGTCTCCCTCTACCAGCTCGGCGCCGGTACCGGCCAGGTAGGAGGCGTCGCCGGTGGAGTAGTTGTCAAGCACCCGGACCACGTGCCCGCTCCCGGCCAGGCGGCGCACCAGCGTCGCCCCCACGAACCCGGCCCCGCCGGTGACCAGCACGCGCCGCGTCTGTGACATGGGACGTAAACGTACCAGCCGCCAGGCGGTGCCCCTCCCCCCGTCCCGGGCGGGCCGGTCATGCGACCAGAGCCACCTCACCCGCTGGTTCACCCGCTGCTACGGCGTCACGCCCGGCGGCTACCAGCGCGCCACGCTTGAGGCAGCGGGCCTGGCCGCGCCCGGGTAACGGCCTTCGATGCAGAACGTCACCTGACGGGCAGCGACCCTGACAGCGGGCAGCGGGCCCCACCGGGCGGACGAAGGAGCCAGGCCGGCTCAGCGGCGGCCCGCGCAGTTCATGCAGGTGGTGGCGACCGGGCGGGCGGCGAGCCGGGCGGCGCCGATGGGCCGGCCACAGTGCTCACACCGGCCGTAGCTGCCGTCGGCCAGTCTCGCCATGGCCGCGTCGATCTGGCCGAGGTGCTCACGGGCCTGGCCGATCAGGGCGGCCACGTGCTGCCGTTCGAAGGCGACCGTGGCGCCCTCCGGGTCATGCTCATCGTCGGTACCGGCCTGGCCCGCCGACTCCACGATCCCGCGGAACTCCCGTTCCAGCCCGCTCAGCCGCTCCAGCGTGCTGGCCCGTTCCGCGGCCAGCAGCTCGTGCGCGCCCGCCTGCCCGGTCACCGTTCCTGGCTACCAGCCCGGCGTACGCCGCCGCGCCGCCGCGCCGTGGTCACGGGTGGGCGGCCCCGGTGGCCGCGGGCAGCTCGCTGCCGCAGTACTTGCACTTGGTGGCGGCCAGGGGGATGTCATCGGACTGGCAGTTGGGGCAGGTCTTGGTGGGCGACGGCTCACCGAACACCGACTGCCCCCGCCTCTTCATGTAGGAGCGGTACGGGACCACGATGAGGTAGTAGATGACCGCCATGAGGATGACGAAGTAGATGACGGCGCCGATGAACGCGCCGATGTTGATGCGCTGCCCGTTGATGGTCCAGCCGAGTCCCTTCCCGGTCGCTCCCCCGCCGGCCACCGCGTTGACCAGCGGCGTGATGATGCTGTCCGTGAAGGCTTTGATCAGGGTGCTGAACGCCAGGGCCACCACCAGGCCGACGGCGATGACAACCAGCTCACCCTGCATCAGGAAGTTCTTGAAGCCCTTCAGCACATCCCCTCCTCGGTGAGATACAGCTCCGTGGCCGCTGCCGCCCTCGACAGCTCCTGACAATAGGCCGGAGGCCGCGCGGCCGCCCGCCCGCCCCCCGTCGATCTTGGCACGGGCGTGCCCCCGCCCGCGCCGGCGCCCCGGACCGGCCCTCACATACCGGGGTGGCCCGTGCCGCTACCGGGGTGGCCACGGATGGCCACCTCGCACCGGCGCAGCAGCCAGCCGTACGGCTGGTCCCAGCCGGCGTCGGCGAGGTCGTCCTCGGCGGCGTCCTGCAGATAGCGGGCGAGCGCGTCGAGCCGGAGACGGCCGGACGGGGTGACGTCGGTGCCCCGCACGACCCGGGCGGTGGTGAACACGCGGCCGTGCGCGGGATCCGGCGCGAACTCCATCCCCGCATTGTCCCCGCTGGGAACCCATCCCGGCACGGCCCCGCCACGGACTGTGTCCCGCCACGGCCCCGCCACAGGCTCTGTCCCGGCACCGCCCCGCCACGGGCTCTGTCCCGGCGCCGCCCGCCGCGAACCCATCCCCGCACGGCCGGCGCCGGTGGGCGGATGATGAGTCCGTGGAAACCAGCGATCAGCACCTGGGCACCGCAGCCGCCCCGGCCGGCACCTGCCCCTTCACCGTAGACACGCCGGTGATGCGGCAGCGGTGGGAGCGGCTGACGTTCCTGCACTGGGGTTACGAACCCGCCGTCGTTCAGCGGCTGCTGCCGCCGTGGCTGCGGGCGGACACCCTGGACGGGACGGCGTGGGTGGGCCTGGTGCCGTTCTGCATGCGGGTCGCGACCGCTGGCGGGCGGGAGGCGCCGTGGGTGTCCCACTTCTGCGAGACGAACGTGCGCACCTATGTCCGCGACCCGCAGGACCGGCCTGGGATCTGGTTCTTCTCGCTGGACGCGGCGCGGGCGGGCGCGGTCGCGGTGGCCCGTGCGACCTATCGGCTGCCCTACTTCTGGTCACGGATGCGGCTGGTGGAGCGAGGGGGGCAGGTCGCCTACGGCTGCCAGCGGGTGTGGCCGGGCCCGCGGCCGGTGACCAGCCGGGTGCGGGTCGAGGTCGGTGCGCGCTTCGGCGCCGGTGAGCTGGGCGAGCGCGACCACTTCCTCACCGCCCGCTGGGTGCTGTTCAGCGGCTCAGGCGGCAGGCACCGGCTCGCCCGCGCCGAGCACGAGCCCTGGCCGCTGCACCGCGCGCGGGTGCTGGCCGCCGACGACCAGCTGGTCGCCGCCGCCGGGCTGCCCCCGCCGGAGGGCGAGCCGCTGGCCCACTACTCCCCGGGCGTGGATGTCCGGATCGGGCGCCCCGAGAGGTACCGGTAGCCGGCCTGCCGGCTCACCGCGCCGCCGGGCGGGCCGGCGCCGTGCCCATCGCGGCGGCCGTGCGGCGCCACCCGGCGAGCGCCGCGTCCACGCCAGCGGCGGTGATGTCCACATGAGTGAGCATCCGCACCCGGCCGCCCACGGTGGTGACCAGGACGCCCTCGGCGGCCAGCGCGTCCACCCAGGCGGCCAGCGGATGACCGGTGACGGCCACGTCCACGAAGACGATGTTGGTCTCGACGCTGGCCGGGTCCAGGCAGCCCGGCACGATGGCCGCGACACCCTCGGCCAGCCGGCGGGCGTTCGCGTGGTCCTCCGGCAGCCGGCCGGGCCCGTCGGCCAGCGCGATCAGCCCGGCCGCGGCCATGATCCCGGCCTGCCGCCAGGCCCCGCCAAAGAGGACCTTCAGCCGGCGTGCCTCGCGGATGAACTCGGCGTCACCGGCCAGCACCGAGCCGATGGGCGCGCCGAGGCCCTTGGACAGGCAGAACATCATCGCGTCCACCTCGGCCGCGTAGTCGGCGACGGCCGCGCCGGTCACCGCGCAGGCGTTGAAGATCCGCGCGCCGTCCAGGTACAGCGGCACGCCCCGGTCGGCGCAGGCCTTGCTGATGGCTCGCACGTCGGCCACGGGCATGACGGCGCCGCCGCCCACCTGGTGGGTGTTCTCGATCGTCACCAGGTCGACCACGGTCACGTCGTAGGGATCGGGGGCGAGCGCCCCGGCCACCTGGCCGACGGTCAGCAGCCCGCGCGCGGGCGCGGCCAGCCTGCGGAAGGCGATGCCCGACAGCACCGCGGACGAGGAGACCTCCATCCCCGCGGTGTGGGCGGCCTCCTCGCACACCACCAGGTGCCCGGCCCGGGTGAAGGCGTGCATCGCGATCTGGTTGCACATGGTGCCGGTCGGCAGATACAGGGCGGCCTCGCGGCCGGTCAGCTCCGCCGCCCGGTCCTGCAGGCGGTTCACCGTCGGGTCGTCGCCGAACCAGTCGTCGCCCACCTCGGCCTGCGCCATCGCGCGCCGCATGGCCTCCGACGGCTTGGTGACCGTGTCGGAGCGAAGATCGATGTAGCCGCCGGCCGATGGACTCATGCCTGATCCCCTCTGATCGCCTCACCGACTCTATGCCGGGGCGCGGCGCCATCCCATGCCGGTGGCGAGGCGCTCTCCGGGTGCCGGTGGCGAGGCGCTGCCCGCACACGATGGCCCGCGCTGTCCCGTGCCGCCCCACGCTGTCCCGGCCGCCCGCGTACCGCCTGGGCGACCGCGCGAAGATGGTGCGCATGAGTGGATCCGCAGCCGAGCTTCGCCTGTACCGGGACCTGGCCGCGTGGTGGCCGCTGATCTCCGCGCCCGAGGAGTACGCCGAGGAGGCCGCGACCGCGGCGGCCGTGCTCGGCTCCGCCTCCATCGGCGTGCGTGAGGTCCTGGAACTGGGCAGCGGCGGCGGCCACAACGCCGTCCACCTCAAGTCGCGGTTCAGCATGACCCTGGTGGACCTGTCGCCGGACATGCTCGCGGTGTCGCGGCGCCTCAACCCCCAGTGCGCGCACCACCAGGGCGACATGCGCACGGTGCGGCTCGGCCGTGAGTTCGACGCGGTCTTCGTGCATGACGCCGTGGCCTACCTGACCACCGAGGCGGACCTGCGGCAGGTGATCGAGACCGCCTTCGCGCACTGCCGCCCCGGCGGCATCGCCCTGTTCATGCCCGACCACACCGCGGAGACCTTCCAGCCGGTCACCGATCACGGCGGCAGCGACGGCCCGGACGGGCGGGGGGCGCGCTACCTGGAATGGACCACCGACCCCGACCCAGGTGACACCTGGATCCAGTCCGAGTACGCGTTCCTGCTCCGGGACCCCGACGGCTCGGTGCGCGTGGTCCACGACACCCACCGCACCGGGCTGTTCGGCCGCGCGGTCTGGCTCGGGCTGCTGGCCGGGGCCGGCTTCCACGCGGAGGCGATCACCGAGCAGACCTCGGAGGACCGGGTCCCGCGGCTGCTGTTCACCGGCCACCGGCTGGCGTGACGGTCACCGGCTGGCGTGACGGTCACCGGCTGGTATGACGGTCACCGGCCGCCAGCCGGCAGGGCGCGCCCGCCGTGGTCGTGATGACCGGCCACGCCGTGGTCGTGACGGCCGGGCCCGGGCGGGCTGCCGCCCATCATCCTGAGCATCGGGCCGCCGCCGGAGCGGAAGAAGCGCACCAGCAGCGCCGCCGCGAGCACCAGGAAGACGATGTTCAGGTAGGTCGTGTAGTTCCACTGCAGGCCGGTCTCGCCGACCTTCGCATCCCGCGCGACCGGGATCAGCCCGAGCACGCCGAAGGAGAACTCGACGATGTAGGCGGCGATGACCATGGTGGCGTAGAAGATCCCGAACAGCACCAGCGTCATCTTCGTGCCGTAGTACTTCCGGTAGATGAGCAGGATCGGGATGATGATCAGGTCGGCGAAGATGAACGACACGACACCGCCGAAGCTGATCCCTCCGTTCCACAGCACCGCCGCCAGCGGCACGTTGCCGATCGAGCAGACGAAGCTGAGCACCGAGATCACCGGGCCGATGAGCGGTCCCCACAGCCTGGCGGCCAGCGGGCTGCTGGTGAGGAACAGGTGCTGCCAGAAGCTGTCGGGGACCCAGGCGCCCACCGCCCCGGCGATCAGCAGCCCGATGACCACGTCGCGGATCACGGCGGCCCACTCCATCACGAAGATGTGGCTGACCGAGGTGTACCCTTGCCGGCTGGCCAGCCGCCGCCAGAAGCTCCCGCCGGAGGTGATGCTCATATCCATGGCCGCGTGCCCCTCCATGGACCCGGTCAGGCCCCGGTCCGCCTGCTCGCGGGCGGCGTCGATCAGGCGCTGGCGGACGAAGACGCGGAACGCCACCGCCACGCCGATGATCATCAGCGGGCCGCCCGCGAATTCGGCCAGCGTGAACTGCCAGCCGATCAGCAGCGCGAGGATGATGCCCAGCTCGATGACCAGGTTGGTGCTGGCGATCTCGAACACCATCGCGGCGGTGAAGTTCGCCCCCTTGCGGAACAGCGAGCGGGCGAGTGCCACCGCCGCGTAGGAGCAGGAGGAGGACGCGGCCCCCAGGCCGGTGGCCCTGGCCAGGGCGGCCGGCCGGTCGCTGCCGAGCATCGTGACGACCGTCTGCCGGCGGACCACGGCCTGGACGATGGCTGACAGGGTGAAGCCGAGGATGAGGGACCAGGTGATCTGCCAGGTCATCGAGCCAGCGACCGCCAGCGCGTGGCCGATGGCAGCGAGCACGGGCATCGTCAGCCCCTTCCGCAGGCACGGAGGCCGCCGGCTGGCCCCGGGTTTCCCTCCGCCGCACTATACCCGGGCGGGGTATATGGCGCCTGCAGACTGAGGTGGTGAGCCGCTCGCCAGGTGGGGGGAGAGGCGGGCGGCTCACCACCGTGGGCACGCGACCCGCTGAGCCCCGGGTGCCCGGCCTCTCGGAGGCCGGCGGCCGGGCAGGCCCGGGGTGGCCGCTTACCCCTCCAGGGAGGAACCGGCGTCTTCGGGTTCCGGCTCGTCCGTCACGGCCGGGAACTGGTGCGGCAGGCAGCGCTCATAGGCCCGGACGGTTTCCTGGCCGATGCGCTCCCAGGAATAGCGGGACCTGGCCCGGTCCGCCGCCGCGACGCTGAACGCCTCCAGCTGCAGCGGGCTGGCGAGCAGCTGGCGGATCCGCCGGGCGAGTGCCGATGGCTGCCCTGGCGGCACCAGGATGCCGGTGACCCCGTCGATGACCGCGTCGCCGACCGCGCCAGCCTCCGCCGCGGCAACGGGTGTCCCGCACGCCATCGCCTGGAGTGCCACCGTGCCGGACGGGTCCTCCCACGCCCCGCTCACCAGCAGGTCGGCGGAGCGGAGCAGCGCGGGCAGGTGCGTCCTGCTCACGTCGCCGGTGAAGGTAAGCCGGTTCGCCACGCCAAGATCGCGGGCCAGGCCGGCCAGGCCCTGGTTGGCAGGGTCCGCGTCCGGACCCGAGCCGGACGGCCCGCCGACGATGAGCAGTTCCACCGCGGGTATCTCCGCCAGGGCGCGCACGACGAGGTCCAGCCCACGGTCGGCGCCCGCTTGCCGGACCGCGAGCAGCCGCGGCCGCCCGGTCCGTCTGGCGACCGGTCCCTCGGGCGCGAACGAGCCGGTGTCGACCCCCCAGGGCACCACCCGGATCGATGCCCGGGGTACGCCCAGCCCGGCCAGCTTCGCCAGCTGCTCCGACGAGGTCGCCAGCACGGCATGGGCGTTGCGTGCGAGGCAGACCTCGAGCCGGATCCGTGCCAGATGGTGGCCCGCGTCCCGCTGGCGGCAGGCGGCTGCGGCGCGGGCCGGACGGCGGGCAGGCGCCGGGCGGGAAGGCCCAGCCGCGCGCAGCGTGCCAAGGGAGTGGAACGTCTGCACCACGGGCAGGTCCAGGCCGCGCGCGCCGGCCAGGGCCGCCAGCCCGCTGGTCCAGAAATGGGCGTGTGCGACATCAGGCCGATCCTGCTGCCAGCGCCGCGCCAGGTGGTCGCTGAAGGCCGGGATGTCCAGGGCCGTCTCATCGCCGGGCGACCCGGCACGCGGCCTGCCCGCCCCAGCGGGCAGGTGCTCGACGGTCACCCCGGGGGCAAGGCCGGCCTTCCCCGGCAGCCGGGGGGAATCCTTGGGCGCGTAGATCGTGACCTGGTGCCCGAGCCCGCCGAGTGCCTCGGCGAGGGAGCTGACGCGCTGGCCAGGGCCGGCCGCATCACGGGAGCGGGGCGAGCTGGACTGCGAGGCAACAAGAGCTATCTTCATCACAAGCCTCCTACGGGCTGCCGTTTGAACCGGCGCGACACGCTGGGAGTGCTGGTGAGGGACGGCCATGGCCGTCAAAAAAGGCACACCTCAGCGTTCACGCCGGACGGGCGTGAAGGTGTGCCTGCGTCGTAGACACGCAGGGGTCTGTATTCCCGGGCCGCGCCCCGCTAAACACCGGCCGCTGGTGGCGGCCGGTCAGGGCAGGCGCATGTGCATCCGGACGGTGGTGCCCGCCGATCCGGTCCGCAGCTCGACCAGGTCGCAGACCTGGTTGACCAGCCACAGGCCCTGCCCCCCGGCCTCGCCATCCGCCTGGCGCACCAGCCCGGCCAGCGGGTCACTGATCCACCCGTCATCGTCGATCTGGCACAGGATCTCCGCCTCGGTGTGCCACACGTGCACGGTGCCGCCCGAGAGGGTGTGGCGCAGCGTGTTGGCGGCGACCTCGCTGGCCGCGAGCACCAGGTCGAGCACCCGGTCCGCCGGCAGGCCGGCCCGCTCGGCGCCCGCGGCCACCAGGCCGCGCACCACGTGCAGGTCGGCGCGGTAATGATGGGTCAGTGCGCGGGGGGGCGGCCTGGCCAGCGGCTCGTCACACCGGGGCGGGACGGCGCCCGGCCCCAGGTACGCCCCGCTCGGCAGGCAGGCACCCCGCCGGGTGAGTACGGGATGGGTAAGCTCGGCGTCGGCGAGCACCTCGGCCGGCAGCCCGGCCAGATCATAAGGGCAGACGATGGTAGCTGACACACCCGCGAGGGCCTGGTTGACCAGCGCTTCTTGCCTGGCCGCCTCCCGCAGCTCCCGGTCGGCCCGGCCGGGCCACGCCGGCTCACCCAGGCAGCAGGCCCGCTCACCGGGGTGACGGTCGATGAAGGCGCGCAGCGCTGGGATGATCCGCGCCGGGTTGCGGCCGATGCGGGCCATGTCGCCGAACATGACCCCGCCGGTGCCCGCCCCCAGCGCGCCGCGCAGCATGGCTGCCTGCGGTCCGGGCAGTGCGGCGAAGACCGGCTCGCCGCGATCCAGCGCCCCGTGCACCAAGCCGGCCACGGACGCCAGGTAATCATCGCGGCCACGGTAGAACAGCGCCACATGACGCAGCTCCGACATGCCCGCCACCTTCCCCGCGGACCGGAGGACATGCGGGCCACCGGGGAGATGATGGACCGGTGTCTCCTCCCGGCCGCGCGCCGCGGCGGGTGCCCCGTGCCTGGGCCGGTGGCAGTATGGAGACAGGTGGCCCCTGCTGGCCAGTCGCGTTCTGCTCACGGGTGGTTGGAGGTGGCCGTGGCCAACCCGGACCTCGCTCGCGAGGCTGCTGACCTGCTGACCATCGCGGATAAATCACCCGCACGGTCGCTGGGCGAGCTCGCCGCGCTCGCCGCGCGGCAGGTCCCCGCCTGCTCCGGCGCGGCCGCCACGCTCTGGCGGGACGGCGAGCCACTGATCATGGCCGCCACCCACCCGGACATCTCGGGCCTGACCGAGGTGGAATTGCTGGCCCACCGAGGCCCGGAGAGCACCGCGCTGGTCACCGGCGAGGCCGCCCACTGCCCGGACACGCTGGCGGAGGAGCGCTGGCCCGAGTACGCCCAGGCAGCGCTGCGGCGCGGGGTGCGCTGCTCGGTCACTCTGGCGCACCAGCCCGGGCCCGCGGCGGTCACCCTGTCGCTTTTCGGGGCGAGGCCGCGGGTACTGGATCCCGCCGAGGTCCCGCTGGCGGAACTGCTCGTCGCGGCCGGTGGTGCGCTGGTGGACAACCTGTCCCAGTTCGGCGACGCCCGCCGGGCCGCGCTCCAGTTCCGCGACGCCGCCGAGTCACGGGCCCTGGTGGACCAGGCAAAGGGCATCCTGATGAACGCGCTGGGCTGCAGCGCCGACGAAGCGCTCGACCGGATGCGGCAGATCTCCCAGCAGGGCAACATGAGGGTCACCGAGGTCGCCAGCAAGATCATCGATTCCGGGCAGTCTGGGCTGGGCTGACCGGATGCCACACCCCGACGGGAGCGTGTCGACGCGGAAGGAGCTCGCCGAGCTGGCGGCGCGCCGTGACGCGCTCCGGCAGGCCGCCGCGCTGGAGGACGCGAACCCGCGCCCGACGCTCGACGCAGCGCTGGCCGAGCTTGACGCGGCCATCGACGCGCTCGCGGCGGCCACCGGCGGCAGCGGCACCAGCCAGCCGGACGGGGCGGCGCTGGACGCGCTGCACGCCGAACGGCGGCTGCTGCGCGCGCTCTTCCACGAGGCGCCGGTGGCGCTGATCCTGGTGGAGCGCGACGGCACCGTGCGGCGGGTCAACCAGGCGGCCGGTGAGCTGCTGGACACCGGCAGCGGTTACGCCACCGGGCGGCCCTTCCGGGCGTTCGTGAACCTGCCCTCGCGTGCCGCCGTGGACAGCCTGCTGGCCTCGGTGGTCAGGACCGGCAAGCCCCGGCAGGTCCGCTGCGAGCTGCTGACCGGGACCGGGGCCACCGAATGTGAGCTCACCGCCGGGCTGGCCCGGACGCGGGGGGACGCGGATCAGCTCGTGGTCGCCGTCCGTGCGGTGCCCGCGCCAGCACCGCGCGGCCGGGCCGCTGCGCCCACCCGGAAGAAGGCCGGGCGGGCGGAGGCGAACGCCCAGCCGCTGGCCGGCTCGCCGGCGACGGGCAAGGACGCGCCCTCCCCTGTGATCACGGCCATGACCCGCAGGCTGGACCTGATGACGGCCGTGGCCAGGCTGCTGCTGGAGAACGCGCCGCTGAACGAGACCGTCGCGCTGCAGCGCTGCGCCCAGCTGCTCGCCAGTGAGCTGACGGCATGGGTCATCGTGGACGTGGTCAGGGGCAAGCAGCTCCGGCGGCAGTGCGTGATAGGCGGCGATGACCGGCCTTCCGCGGAAGCCGCCCAGACAGCTGCGGCGCAGGACCCGGAGCCGGGCTCACTGCCGCACACGGTCCACGACACCAGCGGCTCGCAGCTGATCACGCACGCCGAGGACGCGGGCATCCTGGGCGGCGCCCCCGACGGTGTCCCGCTGCTCATGCTGCTGGGCGCGACGTCGCTGCTGAGCGTCCCGGTGGCGGCCGGCGGGCACTGCTACGGCGCGCTCACGCTGGCCCGCCGGCCCAGCGCCGGGCATTTCGGGATGGCCGATCTCGGGCTCGTCGAGGAGATCGGCGAGCAGCTCGCGCTCGCGATCACGATGGACCGGAAGGTGCGGCGGCAGACCCAGGTGGCTGACACGCTGCGGTACAGCCTCCTGCCCCGCGAGCTGCCCAGCGTGCCCGGCGTCGAGATCGCCACCACCCATCTGGCCGCGACCGAGAACCCCGAGGTCGGCGGGGATTTCTTCGACGTCTACCCGACGCCGCACGGCTGGGGGGTGGCCATCGGCGACGTCTGCGGGCGCGGCGAAGGGGTGCCGACGGTGAGCGCCACGGCCCGGCACGCCATCCGGGTTCTCGCGCACTCCGCCCACGACCCCGCCGATGTGCTCACCGTGGCGAACGAGATCATCCTCGCCGAGGAGTTCAGCGGCCGCTTCGTCACCGCTTGCACCGCCCATCTGCAGTGGCGGGACGGGGCGCTGGCGGTGGCGCTCGGCAGCGCCGGGCATCCGGCCCCGCTGCTGCTGCGCCCCGACGGCGAGCTCCGCCAGCTACGGGGGGGCGGGCTCCCGCTGGGCATCTTCCCCGAGGTCGGGCCCGGACTGGAGCAGCATGACCTGTCCGCGGGCGACACGCTCATCTTCTACAGCGACGGGCTCGCCGACGCCCACCGGCCGGGCCAGGGCTACTTTGACGACCAGCTGCCGGGTGAGGTCGCGGCCCTGGCCGGGCAGCGGCCCGCCCAGATCCTGGCCCGGCTCCAGCAGGTGGCGCTGGAGTTCTGCCAGGGCAAGGTGCACGACGACATCACGATGCTGGTGCTGCGGGTAGGCGAACCGCCCGGGCCCGCCTGACCGCGCCTGCCGTCCCGGGTGCGCCGCCGCGGGTCAGAGCTGCGGGCACGCCCGGCCGGCCGCCGCCTCCTCCCCGTCCCCGAGCAGGCGGTCACGCAGGTACCGCAGAGCGCGGGCTAGCAGCCGGGAGACGTGCATCTGGGAGATGCCGAGCCGCTCGCCGATCTCGGCCTGGGTCATGTTGCCGTAGAAGCGCATGGTCAGGATCCGCTGCTCGCGTTCTGGCAGGTCGTTCCAGTGGGTGAGCACCGATTCCATGTCGAGGGTGTGCTCGACCTGCGGGTCCTCCTGGCCGATCAGCTCGGAGAGCGTGGTCGGGTCCTCCTGGCCGTACAGCGGGGCGTCGAGCGAATGGGAGTGGAAGACCATGTCAGCCCGCTGTGCGTCGCGCAGGTCATCGAGGCTCACGTCCAGGTACTGCGCCAGCTCCCCGTCCCGGGGAGAGCGGCCCAGCTCCTGGGCGAGTTCCGAACGCGCCTTGCGGACCTGGAGCAGCAGCTCCTGCGCGGACCGCTTGACATGGACCTGCCAGCGCTTGTCCCGGAAGTGCCGCTTGATCTCACCGCTGACACACGGCTGCGCGTACGCGGCGAGGTTCTGCCCCAGGGCGGGGTCGAAGTTGTTGATCGCCTTGAGCAGGCCGACGTAGCCGGCCTGCATCAGGTCCTCGACCGGCTCGGGGCTGTCCCGGTAGCGATGCACGCAGCCGCGGACCAGGGACTGGTAGCGGGTGACGATGATCTCGCGGGCGGCTGCCCTCAGCTCATCGCCGGAGTCAGGGGCCCGGATCAGGGCGAGCAGCTCGCTGTCGTCGCGCTCGGCCAGCGCCACGCCAGGTGCGGGGGCCGCGGCGTTTGTCATCACTGCCTCCGTACGCAGGGGTTCGGCGGACGAGGAGGGTGTGCCCGCTGGACAGCGGATAAACATCGCCCGCCACCGGACCCCACCGCGGGGGCGTGCTCCGTCACCGCCGGGGCCGCGCTCCGTCACCGCCGGGGCCGCGCTCCGCCACCGCCGGGGCCGCGCCTCACCCCGTTGTGCCGCGCGCCAGCGGATGCGTTCTGCCGCGCCGCGGTATCCGCGGCCGGGCCGGGCGGGGTGGATTCAGCCGTGGGAACTGGATCGGCGCGGCTGCGAGGGTGGTGCTGGCCCGATCTCCCGGCAGCCAGCTGACGTGCGGGCACACCGCTTCCGGTGGTGATCCGGGCGGCTATGAGCGTGCGGTGCCTGTCCGGGGGCAGGTCCCTGGATGTGGGCGGGCCGGGGCACCGGGCGGTGCTGTGCCTGCCGGCGAGCTGAGCCGGCCGTGCTGCTAGCCCCGGTCGCGCTGACACTCCCGGTGGCGCTGTTACCCCCGGTAGCACGGGGGGCGGGTGAGGAGCCACCGCCGCCAGGGCCTGGCGCCCCGGCGCTGACCGGGGCCGGCGTCTGCGCCGCCCCCGCGGCCGGGGCGGGCACCGCTGCTGCCCGGGTGCCCGTCGCCACCGGGGCAGGCACCACGGCTGCATGAGTGCTCGTCGGTACCGGGCCCGGCGCACCGTGCCCGGGCTGCTGATGAGTCACCGCATGCTTCCCGGCCGCTGGCGGGGCGGCCGCCACGCGCCGCGGGCCCGAGAAACGGGAGTACACCCCGAAACCGAGCACCCCCACCAGCCCCAGCACCACGATCCAGTTCACCCAGCGCCCCGGCGGCCGGTAGGCCGGTGCCGTGGGCTCGCGTGCCACGCCCGAACCTGCCCGGCGCCGCACCGATGCATGGCCGGCGGCCATCAGCAACTCCTGCAGGCTCACCGCCGCCAACGCACCCGGCGCCCGGTAAGCCGCGTCATACTCGGCAATCAGCGGCCGGGAATCCGCCCCGACAGCCTTGGCGATGCTGCGGATGTCCGCCCGGGCATAAAAGTCGCCACCGCACGCGGAATAGTCGCCGGCCTCGATCCTCTCGATGACCGCTTCCCCGATGCGGGTCTGCTCACTGACCTGGGCAACGGTCAGGCCAGCCCGCTGGCGCGCTTCGGCCAGCGTCTCACCTATTGGCACGCGGCACCTCCACAGCTCTGCCGCACCGCGTACCCACTCCCATAGCGGAGTGCGGGTGGTCGTGACGCATCATGCCACGCTGCCGGCCGGCCAAGCCGAAGATGCCAGAAATCGCCCGGCCATCCTCGCCACGGCCGGCCCCTGGCACGCCGCCGATGACGGTGCCTCGCCGGTAGATTGACCGCCGCGGTCGTGACCCTGGCCGAGATCACCGGCGCGAACCGCGAGGCGGTTCCTGCCCTGCGGGTGGCACCCGGGCAGGAACAGTTCGTCGGGTCCGTGCGGGACGCGCTGGCCGGCGCCGTTGAGTACCCGCACGCCAGGCCGTGGTGCAGGGCGGTCTTCGCGGGCGGCAAGCCGGTCGGGTTCGCGATGGTGAGCTGGAACTGCGAGCCGCGGCCGCCCGAGATCATCGGGCCGTGGTTCCTGTGGAAGCTGCTTGCGCTGCGCTAACGGCGGTCCGCGCCCTCGTTACGCACCGCGGGCCTGCAGGGCGTCCAGGTCCCGCTCGGCGTACAGCCGGTGCTCCCACTCTTCGTTGAGGATGCACAGCAGGCACTCACGCACCGGGTAGCTGCGGGGCCGCGGCCAGCCGGGCCCCTCGACCGGCTCGGTGTGGCCGTCCAGCGACTCGCCGGTCAGGCTCGCGATGACCTGGCGCACGGTGGACATCCGGTCGCGCCGCAGCTCGAGCACGACCTCGAGCGAGGGCCGCGCGTCACGGTCGCGGGGCACCCCCGGCGTGTCAGGCATCTCATCCCACGGCAGGTCCAGCGGGTCCCACGGCGACGGGTCGCCGAGGATCGCCCGCCTGATCCATGCATCGGTGGCGAACACCAGGTGGCGGAGGGTCTCGATGAACGACCACTCGCCATCGACCGACTCGTGCAGCAGCTCAGGTGGCAGGCGGCGGGCCCGTTCGACGGTCTGGCCCCAGAGCCGCTCCAGGATGTCCCAGGCCTCGCCGAAGCCCGCTGGGTCGCCCGGGCGCATCCTGGCCCGGTCGGGATAGCGCCGGTTGAGCTCGGCATCGACCAGCGGCCCTATATCGACGCCGTTGATCGTCAGGTTCCCGATCTCGCCGTGGATATCGGCGCCGGTCAGCTCGACGCCCCGCATCACGGCTCCGCTCAGGTCGACGCCGCGGAACCGGGCGCCGCTCAGGTCAACGGCACGCAGCTGCGCGCCGCTGAGGTCAACGCGCTCGAGCCGGGAGCCACGCAGATCGGCACGGATGAAGTCAGCCATGTCACGACGTTAACCTCACGCACCGACGGTCCACGCGCACCGCGGACGGCCTCTTTAGGAACTTCTCAGCTGGCTGTGTCATCGTCCTGGCCGGTGAATGCCGGGATCACTCGCCAGCGTGCCGGCGGATCGTGCCACTGCCGCACAGGAAGGCCGCGTGGATCAGGGCCGCTGACAGGCCGCTGGCTAACCGCGGCGGCTCAGCCGGAAGCGGTCATCCTCGATGAACGCGGCGCCGCTGATGCCCGCGGGGCGCCCATGGAGCAGGGCCTGCGCATGAAGCAGGGCCCACACCCTGACACCTATCCGGCGGACTGCGCGCGGGGCCGCAGTGGGAGCGGCGATCAGGCTCCTGGGTGCTGCGCGGGTCACCGCCATCGGTACCTCCCGTTGCCGGCGTCGGCTGACAGTTGCCATCTGCTACCGCTATAACTGATTTTGATGGTAGCATCGCGCTATGACAGCGTCCGGGGTGGCCGACCTTCCGCTGGTCGGCGGCCATCCAGCCCTGGACCTGGTGAACACCGTGGAGCCGCGGCTGCCTGCCGCCGGCCGGCACGAGCACCTGGCGGTACCGCACGACCTGCTCACCTGGGCGATGCGCGCCGGGCTGGTGAACACCGCCGAGGGCCAGGCGGTAGCCGACGCCTGGGCCGCCTCGCCCGCGGCGGCCGGCCGGGCCCTGACCGCGGCCGTGCAGATCCGCGAGGCGCTGTCGGCGGTGCTGTCGGCGGTGCTGCCGCCGCTCCCGCCCGCGCCCGCTCCCGGCGCCACCGCACCCACCGGGCCCGGCCAGCAGGCGGCCACACCAGGCCAGATGGCCGCGCCGGGCCTGGCAGACCTCTCGCCCGAACTCGAGTACCTGTCGGCCTGCTGGGCGGCCGCGGCGGCCAGGTCACGGCTTACCCCGGGCACGCCCATTACCCTGAGCGCACCCATCACCCTGAGCGCACCGGGCCAGGCAGCCGTCCGGCTGATGGTCGGCACCTCCCCGGCGCTGCTGATCCCCGACCGGGTGGCGCACGCAGCCGTCGGGCTGCTCTGCGATACCGGCCTGACGAATCTGCGGACGTGCCCGGTGGAGGAAGGCGGCTGCGGCTGGGTGTTCATCGACCACAGCCGCAACCGCTCACGCCGCTGGTGCATCATGGCCGGGTGCGGCACACACGCCAAGGCCCGGCGGCTCACCGAGCGGCGGAGGGCGGCGCGCACCAGCTACCGGTCAAACTAAATACACCAGTAGCAACTCCAGCGAACAGCGGGATCAGCGCGGGCCCGGCCGTCTCACGGCCGTGCACCGCGGGACAGTCGGCCCAGGCCGTTATGGTGGGACGGTGAGTGATCAGCCCGTGCCAGCCGACCCGCGCCGGCTGCGGGCCGCCGACACCGACCGCGACCGGGCCGCCGAGCTGCTCCGCCAGGCGGCGGCCGAGGGCCGGATCACCTTCGACGAGCTCGATGAGCGGATCAGCCAGGCATACGCGGCCAAGACCTTCGCCGACCTGGAGGTCCTGACCAGCGACCTGCCCGGCCCGGGGGTGAGCGCTCCCGCCCCGGCCGTCCCGCGCTACCAGCCGACTGCCATCCCCGCGAGCAGCCATGCGCCGACGATCTCCGCCGCGATCCTGAGTGGCGCCAAGCGCTCGGGGCCCTGGCTCGTGCCGCCCGCCTACACCGCGGTGGCCATCCTGGGCGGGGTGGAGCTCGACCTCCGGGACGCCAGGTTCACCGCGGCCGAGATCACGATCCAGGCGTTCTGCCTGATGGGGGGCGTCAGCATCACGGTGCCCGAGGACATCACCGTGGACGTCTCCGGCATCGGCATCATGGGCGGCTTCGACCACCAGGCCAGCGGGCCGGGCAAGCCAGGCGCCCCGCTGCTGCGGGTCGTCGGCTTCGCCGTGATGGGCGGCGTCGAGGTCAAGCGCAAGTCGGCCCGCCCGCAGCTGCCCGGCGCCTGACCGGCCGGTGGTGCGGAACGGCCTGCGGTCCGCGGCCCTGCAGCCCCGGCGGCCCTAGGGCGTGTCCGTGGGCGCCTTGAGCCGCGCGGCGAGGAACGCCATCACCCGGTCGAGCGCCGCCCGGGTGGGGTGACCGGGCTCGTCGACAAGGTCAACGGTGAGCACCGAATGCGCCCGCTTGCTGATGCCGTACGGGTTCCCCGGCGAGGAGTCGATCTCGATTCCCTCGAACGCGTCCCCCAGCTCGCGGCGCAGCGTCTGGAACCGCTCGCCGGGCGAGCCGCGGTCGGCGGTGAAGCGCAGCCCGAGCAAGCACAATCCCTCCCGGGTCCGCGCCTTGACCGAGGTCAGGTCGGCCGGGTCCAGCCCGAGCGCGGCCCGGTGGCTTGCGTTCACCGGTCCCGGGAGCCCCGGCTGGCTCAGCACCGGCGCCAGCACGGCCGGCTCGACGGCCATGGCGAGCGCGAAGCCGCCGGTGAAACACATGCCGACCGCGCCGACACCCGGCCCGCCGCACTCGGCGTGGGCCTGGGCCGCGAGTGCCCGCAGCCAGGTCGCCACCGGGCTGGTGCGGTCCGCCAGCAGGGTGAACTCGCGGGACACGCAGACGCTGGCGATCGAGCGGAACATCTCCCGGCCAGCGAACGGGGCCCCCGGCCGGCCGAACAGCGACGGCAGGTAGACCCGGTATCCCGCGTCGACCAGGCGCTGCCCGAACGCGGTCACGCCCGGGTGCAGGCCCGGCATCTCGTGGATGACCACCACCGCAGGCCCGGTCCCCGCCCGGTACACCTCGTGCTCGCGGCCGCCGTGCGCGAACGTGGTGACCTCGAACCCCGGTACGGCGCTCACACCGCGCTCAGCCGAGCCGCTCGCGCGCGTGCGGCTCGTCCCAGTCGGCGAGCTGCGGCTCCACCGTGATCCGCCACGATCCATCGTTCAGAAAAGACGGCCTGGGCCCGCGGGCGAGGCCGCCGAACGACGTGAAGTCGGTGGTGTCGCGGAAGGCAGGGCGCTGGTAGAGGTCACGGGCGTAGGCCCACAGGTTGCCGAAGGCGGTCAGGCGGCGCTCGCTGACTCCGGCCATCGGGTTGTAGCCGGCGTCGAAGCGGGCGAGGGTCGGCCAGAGCCGGACGTCGGCCTCGGTGATCTCGCTGCCGAACAGCAGCCTGCGGCCCGCGAGCCGCCGGTCGAGCTCCTCCAGCGTCGCGATCATCGCCTGCCGCAGCCGCTCGTAGTCCGCCTGAGTGGCCGCCCCGGCGACCCGGTACGGGC
>Ga0335079_10002149_pt1 | contig 22752 bp, 17 predicted proteins | sample Lox_Sample_33_FD_206719 | JGI IMG/M metagenome (GOLD analysis project Ga0335079, IMG submission 206719) | Soil microbial communities from Loxahatchee National Wildlife Refuge, Florida, United States - Lox_Sample_3.3 | ecosystem: Environmental > Terrestrial > Soil > Wetlands | place: USA... | reverse complement strand
CACGAACCCGATGACCAGGATTGCCGCGATCAGGTAATAGATGGACTCGGGCTTTTCGTGCTTCAGCGTGGCGATCATGGTCTCCCGGATCATGGTCACGAGGGCGACCCCGACGAACACGCTGATATGGAACTTGCCTCCCTTGAGATGGGCGATCTCGGTGTTCATGAGCTCGATCATGAGCCAGAGCAGCAGCATGGAGCCCAGCGCCGAGATGATGCCGCGCTCCACGTCCCCGCTAAGCAGATGCATGACGTCCTGGGCGAAAAGCCAGACCACGCCCAGCGTCAGGCCGATGAGCGCCAGCACCAGCAGGAGATTCGTGGTCTGGGAGAACCGCTCCGAGAAGGAGATCAGACCGCTCTTGACCTTGTATACCGGCGAGTAGGCCCTGATCTCTTCCTCGATATAGGACGTCGTGATGACGTCAAGGCTGATGTCCAGGATCTTGCCGAGAGAGATGATCTTGTCCGTGATCGTCTTTTTGTCTTCATCCTGTTTTTGCAGGATGCCGATGCAGGCGTTCTTCACCAGGTTGACGGCCCGGTTCATGTAATGGGCATCCACCTTGTGCCTGACATGGGCGGCGCCGATGCGAATGAGCTTTTCATAGTACCTGCTGTCGTAGACGCCTGAAAAGAGATCGTGGAACCAGACCCGTTGAGAATCGAAGACGTGCTTCTTCCGAGATTCCTCCGTGAAATACTGGGCAGCGCCCCTGGTCCCCATGATCCAGTCGTTGAGCGTGTTCATGACCTCATCGGTGTGCTCTGCCATGAGCTGTCGCAGGCCGGCCAGCCGCTGTTCGTCCTCCTCCGTGAACCGGTAGTCGTGCTTGATCTCCTTGAATGTCCTCATGGCTGTCCACCCCGCGAACATGGATTTACGGCCGCATGCGAACCGTGCATTTCGATTATATCAGAAGTTTTTCACACAGGGAAGCGAGGGATAGCATGCGGCCTTTTCTTCAACTGCAAAGGCGGGAAGACGGTCCATCTGAACGAAATCTGAAAGCCGGCCATGATGACCACAAGATCGAAATGATGTTGGTTGACGACTGACCGGCTGTAGCGGGGAAAACGACCGTTACTGAAGGATGTCCTGCACGTGGGGCGGAAGATCATCCGGAACGAACGGCTTCGAGGGGGAACGCAGTCCTGCACCCGGCGTCGTGTCTTTTCGATATCCCCGCCGGAGCAATAAAAAAGGGCTTAAGATCATCTTAAGCCCTTTCGTGATATCAGGATCCTTTTTATCTGCCCCTGGCCATCTCTTCCAGCCGCTTAACGCGCTCAGCGATGGGCGGATGGGTGCTGAAGAGGTTCATCAGGCCGCCGCCGTGGAGCGGGTTCACGATGAACATGTGGGCCGTGGCGGGCCTGGCGTCCTCCATGGGAACAACCTGGTTTCCCCGCTCAAGCTTCAGAAGAGCGTTGGAGAGTCCGTGAGGGTTGCCTGCGATACCAGCCCCGCCCTTGTCCGCATCATACTCCCGGGTCCGCGATATGGCCATCTGGACCAGCATGGCCGCGATCGGCGCCACGATCATCATGACGATCGCCACAATTGGGCTCCCGCCCTCGTCGTCGTCGCGCCTGCCTCCGCCAAAGATCATGGACCATTGCGCCATCTGGGCAAGCATGCTGATGGCCCCGGCAACGGTCGCCACGATGGTGCCGGTCAGCATGTCGCGGTGCTTGATATGGGCCAGTTCATGCGCGATGACTCCGGAGAGCTCCTCGCGGGAGAGGATCCGCATGATCCCCTGCGTGACGGCCACGACCGCATGATCCGGGTTCCTGCCCGTCGCAAACGCGTTCGGCGCCTCCTCGGGAATGATATAGACCTTCGGCATCGGCATCCCGGCCTTCTGAACGAGGGTGCGAACGATGGAGTACAGTTCGGGCGCCTGCCCCTCGGTGACAGGCTGGGCGCGGTACATTCTGAGCACGAGCTTGTCACTGAACCAGTACATGCCGACGTTCATGACTGCGGCGAACATGACGGCCATGACCATTCCGCTTCTTCCCCCCAAGGCCCCGCCGATGGCAACAAACAGAACCATGAGAAACGTCATCAAACCGACTGTTTTTACCGTGTTCATAGGCGTAGAATCATCCTCCCTAATCGTGATACAGAATATTTGAATCAACACTACAAATTACCACAGTAAAGGTCCTCCGTCAAGGGACCGGGGAGAAAAGGCGCGCCTGAAACGAAATTTAACCGGAAGGTAGCAGGGATTAATCACTCTCCGTGATTATCCAACTTCTCCCTCTCACCCTTGCGAGCCAGCTTAATCATGATGAGTCAAAGATTACTCAAAATCCTGCAGCGACTCGCCGACCGTGCGTTGGAAAGGGCCCTGCTGCGCAATAGTTCCCTGGTTCCCGGACTCCCTCCGGTCCCCTGTTGCTGATCCAGCGGCTACTTTTCTGTTGACAAGGATGGACCACTTTGTTATAGTTGGTCGTTCCAAGCATCGGAAAGATATACAGAATGCGGGTGTAGCTCAGCTGGTAGAGCACAACCTTGCCAAGGTTGGGGTCACGGGTTCGAATCCCGCCACCCGCTCCATTCAAGGCATAGAAAATAAGGAGTTAACCGACACCGGTTAACTCCTTTTCTATTTCAGCGCCAGTGATTGTGCAATACATTTCGTTCTGGCGGTTCTCGCATATGTTCTTTTATGTGAGAATAATCGATAGGCATTATTGTTAAAGGATCAAGAGATAAAATATGCAAATGATAGATTGAACTTTACTTTTGCTGCAACCGTTCTTTTACTCCCTGGCACACCACGAAAGGCAGGAATGCCTTCACTTTGACATCCTTTTTCAGCTCGTCTAGGATCTCCCGATAGGATCGATTGACTTCTTCCGCGGGAATCCCGAGCTCATATACCAGTCCGTCAATTGCGTGGACGTGCTGCTCATTATTTTTGTCGTAGATTTCCCGGGTCGCTCCGGGTGCCATCTGGTTCTGCATTTTCCCTCCTCTTTGCACTGGGCTGCCGTTGGCAGCAATATAGTATATCAGGTACCGGACAAACCCTTTTTCGCTGGGAACAGGTCACCTTGAAAATAATTGTCCGTGCAACAATAAGTTTTCTTGCGACAATGATCGGCGGCAACGATCATACTTAAAGCAGAGAATAACGTACTTTTCTCATGACCGTCACGCAGCAGAGTGATCCAAAGGATTTTTTATTGCAGTCAACCGATGTTCGTGCACATTCACCTCCTTCTGAACCATATCCTGACACCAACATGTTACAGTAATATTAAAAGTCCCACAAAATTTGCGGTCCTCCCTGAATCAGCTCCGCGGAGTGCGGTTTCAACAGGCAGTCCCTATCCATAGAATATTTTGGATACACATTTCTTACGATATGCATAAGTTCGCCGGGAATGCAGGGGTACTGTCGCTGCAGGCAACTCATTCGCGATGCAGACGGATCTCATTCCAGTTGATAAGAGGATTTGAGGTTTATTTGCCGCTTATGAATGATCCGGCTTCCGATATTTTCCTTAAGAGAGCAAAAGGATAGGGGCGTTGTTAGCAGTTTTTGAACTTGACATCCCCCCCTTTTTCCACTAATATTCACTCTGTTTCAGGCAGACATACGGCGCTGTCCGGATCGTGTGTCCGCACAGAGAGTACCGAGTTCGGGGTACGGAGTTAACCTAATACGTTTCGTAACTTCCGGCTCACGTCCTTGTCATCCCGCTCCCTACTCCCAGCTCACTATTCAGGACTTCTTGTACGACAGCGGCGGCGTAGCCAAGTGGCTAAGGCAGAGGTCTGCAAAACCTTCATTCATCGGTTCAAATCCGATCGCCGCCTCCATTTTCACGCTCAACCGAAAACAGCAACCGCCATGGCACGAGGTGCGGGAAGAATTGATCCCCGTTTTTTTGACTCGGCTTTTTCCTGTTTGTCCTGATTTGATCTGATCTGTTGCCGTAATTATCCGTGTTCATCTGTGTTTATCCGTGGTTACACTTCTCTTCTTGCGTTTATTGGTTTTAAGCTATGCACCACTCCGACTTCGTCCACCTGCACCTCCACACCGAATACAGCCTGCTCGACGGAGCGAACGCGCTCGACGCCCTCATCAAGAAAGCTGTTGACCTCAAGATGCCGGCCATCGCCGTGACGGACCACGGCAACCTGTTCGGCGCGCTCGATTTCTACCTCAAGGCCACGAAGGCCGGCATCAAGCCCATCATCGGGTGCGAGATGTACGTGGCCCCCGGTTCGCGCTTCGAGAAGACGGGCACTGCGAGCCAGCACGACGAAAGCTTTTACCACCTGATCCTCCTGTCCCGGGACCGGCAGGGATACAAGAATCTTGTCAAGCTGGTTACGGCCGCCTATCTCGAAGGCTTCTATTACAAGCCCCGCATCGACAAGGAGATCCTTCGGCAGCACAGTCAGGGTCTGATCGGCATGTCGGCCTGTCTCTCGGGTGAAGTGCCCAGGCTGCTCCTGCAGGGCCGGTATGAGGACGCGAAGAAGGCGGCCCTCGAGTACCAGGACATCCTGGGCATGGGGAATTTCTACTTCGAGCTGCAGGACAACGGCATCCCGGAACAGGAGCAGGCGAACCGGGAACTGATCAGACTCTCGAAGGACACGGGCATCCCGCTCGTGGCCACCAATGACTGCCACTACCTGAACAGGGAGGACCACAAGTCCCACGACGCCCTGCTCTGCATCCAGACCGGGAAGACCGTAAAGGACGCGAATCGCATGCGGTTCTCTTCGGAGACCTTCTACGTGAAGACACCGGAGGAAATGAAAAGATCCTTCGCCCATGTTCCGGAGGCCATCTCGAACACGATAGCGATCGCCGAACGCTGTAATATCCAGCTCGAACTCGGCAAGTACCATCTGCCCCACTTTCCGGTCCCGGACGGCTACACCAGGGAATCCTTCATGGCGGAGCTGGCCCGCAAAGGACTGGAGGATCGGTTCCGGGAGATCGAGGCCGTGCGCGGCCCGGGCAGCTTCGATCCCGGGGTCTACCGTTCGCGGCTCGAGTCCGAGATCGCCATGCTTGAAAAGATGGGCTTTGCCGGATACTTCCTGATCGTCTGGGACTTCATCCGCTACGCCAAGGAACACGGCATTCCCGTGGGCCCCGGCCGCGGTTCGGCCGCCGGAAGCCTCGTCGCTTACAGCCTCAGGATCACGGACCTCGATCCCCTGCCTTACAACCTCCTGTTCGAGCGCTTCCTGAACCCCGAGCGCATCAGCATGCCCGACATCGACGTGGACTTCTGCATGGACCGGCGCGACGAGGTGTTGAAGTACGTGACCGAGAAGTACGGGCAGGACCACGTGACCCAGATCATCACCTACGGCACGATGATGGCCAAGGGCGTGATACGCGACGTAGGGCGGGTGCTCGACATCCCCTATTCCGAGGTCGACAAGGTCGCCAAGCTCGTGCCGAACACGCTGAACATCACGCTGGAAGATGCCATCAAGCAGGAGCCCCGGTTCAAGGAACTCATGAAGGACTCCCGCATGGCGGAGCTGATCGAGATCGCGCGCAGCCTCGAAGGCCAGGTGCGCCACGCGTCAAAGCACGCGGCCGGCGTGGTCATTTCCGAGGAGCCGCTCACGGAATACGTGCCCCTCTTCAAGACGCCGAAGGACGAGATCACGACCCAGTTCGATATGAAGGGCGTCGAGAAGATCGGGCTCGTGAAGTTCGACTTCCTCGGACTCCGCACGCTGACCGTCATCGACAAGGCCGTCAAGACCGTCAACGACCGTCTCGCGACGGCGCCCCTGGCGGACTCGGAGCGGTTCTCGATCTCCCGCATTCCCCTGAACGACCAGAAGACCTATGACCTGCTGTCGCGGGGCGAGACGGCCGGTATCTTTCAGCTCGAATCCTCGGGCATGCGGGACATCGTGGTCAAAATGAAGCCGCAGTGCTTCGAGGACCTTATCGCGCTGGTCGCCCTGTACCGCCCGGGGCCGCTCCAGAGCGGCATGGTGGATGACTTCATCAAGCGCAAGAAGGGCGCCACGAAGATCACCTATGAGCTGCCGGCGCTCGAACCCATTCTAAAGGACACCTACGGCGTCATCGTTTACCAGGAGCAGGTGATGCAGATCGCCCGGACCCTGGCGGGCTATTCCCTGGGCGGCGCGGACCTGCTCCGGCGGGCCATGGGAAAGAAGGACCCCGAGGTCATGGCCAAGGAGAAGGTGCCTTTCCTCGACGGGGCGAAAAAAGAGGGCATCGACCTGAAAAAGGCCGAAAAGATCTTCGACCTCATGGCCAAGTTCGCGGAGTACGGGTTCAACAAGTCGCACAGCGCCGCCTACGCCCTGATCTCGTACCAGACGGCCTATTTGAAGGCCCACTACCCCGTCGAATACATGGCGGCCCTGCTCACGAGCGAAGTCCAGGACACGGACAAGGTGGTAAAGTACATCCACGAGGCGCGCCAGATGGGCATCGATATCCTGCAGCCGGACGTGAACACGAGCATGTGGGACTTCACCGTGGTCGATGCGCACGACCGCGAGGCCGTGGAGCCGGGCAGCACCATCGGATCGATCCGGTTCGGACTGGCGGCGGTCAAGAACGTGGGGCTCTCGGCCATCGAGGCCATCATCGAGGCGCGGGAGTCAAAGGAAGCGTTCACGTCGATCATCGACTTCTGCAAGAAGGTGGACCAGCGCCGCGTGAACCGGCGCGTGATCGAGGCGCTGATCAAGTGCGGCGCCTTCGACGGGAACGGCGCCCGGCGGGCACAGATGATGGAAGGCCTGGACATGATCATCGACCAGGGAAGCAAGCACCAGGAGCAGGAAGCCATCGGACAGTTCAGCATCTTTGACTCCCTGGGGTCGCATAAGGAAGCCTCGCTGCCCGACGTTCCGGAATGGAACGAGGGACAGCTCCTTGCCCATGAGAAAGAGAGCATCGGGTTCTACCTGTCCGGCCACCCCCTCGCCGCGTACCAGACGGACATGGCGCGCTACGCCACGGCGACGACGGAGACGCTCGACGCGGCGACGGACGGCAAGGAATTGACCATCTGCGGCGTCATCGCGGGCATGAAGATCAAGGTCACGAAGAGGAGCCAGGAGAAGATGGCCATCCTGAACCTCGAGGACCTTTCCGGGACCGTCGAGGTCGTCGTCTTCCCCGATCTCTACAAGACGTCCCACCACCTGCTCCTGACCGATACGCCGCTCCTGATCGCGGGCCAGCTCGACAAGAGCGAACAGGGCAACAAGATCAAGGCGACCCGGCTCCATCTGCTCGCCGAGGTCAAAAAGCGGGGCACGACGCGCATGGACATCATGTTCAACGCCACGGGCCTGACCCCGGAGGACCTTTCCCGGGTCAAGGATATCCTGCTCAGATACAAGGGCTCCATTCCGGTCTATCTCCGCCTTCGGAACCCGACGCGCCCCGACTCCCTGATCTCCGTGGACAGGGAGATCCGTGTGAACCCCACCGCACAGCTCATCAGCGAGATCGAGGCCGTGCTCGGTGCGGGCGTCGTATCCCTCGGCTGATTCACGTCTGCGGGAGAGCAGGTCCGATCCGGTTTCCCCCTGCGCGATGACGGGTCCCGCATAAGACGCGTCCCCTGAAACACATGAACCCTTACCTCAAGATGACACCCGGGAACGCTCCTTCCCGCTCGCCCGCCTGTCCGAACCTTGACACCGGACATTCACGGGAGTAGTATCCATCCAGCGGCAGTCCTTTGCGGGATGTTTCCCTATGGCAAACAAATTCCAGGACCTCCAAACCGTCACCGCAAAGGATGTGCACCACGCGCTCCAGCGGAACGACCCCGAGGAACTCCAGTTCGTATCCCTCACGCTCGCCCTTTCCGACCTTGACTTCAGCCTTACCCAGGCCGTCTGTATCCAGCTCTGCTCCAGCGGGGACAGCCGGGTCCGCGGCAATGCGCTCGTCAGCCTCGGCCATCTGGCCAGGCGCTTCCGGAAGCTCGACGCAGCGGGTGTCCTGCCGGTCATCGAGGCCGCGCTCGAGGACCGGGACGAGTCCGTCCGGTCAAGTGCAAAATCCGCGGCGGACGAGATCCACCAGTTCCTGCATTGGAGCATCAGGGGTCATCAATACGGCTGAGGTTGCGCTCCGTACGCAAAAACCCGCCAAATTATTCTTGCCATGCAGAAGGCTTTATGACATAATTTGCAATTCCGGTTGAAGGAGTGCCCGTGGCGAAAGCGAATATTCTCCTCGTAGAAGACAACAAGATGCAGGCATCGATCATCAAGGAGTACCTGGAGAAGAACGGCTACCTCGTATTCTGTGCGGAAGACGGCATGTCTGCATTCAAGACCGCCAAGACCGGCGCCGTGGATCTCATCCTCCTTGACCGTATCCTGCCGGATATCGACGGAAACGATGTCTGCCGCTGGTTGAAGCTGGACCAGAATACGAAAAACATCCCGATCATCATGCTCACCGCAAAGGACTCCGTGCACGACCGGGTCGCGGGACTCGAGGCCGGTGCCGATGACTACCTCCCCAAACCCTTCGATGAGTCAGAGCTGAATGCCCGCATCTATGTTCGGCTCAGAACAAAGACCCAGCAGGACGAGCTGCTGCAGAAGAACCGGCAGCTCGAGGACATGCTGACGCGCGTGGAAACCCTCGCGGTCATGGACTCCTTGACCACGCTGTTCAACCGGCGGCGCTTCGAATACCTGCTCGCGAACGAGTTCAAGCGCGCCCTCCGGTACCGGAACCCCTTGAGCTGCATGATGATCGACATCGACCACTTCAAGAAGGTGAATGACGAGCGCGGTCATCAGAGCGGTGACGTGGTGCTCAAAGAGGTCGCCCAGCTCATCCAGGCCAGCATCCGCGAGGTCGACACGCCCGCCCGCTGGGGCGGCGAAGAGTTCGTTGTCCTGAGCCCGAACACGCCGAAGGCGAATGCCAAGCTTGCAGCCGACCGGATCCTCATGGCAGTATCGCAGCATGCGTTCACCGGCTTCGACGACAGACAGATCACGGTCAGCATCGGCCTTGCGGGTTTGCCGGACCCTTCCCTTGATTCACAGGAAAAACTGCTCCACGCGGCGGACCTTGCCATGTATGAAGCGAAGAAACAGGGCCGGAACCGCGTCGTCATGCTTTGACCTGCCCTCCGCGTGATGCCGCCTGACACTCCCTTCACGCATTCCCTTCCCGTGGACATGCGGGACACCGGCCTTGCAAAATAAGCCGAATATGGGTATAGTACCGCTTCTGGCCATCCCGCGACCTGGCATGCCCCGGCTCCCGCCGGGGTGGAATGCACCGAAATCCGCGCCGTGCACTCATGCCCGCCTGGCGCGGGAGAGAGGTCGCCTTATTAAGGGGAGCCTCCGGCTCCCCCCGAAGGGGGCTCCACTGATTACATTTCAACACTACCTGGAACAATGGGCTCTGCTCTCGCTCGAAAAGCGGGACAGGCTGCTCTCGCTCGTCGGAGACCACCAGTACGAGCTCAACCTCGATGCGGGAACGATCCGTATCAATGAGTTCGAGTTCCCGATGCAGGTCATCGGCACGGAATCGGACAATACGCTCACATGGCTCTGGGCATGGGCCGAGGAGCAGACCGAGATCCCCGAGGGACTGCTTGACGCATCGCTGCAGCTGAGGCAGTGGGGTATGAGCCAGGGTCTGGCCGAGTTCACGACGCCTTCGATCGACCTCGTCCGCATTGATGGCAGCGCCATCGCGATGATCTCGGCACAGGTGTGCAAGGCAAGCTGCTCCTTCCGCGATGCTTACGAAGGCGGCGCCGTGCATCTCCTGCTGTTCGGCCGGGCAATCGATTCACAGCCGTCCTTCGACCGGGCAAGGCTCGTACAGCGTCTTGCGGACGTCTCTTCACGGTACGACCTCAACCACCGCGGTACGCTTCTTTCCTATCTCCGGCTGAAGGGGCTTTCCCCCCTTGAGCAGGACGGCGTCATCTCCTGCGAGCTCGAGTCCGGGGAGCGGCTGAATGCGGAGTTCGATGCCGCGGGCGGCCTCACCATGATAAACGGGGCAGCTTTCATCCCTTGACCGGCACACCGCGGAACATTTCGGGAGTATGGCATGAGTCTTCTCGACAGACTGGATAGAAAACTGCGGCGGTACGCAATTCCGAACGTGACGCTCTACATCATTCTCGGCCAGGTGCTGTTCTTTGTCTTCGCCCTATCGGGCCGGTTCATCCTGGAACGGGTTCTCCTGATCCCCGACCGCGTCCTTGCGGGAGAGTGGTGGCGCCTGATCACCTTCGTGTTCATTCCGCCGGCCACCAGTCCGATCTTCGCGTTCTTCGCGTGGTACCTGTTCTATCTCATGGGAAACGCCCTCGAAGGCCGCTGGGGTGCCTTCCGGTATAATGTGTTCCTGCTCGTCGGGTACGCGGTCACCGTGGCCGTGACTTTTCTCTTTCCCTATTTTGCCGCGACGAACATCTTCATCGCCGGTTCGGTGTTTCTGGCCTTTGCCTACCTGTACCCCGATTTCCAGCTCTACCTCTTCTTCATCCTCCCCGTGAAGATCAAATGGTTGGCCCTCCTCACATGGCTCGGCTATGCCTACGAGATAATCACCGGCTCGTGGCACACGCGCCTGCTCGTGCTCGCGTCGATCAGCAATTTTCTTTTGTTCTTCGGCAGGGACATTCTCTGGCGGATGAAGGCGGGGAACCGGAAGATGGTCTTCCAGTCGAAACAGTACACGACCGGCCGGGAGCCATTCCACACGTGCGCAGCCTGCGGCAAGACCGACCTCTCGGACCCCCAGATGGAGTTCAGGTACTGCCCGGAATGCGGCGGGCTCGGGTACTGCAAGGACCATATCTTCAATCACGAACACGCAAAAAAATCGGGGAAATGACGGCGGGGCAGGTCTTCCGCGACGCTGATACAATCCCGTTCTGAATGAGGGCTGCGCATCAGCGGTTCTCAGAGATCGGACGTCCTGTGCATGGCCCGGCTGAGGGTTTCGCTTAATTCCGAAACGCGGTACGGCTTTTTCACGACGCCGGAGAAACCGTACGATTGATAATCAGCCATAATGGGGTCGTCGGAATAGCCGCTCGAAACAATGGCCCTGACGTGCGGATCGAATGCGCGGAGCTCCCGGACCGCCTCCTTGCCGCCCATCCCGCCCGGTATCGTCAGGTCCATGATGACCGCATCGAAACCCCTTCCTGCAGCCTTCGCGTCACGGTACAGCCTGATCGTTTCACTTCCGTCCCGGCTGCTCACGGCTTCATAACCGAGTTCGATGAGCATGGACATCACCACCGCGCGCACGATCTCTTCGTCGTCCATCACCAGGACCCTTCCCTTTCCTCCGATGATTGCCGTTTCCTCCGCGCGCCGCGGAGCGGCTCTCCCCTCCGCTGAGGGAAGATGCAGCGTGAAGGTCGTGCCCCTCCCGAGGATCGAAGCGACATCGATGTGTCCGCCGTGGCTCTTCACGACGGAATAGGCGATGGCGAGGCCCAGCCCGCTCCCCCGCTGCTTCGTCGTGAAGTAGGGATCGAAGATCTTTGATAGGTGCTCCGGGGGTATGCCGATGCCCTGGTCCTCGATCCGGACCTGCACGAAGTCGCCCGACAGGGCCGGGGCGGTTATTGCCGTGCCGGCCCCGCAGTTCTGCGCGGCGATGACGAGCGTCCCGCCCCGGGGCATGGCCTGGCATGCGTTGATGACGAGGTTATGGAAGACCTGCGCCAGCTGCCCGGCATCTGCTTCGACCGGCTTCAGGTCTTCGTCCAGCCGGTACTCGACCCTTACATTGCTCCCCCGGACCGCGAAGCCGACGGCATCCCGGATCAGCGGGCCGAGAGCGATCAGTTTTTTGACCGGGCTCCCGCCCCGGGCAAAGGTGAGGAGCTGCTGTGTCAGGTCCCTCGCATGGAGGGACGCTTTCTCGGCCTCGTCAATGCGCTGGTAAAGCGGATTGCTCCGGTCCAGCCGTATCTTGGCAAGCGAGAGGTTGCCCAGGATGCCCGTCAGGATGTTGTTGAAGTCATGCGCGATGCCGCCTGCCATGACCCCGATGGACTCCAGTTTCTGGGACCGGAGCACCTCGGCCTCGAACCGCTTGCGGTCCGTGATATCGATCAGTATCCCCCGCAGCCCTGCCGGTCTGCCGTCCCGGACGATCGGTATCGCATGGACCGTACCAGGGAAGGTCGTGCCGTCCTTCCGGATGGCCATGTATTCCTGATGTTCGTTCCGGCTTCCCCGCATTCTTTCCTGGATTTTCTGCAGGGCCCGCTCGCGGTCCTGGGGCGCGATCACGTCGGCGACGTTCAACCCCCGCTCCACGTCAACCCTCGTGTAGCCGAACGTCTCCAAAGCCGCCCGGTTGACGTACAGGAATCTCCCCTCGCTGTCGATCTCGAAGACCGTCTGGGGAAGGGAGTCCGCAAGCTCCCGGAACCGCTCCTCGCTCTCGCGGAGATCCTCCTCGGCCCGTTTCCTTTCGGTGATGTCCATCACCGTCCCGATGATTGCGGGGCGCCCCTGGTAGACCGTTGCCGAGCCGTACACTTCAGCATCAATGATGTCGCGTGTCTTCGTCAAACCCCTGAACAGATAATGGACCGACATGGCCTCTCCGCTGATCCGCTTCCGGATGTATTCCTGCACAGCCGTCCGGTCATCCGGATGGGTGAGGTCCTTGGGCCCGAGTTTCTCCGTCAATTCGTCTTGGGAGTACTTGAATATCTCGGCAAAGCGCGGGTTGACATACCGAAAGAGGCCGTCCTGGATGACGTAAATGCCGACCAGCGATTTCTCCGATAGACTGCGGAACAGGTCCTCCGATTCCCGGAGCGAGTCCTGCTGCTGGTCCAGTTCAACGACCATGGTGTTGAAGACCTGAGACAGGGTCCCGATCTCATCGCGTGTTTCGAGATGGAGCTGCTTCTCAGCTCCCCGCTTGACGGGAAGATCCATGACGTGGCTGGTGAATTGGGCGAGCGGGGCCGTGAAGCGCCGGATCAGGAAGAGGGTCATGAAGAAGACGCATACGACGGCGGTAACGCTGGCCGCAAGCAGGTACCGCTTCATCTCGCTGATGGCCGCATAGGCCTCGGCGAGGGGATAGTTGGCGACCATCATCCAGCCGTTCACCTTCATGCGCTTCACGGAGGTCAGCATGGGGATGCCGGCTGTCGTTATTGTTTCGTCGGACCCTTCGTATCCGCCCACTGCGGCGTCGTACAGCCTGTTCCCCAGGGGTATCGGCTTCATGATCCTGTCCTTGTTGGGATGCATCACCAGTATGCGGTCGGCCGTGGTGAGAGCCAGATACCCCTCCTTCCCGATCCTGATCTTCGCGATGTCCCCCAGGATATTCTCGCCCATGAGGTCCATGCTCCCGACCAGCATGCCGGCCAGCTTGCCGCCCTTTCGCAGGATCGGCGCGGTCATCATGATCGCCGGATGACCGTGGGCCTGGGAGGAGAGGTAGGGGTCGGATATCACCGGCTTCCCTGTCTCAACTGTTTTCTTGAAATAGGGACGGTAGGAAAAATTCATTCCCCGCCTGTTCGGGTCGAAGGGCGTCTCGGCAATCTCTGTCCCGGCGGCAGTAAAGAGACCGACATGATTGTCAAAGGTGCTTCGGAGAGTGATCCTGCTGTCGAGGAAACGCTGGGCCTGCTCGGGATCACGAAGCCCCGCAGGAGGAACTTCATTTGCGGCAAGGATGAGCTGCTCGTGGGCGGTGAGCAGTTTGCTGTCGATCTGGTTCGCCACCACCGACGTCATCAGGAATTGATTCCTGACGACCGTGGCCTTGAGCTGTTTTTCGAAGTAGGAGATCGTAAAATAAGAAGCAAGGGCGAGCGATAGGATGACGATCGATGACACGCCGACGGTCATTTTGGTCTTCAGGTTCAGTGATTTCATAGGACCCACGCCATCGCACCCCGCAGCAAGCTTCCCCCTGCCCCCTCGTGGCACGGTAGCGCCTTGACTGTCATGAGCATTATTATGTCAGATTTTGGTGGGAAATGCACCCTTTTGCTACTTATTTTTTCTGCACGAAGAGACGGGCCCTGCCGGCAGGATGAAACCAGCACAGGGATGCGTACGGCTTCAAGCTTCTGGTGCGGCACAGCTCCGGTCTTCAGGGAAGTTACCGTTGAGGTAAGCACCATCCCCCCAAGTCCTCATTGCTGAAGGCGATGGCCGCAGCCGTGGCGGAAGCGGACCCCCTGTTGATCCCGACGAGCCACAGGGGAGCAGATGATTGACGACAGTGGTCACATTGTGCGCCTCCTCGGAATGCATGATTGATACGCTTGGGAACTGCGCGGTTTTCCACGTCATGCTCCCCGCAATGGCTCTGTTTGTATTATCGATCCATGATCCAAAGAATGAGCAGACCGGGTTCGCGGGTCTGCAGGTCGGGTTCCGCCTTTCGGCCCGACGCATCTGTCGACTGTTCTCATTATGCCGCTTTTGTCATTGTTCCCGCTCCGTTCTGTGCGTATGCCGGAACATGAGAAAAAGACATGGTTTGGGCAAACGGAACGGTCACGGCCCGGAAAAGAAGCCGCTTTCCCCGTCACCCAGTCGGGACGAATCTGCCCCATCGATGCCTTTGACCCAGTAGAAGTAGGTCTGCTGGGCAGTGACGTTCTGGTCGAGATAGGTGCGGGGTGCAGGCGTGATGATCACACCGGCCGGATAGTTGTTGACGAACGTCCCCTCGAGCCGGGCAATGAGGGCAGCGTGGCCCGGTTCGGCATCAGTGCTTCGGTACACTTCGTATACGGCATGGAGGCCCGGAGATTTCCAGGTTGTCGGGTCCCAGGTAAGCCTGACCCCTTGCGCGTCCGTGCCGTCCGTGGCCGTGACCAGAATCGACCCGACCTGTGCGTAGCCCGTGTCGGGTCCGCCGAATCGTGTAGGAAATCCGTCTACACGCCCCCGGACAAAATAGTTGAGGACGTCACCGGTGCCCGTGCCCGGAAAATGGTCGAAGGTCGTTTCGGTGACAGGCGTGGTATTGAGCGGCTGGGCGAAACGGTCGGGCGGATCGCTGCTGAAACCCGCGAACACGTCATAGCTGTCCGCATTGGGGACCGCTGTCCAGGTCACGCGGACCCGGTCGGTGAATGTCCCGTCGCTTGCCAGGACCGAGGCGGGACCCGGAAGGGGATCGCGAAGAATATAGACAGCTGTCGCGGTCTGGGAAGAGGCGCGCGTGTTGTCGGGAAGCGTAAAGAAGGCCCGTGCGAGCACCAGTACGATCCCGTGCTGCTGAAGCGTAAGAACGCTGAAATCGCAATGGTAATCCTCGCACAGGAGCACGGACCCCGGTGCGTTCTCCTCCGGCAGGTGACCGTTCGTGGTCACCCAGGTCTTCAAGTCCCGTGCAGAACCGACCGGGTCTATAACGTCGATCTGGACCTCAAGGGGGGTCTGGTAGTCGCCGTTCTCGGGAAACATTCGCACCTCCGGAAGCAGCACGAGATGCAGCGCCTCTTCCACCTGGATCATCGGAGTAATGCGATGCTGCCGCGCGTCGGTGATCGGTTTTCCGGACTGCTTCAGAGCGGCCTCGATATCATCGACCCGCGCCGCCGGTTTTTCGGCCTTCAGGACGGCCCATGCCCCCGTCACGTGAGGCGCGGCCATCGAGGTGCCGCTCAGAGCGCGAAATCCTCCGGGCACGGATGAAACGATGTTAACGCCGGGCGCGAGGAAATCCAGCTGACCGGAGCTGTCGGAATCGGCCGCAACCACCGAATGCTTGTCCGTGGATCCGACGCTGATGACCGAGGATATGCACGCCGGGGACGCTATTTTGTTCACCTCCCCTTCATTGCCCGAGGCGGCAACCGTGGCCACGCCTGCCTGCTTCAGCAGGTCCGCCACCTCCTTGATCGATCGTTCGTTCTCGGAGAACGTATCGCAGGTCCCCTCGACCCACGGATCTCCGCCAAGGCTCATGTTGACCGCCGCCACGTTGCGCGTGTCCGTGAGATCGAGCACCTGCTCGAGCGCGGCAACGAGATCGCCATTCAGAAAGCCATCGAATTGCCAGATCAGGTAGGATTTTCTGACCGATGCGTTCAGGGCGATGATGTCCGCCTGTCGCGCTATCCCGGAAAATGAACTGCCGTCCCCTGCCGCGATGCCGGCCACGTGCGTGCCGTGCTCGCAATGCTGCGGGAAGGCGCATGCGGCGCCGGAACCCGAATCGACTGCCGCGCCGTGCCGGCAGAGGCTGGAGGTGTCCGAGCCGGGGCTGGAAAAGCAGAACTCCTCTACAAGACGGTCTCCGAAGAAGGGATGATGGACGGTCCCGCCGTCCAGGATGGCAACGGCCGCGCCCCTGCCCGAGAAGGCCTGCTTGAAGGACCAGGAGGCATCCACGATGTCCGAGCTTTGCGCAAGAAAAGGATAGTACTCCGCTTCTTCCGACACACCGGCTACGACCTTGAGCTTCGCGAGCTTTAGCAAAGCGGTCCGGTCCAGTTCAAGGGTCGCGTAAGGGATGTGGCGAAACAGGTGCTTCACCGTGAACGCGGTCCCGCTCAGGCCTTCCTGCAGGGCCTTCTGCGCAGACCGGACCGCTTCAGGCGTCGCCCGGCCGCGCTTGTCGCGTTCCGCCTGCAGCCGCACGACAACCGACATCCATCTGCTCTTGGCGCTCTTGGCGAGCACTTCGTCGAGATTGGTCGCTGCGACCTTGCGGGCTTCCGCGGGAACGGAAAAAGGCGGCGGCTGATGCGGCACCGTCGGCACTGCCGGCCCTTCCTGCTTCATGATCCTGCCGGCGCATCCAGGCGTCAGGATGAGCGAGAAAAGCGCCAACAGACCAAGCGTCAGATACAGCGACCGCAGATGTGTTCTCTGTATGATGATGCGGTTCCTGACCATGGGTCCACCCTCCCAATGAGTCATTCTGGATCTATTTCCATTCGAACACCATCAATACAACACACGGAGACCACATCCCGCTACCGTGTGAACAGATCCGAGATTTTAGTGATGTTCGGCGCGTATGCATGAATGACCCATGCTGCGGCAAAGGAGATCAGCAGAACGCCGACAAAGGGCTTATAGGTGTCCTGGAAAACGCTTCCCATCCAGTCGGGGTGGTTAATTTTCCTGTAGCTCCGGATGAGACTGGTGCCGAGCAGAAAGTTGAACGCCGCCTCGGACAGGATATGAGGAGCGATATAAACGAGGTAGATCGCCGCTCCGAAGATCGCGGTCAGGAGCACGCCGATGGCGATGAGGATCACCCCGGCATCATCGAGATCGAAGACGCCGGACACTGCATCGCCGACAGAATTGCCTGCGCCGGATGCCGGGTCCGCAACACGGGGAGGCACGAAAAGCGCCTGCACATTCGTCGCCGGGCCGTCGAAATCGCCCGTTGCTCCGCCGCCTCCTCCGGTTCCTCCGCCTCCCCCGCCGAATTTAGGCAAGCTCACATCCGGCCCCGAGCCGCCGCCTGATATGTTCGGCAGATCAGAAAGCACATCCCCTGCAACGTTGGGACCGTTAAACGCCTGCGAAGCAGACATATAGACAAGCCACAGCTTCACAAACAGAAAGAACGCGAGGTAGGAGCAGAGTACGGTAATGGGGTAGCGGACGATAATATTTTCCACCTGCAGGAGAATCAGCAACTTTGACACCAGGAGACCGGACAGGCCTGTCGCCGTCAAGATCAGCGTCATATGGAAACGGAGGAAAAACCGCTCCCTGAGCCGGCGCATGAACGACAGCACACTCTTGCCGCTTCGTTTCCCCTGCCGAGGGTCAGGCACGCTTTTATCATCATGAATGGTCATAGGGTTAAGTCTTGGGCACGGGGCTGATGTGCAAACTGCCCGTTGCGCTCTGAACCGTTGCTCTACCGTTAGCGCTGAGTTGAGCCGCAGTTGGCAGCTCGAACGACGAGTTGGTTATCTCTCTGTACCCGGGAACCCGTCTCAATTCGCGATTCCCCATGTCGACGCTCGTCTTACATTGCATGCAGGAGAGGTTTTCCTTATTGCCTTATTTCAATCTGCGCTTCTTCTCTGATCACCAGTGCTTCTCACTTTCGACGCAACCATGTTCCCAGGAACATTATTGTCATCATCGCTGATCACTGTGGCCAGATCATAACCCAATCCCTTTAATTGATTTGACCAGATCACTTTGCTGCTGTTGATGTCAACGCAATAGAGGCGGCCATATGTGTGAGCGTAGATGAAATCGCCCCTTTTCAGCATATTTACGAATCCATTCCCCGTCTTTAACCATGATCGATTGAGTGTTATTTCCTTCATGGTATTGCCGGTCCCTGCGTCAAGTACCAGTATCCTGCCCTTGGCACCGATATAAATGTAAGGCATTATTTCCTCCTTCTTTGTTGTCAACGTTCAAGGTAACCGGCCTGCGCGGCTTTTCGGCCGGTTGTTCACGGGGAAAACCTCTGAGCAGCGCGTGCCCGTGCCTTGGCGGCCTCTTCAGCGCGGTTCCTCGGCGGTGCGTTCGTCTCAAGCGTGCTCAGGAGCCTTCTGGAAGCCGCTGCTACCGCGTCAACAGCCGCAAGGAATGCAGCTTCGTTGGCCTTCGATGGCTTGTTGAATCCGCTTACTTTTCTCACGAATTGCAGCGCGGCCCCTCGGATCTCGTCGTCGGTCACGGGCGGTTCGAAATTGAAGAGGGTTCTGATGTTTCTGCACATGAGTATTTCCTCCCTGTGCCAGAGTCAACAGTCAAGAGTTGAATTACGTGTGCAACACGTGTAATGCCGTTGTCCATGGTTTCCTCGAGGAGCGGCAGAGCAAACAAAGTTCGCGTTACGCGCCGAATGGTATGAAGGAAAACAGGCCGATTGCTTCGGCCCTTCGGCCGCGTGGTTCATTCGGAGCGATCCCGCCCCGCAGTATCCAGCAAGGCTTGAGCCGCCCAGGGAACCCGAACTGCCTCCCCTCCCGCCTCGTGCTCCACGCGGGACAGGACCGCTCCTGAGAATCGTGCTGAGGCTCTTGTCCTCTCAGGAAAATGCAATCAGGTACCAAACCGGCATGACAAGAAAGGCCATGACCGTCTGGGCTGTGATGATCGAGGCCATCGTATCGGTTTCTCCGCCGAGTTGACGCGCCAGGATGTAGGCCGTGGGCGCGGTCGGTGTTGTCAACGCGAGCAGGAGCGTGCCGCCAGCCGCACCCGTCAACCCCGTGAGACGGACCAGAAGCACGGCTGTCAGCGGTTTGATGCCAAACTGAACGGCTGACGATGCCGCGATCGAACCCAGGTGGCCGCGAACCACACCGGGGCGCAGGGCGGCTCCCACGGCCAGCAGTCCGAACGGCAGCGCGGCCCGGCTCACGATATTCAATGCCTCCCCGGGGATGCCCGACAACCCGATGCCCGTCACGCTCAGGAGCCATCCGACAACACAGCCGATGATCAAGGGGTTCGCAATGATCTCCCGTATGACCGTCCTGCTTTCCCTCGCCTCGGGCCGGCCCCAGACCGAGAGAACCGCGACGCAAAGGATGTTGATTATCACGATCATGAACCCGGCGGCAACTGAAGCAAGCTGCAGTCCTTCACTCCCGAACAGCGCTTGCGCGACAGCAAGGGCGATATACGTGTTGAACCGCACGCCTCCCTGGAAGATCGAGGTAAAGGTCGGGCCGGGAATCGACGGCCGAAACGCTCGCCAGAGGAGCATTGCGGCTGACGCCGTAAGCAGCGCCCCCAGCGCCACGATAAGCATGGACGGCCAGGGCACCCCTGAGAGCTTCTGGTTGGCAAGCTCTCGCACGAGAAGCGACGGGAAGAGAATGAAGTACGTAAGCTTCTCCATCCCCGGCCACGATTCATCGGGAAGAAACCTGGCCCGTTTGAGCGCGTAGCCGAGCAGAATCAGCACGAGGATAGGAACAATGGCAGAAGGTATGCTATTCATCCGTCAAAAGTCCGGGTCGGACCAGGCTAAGCTGATGACATCTGTGAGCCTCAATTGTAGTTTACCATGTTTTCTATGTTCTTTGTCTGGATCGCCGCGCTCTCCCAGATCACGTTTATCGAGTCCCAGGCAATACTCCTCCAATGCACTCCGGTGGGTTTGTACACGTGACCTTCAGTCGGCAGATCATACTTATCGACCAGCGGATCGAGTTCCTGAAATACATAGATGCGACCCCGCGGGACGAATTGGAGTTGATACAGCTGGTTCCTGTATTTACAAAGCAGCAAACCGTCCTTGTAAGTGGTCAAAAGGCGCGAATAGGCCTCGATGACGTCGGTCTCCGCCTTTGAGGCCGCCTTGCCTTTTAAAGCCGCCGTCCCGGAAGCAAGCCTTTGCAGCAAGGTATCCGGCACCTCACAGGGCTTGTCCGATGTAATGGAGGTTCTCAGGTCCCGCGCAGTGCGGTCCAATTCCGAGAATTTCTTCTTGTCAATCCCCGATTCCGGCACACAACCCGAGCCGATAAGAATGATTGCTGAAAATAATAGTATGACTATACCATTCTGTCTCATGCGATCCCTTCTGAGAAATATTCTTATTTTTGTACATCAGCCGTGTCGTTTGAATGTCGCAAAAGCAGCGGCGGCTCGCATTCGATGACAAGATCGCGTCCCGTGCCCGGATGGAGAAAGCTCAGCTCTGCGGAATGGAGATGGTATCCCGGGTCGCCGGGCAAAGCGCGCGTATCCGTCGCAGGGAGACCGCCGGTTCCATACAGAGGATCGCCCTTCAGCGGATGTCCTGCCGCAGCCAGGTGAATCCGGATCTGGTGGGGCCTGCCGGTCGCGATGTGCACATCACAAAGGAACGAATCCGTTCGGCGTTCGAGGACAGTCACCCGGGACAGGGATGGCTTGCCTTCCGGAGCAGCGGCATGGATCGAACCAAGCAGGGCGTGCGGCACAGGGCCGATGCGTGTGGCGATCGTCATCTCATCCCGATCAGGAAGCCCGCTGGCCAGCGCCCGGTAACGCTTCCCGACCTTGTTCGCTGACCATTGTTTCATCAATTCCAGCCGGCTATGATGGTTTCGAGCGAACAACACCAGGCCCGATGTCCACCTCCCCAATCGATGAAGCGGGGCGGCATCAGGCGCATAGGCGCGCACCAGGTACAGGAGCGTCGATTGCAGGAAATTGGCCCCGGGCAGTGTCGGCAACCCGGCCGGCTTGGCCACGGCGAGCAAGTCTTCATCTTCGTACAGAACAATAAACGTCGCGGGCGCCTCGGGTTCGATCCATGGCGGCCGATGCCATACAAGCTCGAGTCCCTTATGTAATACGCATTCGGAATTCACCGGCAAAGAATCAACGAGCACGCGACCGGACGAAATGCGCTCCGCCCACTCCGCCACAGAGGAGTGGTCATAGCGTTGGCTGAGATAAGCCAGTACCGTCAGGTCGTCGGCATCAGGACCGAGTCGTTCGCGATATTCACAGCCGTCGTTAAGGCGCATACTCGCGGTAAGCATAAGTGATGATGACGATGTTATATACTTTTCCAAAGTCAGCTAACCATAAAATCCCAACGAAGCTCCTGTGATATGTCAGAGCCTTAATATCCTCGCAAAAGGAGAACGACAAGCATCACCGGCTGCTTTTAGCCGTCCGGTCGATGCCTTGGTTAGCTGGCAACTTCAGCTCCATGCAAGACTCGTCAGCGCCAGCAGCGCCACAAAAAGTCCTGCAAGCTTGCGCGGTGTCAGCGGTTCACGCAGGAAGATGAACCCGAGGAGCGCTGTGACGACGAACCCCATCTGTGCGATCGGCACCACAACGCTCGCCTCGCCCCGCACAAGCCCTTTCGCAAGCAAGGTGAAGGCGACGACAAGCAGCACCGCACTGATTGGAGAATGCACCAGCGCGGTGCGCGACGGGCGTATGCCACGGTCGATATGAAACGAAAACGCGGTGGAAAGCGTCATAGCGACGGCACCCTGCGCCACGACCAGCGCGATCGGCGCCGCGCCCTGCAGCAGGCCGAGTTTGTAGGTGAAGCTCGCAAACCCCACTGCCACGGTCGCGATGAGCACGCGAGCAAGCGACGCACTATCCTCCCGATTCGCCTCAACGGTCACATTCCCGGCAGCCGGCGCGGCGAGCAGCAGCCATACTGCGAAGAATGCCAGCACTAGTCCTGCAACTTTCTGCGCAGTCAGCGCTTCGCCCAACACGAGCACAGCAAGCGCCGTTGTGATGGCGAAACTAAGCCGGAAGATCGTCGCGTTTGTGCTGACCGTACCGTGGCGCAGGCTCCAGGCGAAGTTGTAGTATCCGATCACGACCAGCACACCGGCGGCGGCACCCCACAGCGCCCCGCGATTGAACACGAGGGTGCCGGAGAAAAGGCCGTAGAGGAGCGCGAGCGCGTTGAAGAACCAGGTCTGCACCATGAGAAACTGGTGCGGCGGCGCTCCCGCCGCTGCGGCGCGCTTGTAGACGAAGTCGGCGAGGCCATACAGCAATAGCGCACCAAGTGCGTAAGCAATGCTCGGACTCACGGTCAGGATCACCCGCTACACATTGTTGACTTCCTTATGCATGACTACGATCACCGGCTAACGATAAGCTCACAAGCCTCGAAGCGGGTAACGCGTCTGTCTTGTTGGTGCATTTTCCCTTGAAGTCAGTTATCCCTCGGGATCGAGGGGATTCAGTAAGAACGACAAGGTGCGCTTTTTTCGTTTTTTCATCAACTCGAGTTCGCCGTCAATGGTGCCAAGCCAC
>Ga0335079_10002145_pt1 | contig 22770 bp, 19 predicted proteins | sample Lox_Sample_33_FD_206719 | JGI IMG/M metagenome (GOLD analysis project Ga0335079, IMG submission 206719) | Soil microbial communities from Loxahatchee National Wildlife Refuge, Florida, United States - Lox_Sample_3.3 | ecosystem: Environmental > Terrestrial > Soil > Wetlands | place: USA... | reverse complement strand
GCCCTCGGCCCGGCGTTCACCGACCGCCAGACGGAGCTGCGCGAGCTGGCCGCCGAGCTACGAAACGGCCAGGACGTGCTGGTCTACGCACCGCGCCGCTACGGGAAGTCGTCGCTCGTGCTCCGGGCCGCCCGGCGCGCCGAGCGCGAGGGTGCGCTCGTCGGCTACGTCGACCTGCTCAAGGTGACGAGCAAGGAGCGCTTCGCAGCGGCACTCGCCCGAACCATCCACCGCGACCTCGACACGGCGCCCGGCCGTGCCTACGAGCGCGCGGCCGAGCTGTTCCGCGGGCTCCGGATCGTGCCGTCGATGGAGGTCGATCCACAGGACGGCTCCCTCGGCTTCAGCTTCCGAGCGACCCGCCGCCGCACCGATATCGACGACACGATCGAGTCCCTGCTCGAGCTGCTCGGCCGCATCGCGGCGGAGCGGCGCCGTCGCGTGGTGATGATCTTCGACGAGTTCCAGGAGATCGTCGAGCTCGACCGCCGCTATCCGAATCTGCTGCGTGCCGTCTTCCAGACCCAGCCCGAGGTCGCGCACGTCTACCTCGGTAGCAAGCGCCACGTGCTCGACCAGATCTTCGGCGACCGCAACGAGCCTTTCTGGCGCAGTGCCAAGAAGATGGAGATCGGCCTGATCCCGGGCGATCTGTTCGCGCGCTTCGTGCGCGCGCGCTTCGAGCGCACGGACAAGGGGATCACCGAAGCTGCCGCCGCGCGCCTCCTCGAGCTGACCGCCGGCCATCCTTATGCGACGCAGGAGCTCGCGCACGAGGTCTGGGAGCGAACCCCATCCGGGGCGTTCGCGTACGAGTCGGACGTCGATGCAGGGCTGGAGAGCGTGCTGCGCGGCGAGCACAACCATCTCGAGCAGCTCTGGACCGACGCACCGCGCACCCAGCGGCGGCTCCTGATCGCGCTTGCGGCGGAGCCCACGACATCGCCCTACGCAGAGGAGTATCGGGCGGCGTACGACCTGCCTGCCGCGCCGACATTGCAGTCCGCGTTGAACGCACTCGTGCGCAAGGAGCTCGTCGGGCGGCTCGACGACGGGTCGGTGGCGATCGTCGAGCCGTTCCTCGCCGCCTGGGTCAGGCGCGAGGCGGCCTGATCAGCGCCTCGCCGCGGTGATGAGCAGCGCGGCGAGCTCGAGCTCGTACGGCGTGTCGCCGCCGAGCGCGCCGGTGATGCGGTCGGCGACATCTGCCGGATCGGCGCCGCGCTCGGCCAGCTCGTGCGAGAGCGGCGACCCCGACGCGAACCCGAGGGCGAGCTCGCGGGCCGATGCGCTCCGGCCGGTGAAGCGGAGGCTCTCGATCGACAGCGTCTCCCACCCCGCGGCTTCGTAGTCCGCGCGGATCCGCTCGCCGTCGTGGTAGCCGTGCGGGGAGTCGAGGAACCGCGGCGGATCGTCGGGGAAGAGCTCGACCATGACCGCCTCGATCGACCGTGCGTGTGGATGCTCCGCGATCGACTCCCAGACCGTCGCGATGAAGACGCCGCCCGGAGCGAGCACGCGCCGCGCCTCGCGGAGCCCCTGCACCTTGTCGGGCAGGAACATCAGGCCGAACTGACAGACGACGACGTCGAACGACGCATCCTCGAAGGGGAGCGCCTGCGCGTCCGCCTGCCGCCAAGTGATCCCGCCGTCGGGGACCGCGGCGCGCGCGTGGACGAGCATCGGCTCGTTCAGGTCGGTCGCGACCAGCGTCGCCGAGCCGGGGAGCGCGGCTCGCAGGTGGCGCGTCACGCGACCCGTTCCGCAGGCGAGCTCGAGCACGCGCCTGCCGCCGGACGGGAGCCGGGCCACGAGGTCGAGGGCGTAGGGCTCGAACAGGGCCGGCCCGAGGTAGCGGTCGTAGTTCTCCGGCACGGAGCCGGAGAACGAGGCGTGGGAGCTCACCGGCCCGCGCCGTTGCTCAAGCGGCCCCAGGCGGATGCCGATATCCGGGCTGTGGACCTGCCGCTGGACCTGAATACCCATGCGCACCTGATCCGCGACGTGATCGTGCTGGTGGGGATCTTCGTCGTGGTCATCTGGTTGCTCTTCCGTTTCGCGAGTCGCTAGCCGCGCCCGACCGGAACGTCGCGCCGGTGCGTAGTGGCCCCGGCAGGAATCGAACCTGCGCACGGAGCTTCGAAGGCTCCCGCTCTGTCCTCTGAGCTACGGGGCCGGGCCGCCATCACACTAGCGCCGCACGACCCGGCCTCGAGGGTGGCAGAGGGGACTCGAACCCCCGACCACCGGGACCACAACCCGGGGCTCTACCAACTGAGCTACTGCCACCGTGCGCGGGCATCGTATCCGCGGTCCGCCGATCTACCATGGCCGCCCATGCGCCGCCTCGTCCTGGTCGCGCTCCTTTCGGCGCTCGCCGCGGCGCTGACCGGCGGCAGCGCGCGGGCGCAGCGGACGGCCGCCTTCTGCAGCGGCACCCAGCTCACGGGGCGCTTCACCGTCGTGCCGGGCAGCGCCGGGGCGGGCAACATCGTGTACGCGCTGACGCTGCGGAACCGTTCGCAGCGCGCGTGCGCGGTCACCGGACTGCCGCGCGTCAGGCTCGTCGGCCTGCACGGCAGGCTGCTGCCGACACGGGTCGTCGCCGCTGCGCCGAACCAGCTCACGGCCGCGCTGATCACACTTGCGCACGGCGCCTCTGCACGAGCGACCGCGCGCTTCTCGCCGGACGTTCCCGGCCCCGGCGAGGACAAGCCCGGGGCGTGTGAGCCGAAGGCCTACCGCCTCTCGGTCCGGCCACCCGGCGGCGGCGCCACCGTGATGTCGGTCGCGCCGCCCACGTCCGTCTGCGAGCACGGCCAGCTGCAGTTCAGCGCCTACGCCGCCGCCCGGTGAGCGTCAGCCGGCGGGCGGCGTGAAGATGCCTTGCAGCCGCTCGACGGCGTCGGGAGCGAGCCGGTAGAAGGCCCACGTGCCCCGGCGATCGGCCTCGACGAGGCCGGCGTCGCGCAGGACGCGGAGGTGGTGCGAGACCGTCGGCTGCGACAGGTCGAAGGCCGCCGTGAGGTCGCACACGCAGCACTCGGCCGCGGCGAGCCGGTTGACGATCGCGACCCGGGTCGGATCGGCGAGCGCCTTGAACGTGTCGGCGAGATCCGTGGCCGCGCCGGCGGACATCACCGGGGTGGCAGGCCCGCAGCAGAGCGGCTGGAGGACGGGCAGGGTCTTCATTGACGGTTGTCAATATAGTCGCTACGGTCGCTGCATCGAAGATCGTCGATGAAGGAGGTGACCAGATGCGCCTCGCCGAGGGCTGCAATTGCGGCTGCGGGCCAGGGTGTGGCTGCGGCTGCTGCTAGACGCCCGTCGGGCCGGCGCCGAAAACCGGCGCCGGCCCGACGAGAAGGGTGGCCCGGCTCGAGAGCTTTTTAGAGCCGCTTCAGACCACTCTGCTTCTCTGACGGAGTGAGGCGCGTCTGGGCCGTGCTCGTGCCGCTGATCGTGCTGGCCCCGGGCTGCGGGGCGTCGACCGGCCCGAGTGTGGCGAGGATGGGAGCGACGACGACGACAACGGCCATGACGACGACGAACGCCTCAGCCGCGACCGGCTCCGACCCCGCGCTCGCCTATGCGAGGTGCATGCGGTCGCACGGCGTGCCGGCCTTCCCCGACCCGGCGTCGGGCGGCGGCTTCTTCTTCAAGACGGGCAGCGGCGTCGATCCGTCGTCACCTGGGTTCAAGTCGGCTCAGGCGAGCTGCAAGGGGCTCATCCCCGGCGGGGGCCCACCGGCGGCCGGCACGTCCACCCATCCGGACTCCGGCGCGCTCGCACACTTCGATGCGGTCGCGAAATGCATGCGCAGGCACGGCATCTCCGACTTCCCCGACCCGACGACGACGGTCCCGGCCGCGCCCGCGGGCGGCGGAGTGATCTCGATCATCAACGGCGTCGTCCTCACGTTCCCGCACACGATCGACACTCGGTCGCCTGCGTTCGTCAAGTCGGCGGGCGCGTGCGGTTTCCCGTTGCACAACCACTGAGTGAGTGCGCCCGGGAGGATTCGAACCCCCGACCAACGGCTTAGAAGGCCGCCGCTCTTCCACTGAGCTACGGGCGCGCTTCACCCGAAGCGTAGCCCTGTCCGCGGCGCGCTACGTTCTCGCGCCGAAGTCCGTGGTGATGATCGTGACCGGGCGGTCGCGATAGACGCCGCCCGCACGGTCGACGTGGACCGCGGCGATCCCGATCTCGCGCCAAGAGGAGTCGAGGATGTTGGCGCGATGCTCGGGCGAGCCCATCCAGGCGGTGACCGCACGCGACGCGTCGATCCCCGGCGACGACCAGAGCAGGTTCTCCCCGACCGTCCAGGAACCGGTGCGCGGCTGGGCATACCACCGCTCGATCCGCTTCCAGAAGGCCGTGCCGTCGGCGGACTCGTGCGAGAAGTAGCCACCAGAGGCAAGCTCGCGTGAATGGAATGCGGCAGCCGCCGACAGGCTCGCATTCAGGCGCAGCGGCCCGAGGCCGTTGGCGGCGCGGATCGCGTTCAGGCGCTCGAGGATGCCGGCGTCCAGGGCGGCGACCGACTGCTGCCGCTGCGCCGGCGCCGGCAGGGCGACAGGCGCGACCGCCCCGCCGAGCAGCGAGACGACGAGGACGAGTCGAAGCACCCGCGCAATCACCTCACTCACGATCCCCGCACGGCCAGGGCCGGCATCACCCGATCGAGGGAACTGGCCCGAGTTGTTACGGTCTCGGCCGTGAGCCTGCGCGCCTCACCCGTGATCGAGCACGTCGCCCTGCCGGGCGGCGGCACCGTCACCGTCTGGGTCGGCGTCCCCGACGACCCCTACATCGACGACAAGACGCAACTGACCACGGTCGACGTCCAGCTGCGCGAGGGGCGATCGGTGCTGGCGAGCGTGTCCACGGTGCTCGAGCCCGAGGACGTGTCGCAGGGCGTGGCGCTCGCGCACGAGGTGCGCGCCGCGCTGGAGGCCGGCGAGATCGGCCTGCACGCGCACGATCTCGAGCCGTTCGCCGACCGCCGGCGCTGAGCAGCCGCCGGGACGATCCCGGCCCGAGCGGTCGTTGACGCTCTCATGGACGACGGCCGCAGCCTCGGCGTCGTGCACGGCAGCGCGCTCTACCTGGGCGCCCTGATCGGCCCCGGCCTGCTCCTCGTGCCGGCGCTCGCCGTGCAGCGCGCGGGCGCGGCCTCGATCGTCGCCTGGGTCGCCCTGCTCGCGCTCTCGGCGCCGCTCGCGATCACATTCGCGGCGCTGGGGGTGCGCCATCCGGTTGCCGGCGGCGTGTCGACGTATGTGCGGGAAGGGCTCGGGGACGACGCGGCCGCCGTCACGGGCGGCTGGTTCCTCGCGGCGGTCCTGATCGGCGCTCCCGCGGTGTCGCTGATCGGCGGCTACTACGTCGCCGCGCTCACCGGCTCCGGGACGGTCGTTGCGACGCTCGTCGGGCTCGCCATGTTCGTGGCAGTTCTCGCGGCCAACCTCCTCGGGCTCCGCGTCTCGGCCGGCTTCCAGCTCGCGCTCTCGTCCGTGCTGATCGTCGTCGTTGCGCTGGCCGTCGCCGTCGCGCTCCCGTCCCACGGCGGCGACCACTGGTCGCCGTTCGCCCCGCACGGCTGGTGGGCGATCGGCACGGCGGCGAACATCCTGGTCTGGCTGTTCATCGGCTGGGAGGCCGTCGCCCAGCTCGCAGGCGACTTCGGGCGGCCCGAGGTCGAGCTGCCGCGGGCGATGGCGATCGCATTCGTGACGATCGCGGTGCTCTACCTCGGTCTCGCCGTCGCGACGATCGGCGTCACCTACGGGACGGGCTCGCGCGTCCCGCTCGCCGACCTCGTCGGCGTGGGCTTCGGCCGCGCCGGCCGGGACGCGACGGCTGTACTGGCGGTCGCGCTGACCATGGGGACGATGAACGTCTACCTCGGGGCATCGGCCAAGCTCGGCGCGTCGCTGGGCGCTGAGGGAGCACTGCCGCGCTGGTTCGCGGGAGACGCCGGCCGCAGCGTGCCGCGCCGGCCGCTTGCGGCGATCGCCCCGGTCGTGATCATCGTCCTGGTCGGACTCGCAGCCGGGATCGGCAGCACCGACGATCTGGTGCGCGCCACGTCGTCGCTCTTCATCGCCGTCTACGTACTTGCACTCGTCTCGGCAGTGCGCATTCTCGAAGGCGGTGTGCGTGCGGCAGCGGTCGTGTCGCTGCTCTCGACGTGTGCGCTCGGGATCTTCTCGGCCTGGTTCCTCCTCGTCCCGCTCGTGGTCGCCGGTCTCGCGCTCGCGCTGCGCCGCCGGCTGAGATCGCGATCAGCGAGCCGTCTGGGCGAGCCCGATCGCCACCAGGACGACGGCTGCGCCCAGCAACTGGATGCCGTCCAGTGACTCGGACAGCCACGCCCAGCCGACGAGCGCACCGACGACCGGCTCGAGCATCGCCACGATGCCGGCCCGCGTCGCCGAGATGTGCCGCAGCGCGTTCACGAGTAGGAAGAACGGGATCATCGTCCCGAGGACGATCATCCAGAGTGCGAGCGCCCACACCGGGAGGTGGACGGTGTGCAGGTGGCCGCCCAGCGACGTCGTCTTCGTCAGGGCGCCGCCCGGGAACGTCCACCACGGCGCCAGGATCGCCCAGAACACCGAGGCGAAGGCGAACCCGTAGGCGAGGAGGGAGACGGCGTCACGGCCCCCGACCACGTGCTCGGCCAGGAGCACGTAGAGCGCGTAGGCGACCGCTCCGGCGAGCGCGAAGCCGACACCTGCGGTCGACACGCTCTCACCGCCGCCGAACACGTCGACGATCAGCGCCAGCCCTGCGAGCGCCAGCCCGAGCGCAACCCAGAGCCGCCGCCGTACATGGTCGTGGTAGACGAAGCGCGCCCACAGCGCGACGAGGAGCGGCGCGAGGTACTCGATCAGGAGCGCGATCCCGATCGCGAGCCGGTCGATCGCCTGGAAGTAGAACCACTGGACGAAGGCGAGCCCGGCGATCCCGAAGACCAGGAGGTACGGCAGCTCGCGGCGCGTCAGCCGGAGCCTACGGGGCGCGATCACCGCGACCACGGCCGCAAGGCCGACGGCGGCGCCGAGCGAGCGGAGCTGCGCCAGCCGCTCGGACGACAGGCCCGTCGAGAGGATCGTCTTCGAGACGGCACCGTTGATGCCCCAGAGGACGGCGGCCGACGCAGCCATCCCGTACGCGAGACCCGCACGACGGTGCCGCGCAGGCGGAACGGGGAAGGGCGCCTCGGTCACCGGCCGCCGAAGCTACCCATCGGGATCGGGACGGTCGGATTCGAACCGACGGCTTCCGCCTCCCAAAGGCGGCGCTCTACCAGGCTGAGCTACGTCCCGTTCAGTGCCTGAGTGTAGGCGCGGCCGCCGTCGGCGGCGGCCGTCAGAGCTGCCAGTCGCCGCCGCGGAGGATCGGCACGGCCTCGCCCTGGGCGCCGACGCCGTCGACCTCGAGCTCCGGCGACCCGATCATGAAGTCTGTGTGGACCGACGAGTGGTTGACTCCGCGCGCGTGACGCTCCTCGGGCGAGAGCTCCGCGGCCCACGGCACGGCGTTGACGATCGAGGAGCCGAGAGCGATGTGCGACGACGCGTTCTCGTCGAACAGCGTGTCGTAGAACACGAGCCCCGTTTTGCCGACGCGGGACTGCGCATCGACGAGTGCGACCTCGCCGAGCCGGGCGGCGCCGTCGTCCGTCGCGACGTGCGCCTGCATCACGGCCTCGCCGGATGACGCCTTCACGTCGACCGCCCGCCCGCCGGCGAAGCGAACGGTCAGGTCGCGGACGATCGTCCCCTGGATCTGCAGCGGCAGCGTCGAGCGGACGACACCTTCGACCCGGCGCGCGTCGGGCGCGGTGAAGACCTCCTCGGTCGGCATGTTCGCGACGTGCTCGATGCCGCGTGACACGTCGAGCGCCGCCTTCCACTCCGAATCGGCGTGCAGCCCGATCGTCAGGTCGGTGCCCGGCCCGCGGTAGCGCAGGTGATCGAAGCGCCGCTCGTTCAGGCCGTCGGCCCGCCGCTGCAGCGTCGCGATGTGCTCGCGCCAGGCGGCGACCGGGTCCGGCTCGTCCAGCCTGATCGCCGTCTCGACCGCCGCCCAGAGCCGCTCGAGGTCGGGCTCGCCGAACACGGTCCTCGCCCAGCCCTCGTTCGGGAAGGGGACGATCGCCCAGTTGCAGAGGCCGTCGGTCAGCTTCAGCGCCTCCTCGCTCAGCTCGCGAGGCCGCGACCGGGCGACCCGGCCCCCGTCGAGGTCGGCGTAGATCTCCGGCTCGGGGTTGCCGGAGATCGTGACGACCGCCGCACCGGTCTCACCCAGGCGGCGCGTGCGCGCAACGAGCCACGGGGGCGAGAGCCCGAGCGCGTCGTCGGACGCATGCTCGATGTGGGCCCGCCGGACGTGCTGGTCGCCGTAGAGGACGTCGACGGAGCGCGCTCCCGCGGCGTACCCGGCCTCCGCCAGGGCGCGCACGAGCGGAGCGTGCTCGACGAGGGCGTTGATCGCGAGGGTCTGACCGGGCTGGAGGTTGCACCCGATCTCGATCGTGAGACGGGCGAGCGCTTCGATTCTGGCTCTGCGGTCCGGCACGGCCGGACAGCGTAGAGGAGGAGCCGAGCCTCCGAGCGCCGACGCCCTAGACTGACGCGCCGTGAGACGGTTCGCGCTCGGAGCGCTGCTCGCCGCCGGACTGCTCGCCGGCTGCGGCAAGGACACGCCGAGCTACACGCTCGCGAAGTCGTCGGCGTGCCTGCGCCAGGAGGCCGGCGTGAGGCTCGGCGGGCAGCTCGACTTCGTCGCGACCACCGCGACGGGCGGCGCCGTCCGCGTGCGGCTGCCCGACAACGCGGTCACGCTCGTCTTCGGGCAGAACCAGAGCGACGCCGACAACATCGACGCCGCCTACCGGCGCTTCCACGCGACCAACGTCGGCATCAACGACGTCCTGCGCCGCCAGGGCAATGCGGTGATGCTGTGGCAGCAGCATCCGAGCGACGCCGACCTGGCGACCGTCACCGGCTGCCTCAAATAGCGCCTTCCTCCCAGAAGAAGCGCCTGAACCAGTAGGCGAAGACGAGGAACAGGACGAGCGCCTGCTCGGCCGCCATCGTCATCCCGGCGATCTCCTGGTCGGCGAGCGGGCTGAGCCCGAAGACCCGGGGGCGTGCGGCGACGTAGAACGAGTACACCGGCTTCGGCAGGAGCGCGAACAGGAGCCCGAGCGGCGAGGCCAGCATGAACGCGGCGAACGCGTAGAGCGCGCGAAAGCCCGACGCGAACCGGCGCGGAACGTCCTGGAAGAGCGGCCACCAGAACAGGAGCCCGGTCGCGAAGTAGCAGGCATGCTCGATGTGGATCAGCCACGACTGATGGTGGAGGGCGGCCTGGTACACGACCGGGATGTGCCAGACGTAGTAGCTGCCGAGCCACACGGGCAGCGCGACGAACGGGTGCGTCAGCACTCCCCACCCGGGCACACGTGCGAGCCGCAGGGCCATCGGCGTCGAGATGCCGAGGACGGCGAAGAGCGGCGCCCACTCCGCGAGGATCACGTTCTGCAGCAGGTGCGCCGTCAGCAGGTAGTGGAGGCCGAGATGGTGGATCGGCGTCCAGAAGGCGACGGCGAGCAGCGCCATCGACACGGCGAAGCACACGATCCGCCACCGCGGAGCCCCGACCCGACCGAGGGCGAACAGGTACAGGAGCACCAGCACCGGGATGACGACCGTCGTGTCGACGTCCGCCTGCCACGCGTACGGCGAGTGCGTATGCGCGAGCAGCACGAGGGGCAGCCTAGAGCGAGGCGCCCGAGCCGCTAACGTGGCGTCGCTCGCGGGTGTAGCTCAATGGTAGAGCCCCAGCCTTCCAAGCTGGTCATGCGGGTTCGATTCCCGCCACCCGCTCCTCGACAGGCACGCTACGTACATGGCGGTTCGATGACGCGCTCGCCCGTCTCGGCAAGCACGGCGGGCCGGCCGAGCAGGTCGGCCGGAGCCCGGAGCGCCTGCGCCCTGATTGAGATCGCCTCCGGCGTGGAACTGTCGGAAGCATCGTGACGGAGACGACGAAGGTGGCGCTGGTAGCAGGCGCGACTCGCGGCGCCGGCCGTGCCATAGCGGTCGAGCTCGCGCGCGCAGGCTTCTTCGTCTACGCGACCGGCCGCAGCAGCAGGGCTGCGGGACCGTCGGAGATCGGCAGGCCCGAGACGATCGAGGAGACGGGCGAGCTGATGTCGGCCGCCGGAGGGAACTGCTCTGCGCGCGTCGTCGACCACGAGAATCCGGCGGCCGTTGCCGAGTTGGTCGCAGACATCGAGCGTGACCGCGGCCGGCTGGACGTCCTCGTCAACGACATCTTCGGAGGCGACAGGTACATGCAGTGGGACAAGCCGCTGTGGGAGCACGACTGGGCCGGTGGCTTGCGGATGCTGCAGATGGGGGTGCACACGCATCTCATCACCTGCCAGGCCGCGATCCCGCTGATGCTGCAGAGCGCCGACGACCACGAAACCCGGGGCCTGGTGGTCGAGATGACAGACGGCACGTCGGACGCGAATGCCGAGTTCCGGCGAAACGTCGGGTTCTACTACGACCTCGTCAAGGCGAACGTCGAGCGGATCGTGAAGGGCCTCGAGGCCGAGCTTCGCGGACTCCCCGTGACGGCCGTCGGCGTCACGCCGGGCTGGCTCCGTTCGGAGAAGATGCTGGAGAACTTCGGCGTCACGGAGGCGAACTGGCGCGACGCGGTGCAGAAGCGCCCCGGCTTTGGGATCTCCGAGTCGCCCACCTACGTGGCCAGAGGCGTGGCCGCGCTCGCTCGAGCCGACGACGCCAACCGCTGGGCCGGCACGGTCGTCAGCGTTCGTCGGCTCGCAGACGCGTACAACTTCACCGACACCGACGGCAGCCGGCCCGACTGCTGGGGCCACATCGCCGCCTACGGCTGGGAGCACGATGACGGCCGCGGCATCGACGAGTTCCGGTAAGTCGGCGGCGCCTCGGCCGGCGGCCCGCTAGCGCGACTCGCTTGCCACCGGGCTCTCGGCGAAGAGCTTCCAGTGCCCCTCGGAGATGACCTCAACTCCGTCGTCGACCACCTTGATCGCGGTGTCGTCGTCGATCGCGTACGCCGGGTTCGACAGGCCGGCCGCCCATCGTTCGGCGTCGGCCATCGTGTTCTCCGGCAGCATCGGGTGATCCAGGTGCGGGAAGATCGAGAAGCCGACGATCCCCAGCGCTCTGTCCCCACCGCCGGGCGGATCCCAGACCTTGAAATCCTCACCGATGCACGGGGTCATGACCATGCTCCCGGCGCTCAACCCGACCCAGACCGCGCTGAGCGAGGGCAGGAGGCCGGCCAGGCCCGACTCCAGCATGTGATGGGCCAGGTACAGGGCGTCTCCGCCGTTGACGAGCAGGACATCGGCCTCCTCGACGAGGGGAACCCAGAGCTCCCTGTCGAGGGTGGGCAGCGCAGTCAGCTCGAGCACTCCGAGGCTCTTCCACCCGAGCTCGACCATGGGCGTGGTGGCCTGTCCGGTGACGAACCTGTATGCCCCGCCGATGCCGCGCGGGGCGTGCCCGTACGAGGCGGTGGGGATGCAGAGCGCGTCGCACTCCGCGATCGGCTTGCCCAGCAGGTCGAGCATCGCGTCATTGATGCTCGGGTTCTTGATGCCGGCCGACGTGAGAAGAAGCTTCACACTGCCTCCTGGAGTCAGTACTGCAGTCGGGAACCTACGCGGTGAAGACCGGGAGGCCGCCCGAAACTCATCGCCGACGTTCAGGTCAGGATCAGCCCGTGCCGTTCACGCTCAGGAACATCAAGCAGGATCTCGAAGACGTCGGCCCGAAGTTCGAAGGCGCGCCCGACCTCGAGTTCCGCGCGGCGACCAGGGCGCTCGAACTCGGGAGCTCCGCCCTCAGCTACCAGTACGTCCCGCCCGGCTATCGCTTTCCCTACGGGCACACGCACGAGCGGCAGGAAGAGGTCTACGTGGTCGTGCGCGGAAGCGGACGGATGAAGGTCGACGACGAGATCGTCGACGTTCAGGAATGGGACGCGGTGCGCGTCCCGCCCGGCACGTGGCGAGGCTACGAAGCAGGGCCGGAAGGGCTCGAGCTCCTCGTCATCGGCGCGCCGAACCTGGGCGACGATCCGCGCGGCGACGTCGAGGGCAAGCGGGGCTGGTGGACCGACCTGCCCACGCGCTGAAGCCCCCTCAAGTCGCGAACGGCACGAACCGATATTCACGGCATGGAGCGCGGCATCCTGACGACCGTGCGGCCGCACGGCCGCCGCCGTCACCCGGGCCGGAGAAACGTTCTCTTCTTCGGGACCTACGACGCCCGTACGTACCCGCGAGTGCGCGTTCTTCAGGAGGGGTTCGCGGCACTCGGCGACGAGGTCCTCGAGTGCAACGTCCCGCTCGGCCTCGACACGTCGATGCGCGTGCGCATGCTTCGGCAGCCGTGGCTCGTGCCGCTGCTCGCCGTCCGGATCGCCGTCGCATGGGCGCGCCTTTGGCGCCGGTCGCGCAGGCTCCCGGAGATCGACCTCGTAGTGGTGGGCTACATGGGCCACTTCGACGTCCATCTCGCCCGCTTCCTCTGGCCCGACGTGCCCGTCGCGCTCGACCACCTGATCTCGGCGGGCGACACCGCGGTCGACCGGCGCGTGTCGTCCGGGGTGGTCGTGCGGCTGCTCCGGCGCCTCGACGACGCAGCCCTGCGCGCCGCCGACCTTCCGTGCGTCGACACGCCCGAGCATCTCGAGCTCGTCACGGACGCCGGGCACGACCGCGCCGTGGTCGTCCCGGTCGGCGCACCCGCTGCGTGGTTTCGCGAGCCGGTACCGCACACGGGCTGCCTCCGTGTCGTCTTCTTCGGCTCGTTCACCCCGCTTCAGGGGGCGCCGGTGATCGGCCACGCGATCGCGAGCCTGCGGGCACGCGACGGGATCCGGTTCACGATGATCGGCCGCGGCCAGGACTACGAGGCGACGAGGCTCGCCGCCGGCGACGGCAATGCGGAGTGGATCGAGTGGGTCGAGCCGGAGCTCCTGCCGGCGCTGATCGCCGAGCACGACGTGTGCCTGGGCATCTTCGGCACCGGCCCGAAGGCGCTGCGCGTCGTACCGAACAAGGTCTTCCAGGGAGCCGCCGCGGGCACCGCCGTCGTCACCTCCGACACCGAGCCGCAGCGCGGCGCCTTCGACGGTGCGGCCGTCTTCGTCCGCCCCGGCGACGGGGACGAGCTCGCACGCGCGCTCGTCGCCCTTGCAAACGACCCGGCGCGCGTCGCGCACCTTCGCGCGGCCGCATACGCACGCGCGAACGAGCGGTTCCGGCCCGAGGCAGTGATCGCCCCCCTCTACCAACGCCTCGAGCCGATCGCCGCATGAGCGGAGGCTCGACGGAGCTCATCAGAGAGCGGAGGCGGCGGCTTTGCCGCCGCCGGGAGCGGGAATGAGCCCTTCTCCGCCGCTGACCATGAACGCGTGGCTGCGCTACGACCTCGTGCGCCGTCTCCTGCGCGAGCTCGGGCCCGAGGTCGCCTCGGTCGTCGAGATCGGTGCCGGCGAAGGCGGCGTCGGCGTGCGTCTCGCCCGCCGCTACGACTACGTCGGCGTCGAGCCGGATCCGCTCGCGTGCGCTCAGGCCGCCGAGCGGCTGCGCAGGGAAGGCCGCGGCCGGATGGTCTGCGGCGACGTCTCGGCGCTCGACCCGGATGCGACGTTCGACCTGCTCTGCAGCTTCGAAGTGCTCGAGCATGTGGAGGACGACGCAGGGGCGCTCGTCGACTGGCGCCGTCGGCTGCGCCGCGGCGGCTGGTTGCTCTTGAGCGTGCCGGCGCGGCCCGAGCGCTTCGGCGCAGCCGATCGCATGGTCGGCCACTATCGCCGCTACGACGCGTCGCGGATGACCGAGCTGCTCGGCCTGAGCGGGTTCGTCGACCCGGTCGTGCTCACCTGCGGCTTCCCGCTCGGCTACGCGCTCGAGGCGGCGCGTAACACGGTGGCGCGGGTCGCCTCCTCGCACGAGTCGCAATCGATGGAAGAGAAGACGGCCGCCAGCGGCCGCAAGCTGCAGCCGCCGGAACAGCTCGGCTGGCTGACCGCCGCGATCACCGCGCCCTTCCGGCTGGTCCAGCGGCCGTTCCTGGCGAGCGGCCTCGGCACCGACCTGGTCGCGCTCGCGCGCTGTCCCTAGGGACGCGCGAGCTGCGCGCGCAGCTCCGTCAGCTTCTCGCGGCGCAGGTCGTCGCGCTGCCCGTGCTCGACCCGTTCGAGCAGGTCGCGCACGAGCGGCGCGAGCTCGACCGGGTCGAACGGCTTGGTCACGTAGTCCACCCCTCCGAGGTCGATCCCGCGCGCCCGGTCGCGCAGCTCCGCGCGCGCGGTCAGGAACACGATCGGGATCTCGTCGGTCGCCGGATCGTCGAGCAGCGCCTCGGCGACGTGCCAGCCGTCGAGGCCGGGCATCATCACGTCGAGCAGGATCACGTCCGGCTCGCTCCTGCGCGCCTCCTCGATGCCCGCCACGCCGTCGCCGGCCTCGAGCACGCTCATTCCCGCCGCCTCGAGATTCACGCGGCAGAGCAGCCTGATCGGCGCCTCGTCGTCGATCACCAGCACGCGTGTCGTCCCCATCCTCCCGCGTCCCTATTCCCGCACGAGCGGCAGCTCGAACGCGAAGCGCGAACCGCTGCCCTCTTCCGAGTCGACGTGGATGCGGCCGCCCATCTCGCGCACGAGGCCCTGGGCGATGAAAAGCCCCACGCCGGTGCCGCGTCCGATGCCCGATCCGCCTTTCACGAACTTCTCGAAGATGCGCTCTCGCTCGGACGGAGCGATACCGGTTCCGTGGTCGCTGACGGCCAGCTCGACCGCGTCGCCCGTGCGCCGCGCCGAGACCGTCACCGTCCCCCCGTCCGGCGAGAACTTGACCGCGTTCGAGACGAGCTGCTCGAGAACGTCCCGAAGCTTCACCGGGTCGGCGCGCGCCGGCGGCATGTCGGCGGCGATGTCGGCGACGACGTGATGGCCGTTCTGCCCCGAGTCGGTCGCACTCGCAACGAGCTCGGTCACGACGGCGCCGACATCAGTCGGCTCGAGGCTCACCGCCAGGTCGCCGGTCTCGATCCGCGCAACTTGCAGCAGCGCGTCGACGGTCGCGGTCAGCCGCTCCGCCTCACGGGCGATGAAGTGGAGGAAGGTGCGGCGATCGTCGTCGGAGAACACGACGTCGTCGCGGAGGAGCGTCTGCGCGAAGCCGTAGATCGTCGTCAGCGGCGCGCGCAGCTCGAGCGAGACGCTCGAGACGAAGCCGGACTTCATCTCCTCGACCGCATACTCGGCCGAGATGTCGCGGAACGCGAAGATGCGCCCGGCCACCGCGCCCGCGGGATCGCGCATCACCGCCTCTGAGAGCGCGAGCCACACCTCGTCGCCGCCGCGTGAGATCGACACGAGCCGGGCCGCGGATGTCTCGCGGTCGGACTGGAGCTCGCGGCGCAGGATCTCTCCGGGCGGCCGCCCGACCGCCTCCGACGCGGGCACGCCGGTGATCGCCTCGGCAGCATGGTTCCAGAGCACGGCGCGGCCATCGCGGTCGACGGCGACGATCCCGTCGGCGATGTTGGCCAGGATCGCCGCGCTCTGCTCCCGCTCGATCGCGACGTGGCGATAGAGCTCGGCGTTCACGTACGCGACCGCCGCGTTCGCCGCCAGCGTCGTCAGCGCTTCGACCTCCTCGTCCCGCCACGTCCGCGGCTCGCGCGCGTAGACCGAGAGCACGCCGCGTGGTTCCTCCCCGCTGCGGGCGACCGGCACGCCGAGGTAGGCGACGAAGCGCCCGCCGAGCAGCGGGTCGGCTGGAGCATGGCCCGCGGCCGAGGTGCCGTCGGCAAGTGCGATCGGGCCGCGCGCTGCCAGCACGTCACCGGCGACACCGTCGGTCGACGCCGACCGGACGCCCAGCACCGAGCCGACGGGACCGCCGACGGCCGCGGCAACGACCACCTCGTCGCCGTCGAGCATCGAGACGAGCGCAGCGTCGGCGCCGAGCAGCTCGGCCGCCTCCCGGGCGGCCGCCTGCAGGACCGCGCCGGGGTCGAGCTCGGTCGTCAGCGCGGCTGCCGCCCGTGCAAGCTGCTGCGACAGCGAGCGCGCGGCCCGCTCCGCCTCGAACAGCCTGCTCCGCTCGAGGGCGCCGTGGGCGGCCGCGGCGACCTGTTGCGCGAGCCCGAGATCGTCCGCCGTGAACGCCCGCGGCTCGCGGAAGCAGACGAGGACGACGCCTCCGGCGCCCTCGGAGACCGGGATCGCGAGCAGTGACGCGACCGGGGAAGCCTGCCACGCTGTTCCGAACCGCTCGTCGCCGGCGACCTGCGACGCCGCCAGGACCTGCGCGGCGGCCCGCGCCTCGTCGAGCGCCGCGGGAACCTCGAGCGCGCGCACCTCCGCAGGCAGCCGGTACTCCCCGGCCACCGCGAGCCCCGCCGCCGTCGGCGCCAGAACCGCCGCGAAGTCGGCGCCGAGCGCATCGGCTGCCGCATGGGCGGCGGCGTCGTAGGACTCTGCGAGCGAGAGCGACTCGCCGAGCAGCGACGCGATCCGGGAGAAGCCGCGCTCGAGCCCGGCCCGGCGAACGCTCGCCTCGTAGCTCTCGGCGTTCCGCAGCGCGAGCGCGGCAAGCGAGGCGAACGCCCCGAGCAGCTCGACATCGTCGTCGTCGAAGCGGCGGTCGCCGTCGCGTACGCCGACGCCGAGCACGCCCAGCCATTCTCCGGCCCACACCATCGGCGCCTCGAGACCGAGCGCGAAGGTGTCGTAGGCGGCGTGCGGGAGGCGGCCGACGACCCGGGGCTCGTCCTCGGCGGTCCCGGAGAGCCCGCCGTCGGGGACGAACTCCACTCCCACCAGGCCGGCATCGAAGCCGTGCACGGCCGCGCAACGGAGAACCCCGCGCTCGCCGTCGACCAGGTAGCAGTCCGCGGCGTCGGCACGGAGCAGCGCGGTCACCTCCTCGACCAGGCGCAACAGCACGGCGTCGAGCGAGAGCTCGCCGGTCACGACCTCGGCGGCATGGAGCAGCGCCTGCTGCTGCTCGAGCCGGCGCGCGTTCTCGGCGAGCAGCCGCGCGGTCTGCAGGGCCGAGCCGAGCTCGCGCGCGACCGCCTGGACCAGCAGGACCTCACCGTCGCCCAGGTCCGGCGTTCGCTCGACGATGAGCGTCGCGACGCGGTCGCCGCGCGCCTCGACGGCCACGCCCGCCCGCGGCCCGCCGCCGAGCACGACCTCCGACCGGTCGAGCAGCAACACGCGGCGCAGCTCGTCGGCCGCGAGGGCCGCGACGCGCTCGGGCTCGAGCTCCGCACGGAGCCGCCGTGCGATCTCGGCCGCTGTCCGCTCGCGGTCGAGCGCCTCGGCGAGCGCCGCCGAGGACCGCAGCCGCTCGAACGCGAGGGCCGCCTCGGCCGCCACGGCCTGAAGGAGGCTCACCTCCTCCGCCGAAAACGCGCGGCGGTCGGTGATCGAGGCCGCCGTCAGCACGCCGAGAACGCTCGACTCGGCGATCATCGGCACGAACACGGCGCTCCGCGCGCCGACGCGCGCCGAGAGGCGGCGGCTCACGAGCGGCGAGCCGACGACGTCGAACACGACCACCGGCGCGGCGTCGGACACAGCGTTCGCGACGCCGGAGGGCTCGCGCTCGAGATCGACGTGCACCTCCTGCCACCAGTCGGCGGCGCGCCCCTCGCTCTCGGCGTACAGCCCCGACGCGGTGCCTCCGCCGGCGTCGACCATCGTGACCGCCGCGAAGCCGACCTCGAGCAGCGTCGCCACGTGGCGGACGAGGGGCCGTGCGACGTCGACCTCGTCCCGCGCCCGAACGATGTCCTCGGAGATCGAGGTGACGGCCTCGAGCTCGCGGTCGCGGACGGAGACGCGCTCCTCGGCCTCGAGCGTGCGGCCGACCCCGCCGGCGACGAGCCCGTGGTCGCGCCAGCGCACCAGCAGGAGCGCGGCCGGGACGATCGCGAGGAGGATCGCGATCAGCGACAGCCAGACGTGGCCGACGACGGCCCGCTGCTCGCGGAGGACGAGGACGCCGAAGATCGCCGCTGTCGCGGCAACCGCCGGGAACACGAGCACGACGCCCCAGTCCACGAGGTGGGCGCGCGAGCGCAGCCGCCAGAACTCGGGCAGCATCGCGACCGCCACCGCCGCGTACGAGGCAGCGAGCACGAACAGCGGGACGGCGTTGAAGAGGACGGCTTTGGTGGCGTCACTCACCGGGCTTCTGGGGGATCGTACGTCCCCGAAAACGATGGAGCCCGCTGCTCGGGGGGACGATACAGCGGGCTCCTCGTGATCGCTCACCGCAGCGCGCGGCCAATGGCCGCGCCGCGGTTCGCATCGCCCAGTGGAAAGGACGCTAACCAGGTCCGACGTTCAGTGGAATAGGCCGGGCGGCCCATCTTTGCAAGCAAGGATCCGGCGGCGGCAGGAGGCAGGCCGGAAGCGGCTCCGGGGCTACGATCCGGCCGTGGTCTCCAAGGTGCTCCTCGCCTCGCCCCGCGGCTACTGCGCCGGGGTCGAACGGGCCGTCGAGACGGTCGAGAAGGCGCTCGACCTCTACGGGCCGCCGATCTACGTGCGCAAGCAGATCGTCCACAACCTCCACGTCGTCCGGGATCTCGAGGCGCGGGGCGCGGTATTCGTGGACGACGAGCGGGACGTGCCGGAGGGCGAGACGGTCGTCTTCTCGGCGCACGGGGTCGCTCCCTCGGTGCACACGAACGCGGCGGCGCGCGGGCTCCAGACGCTCGATGCCACGTGCCCGCTCGTGACGAAGGTGCACGTGCAGGCCCGCCGGTATGCGGAGGCCGGGTACACGATCGTGCTGATCGGCCACGCGGGGCACGAGGAGGTCGTCGGCACGATGGGTGAGGCGCCGGGGTCGATCGCGCTCGTCGAGTCGGTCGCGGACGTCGACGCGCTCGAGTTCGAGGACGGTGCGCGGCTCGCCTACGTGACCCAGACGACGCTCTCGGTCGACGAGACGAGCGAGATCATCGCTGCACTGCGGGCAAGGTTCCCGGACATCTACGCGCCGAAGAAAGAAGACATCTGCTACGCGACCTCCAACCGGCAGTGGGCGGTCAAGGAGATGCTTCCCGAGATCGACCTGCTGCTGGTGCTCGGCTCGCGCAACTCGTCGAACTCCAACCGGCTCGTCGAGACGGCCCGCGCCGCCGGCGTGGATGCGTACCTGATCGACGATGCCGGAGAGATCGACGAGCGCTGGCTCCGCGGCGCGACGGTCGTCGGCGTCACGTCGGGGGCGTCGGCGCCCGAGAAGCTCGTGACGGAGGTGTGCGACTGGTTCCGCGCGCTCGGCGTCGTGGATGTCGAGCCCTACCGGCTGGTCGACGAGGACGTCGAGTTCCGGCTGCCCGTCGAGCTGCGCCGCGAGCTCGCGCTCGCCCGCGAGCAGGTCTCCCAGGCGCCGTAACTCGACACGGCCCCAAAGAGCCGAAGGGCAAGGCCTTGGGGTCAGACCCGGGTCTGACCCCAAGGCCTCCGCGAGCTCACCCCGGCTGCGTCGCGCACGGCGCGCACAAACCCGCTTCGGCCCAGGGCTGGCGCGACCGCCAGGCGACCGCCGGGGTCAGACCCGGGTCTGACCCCGGCGACCCCCCAGCCCTCGGGCTACGCCCGCTCGAGCCGCAGCTCGCCGACCTCGACCGAAACGGCCAGCGTCTCGTCTGCGAGCCGCTCGCGGTAGGCGTCCACGATCTCCCCGTCGGGGACCCAGAGCCGGATGCGGTCGGTGACCGCGAGCCCGGACGACTTGCGCAGTCCGTTCACCTCGTGGATCCAGTCGAGCAGCCGCCCTTCGCGGCGCAGGTCGTCGTCGAGCGCAGTGTCGAGCGCGACGGTGACGCCGTCCTCGCTCGCGACCGCCCACCCTTCGAGGCCGACACGCTCGACGAGCACCTCGCCCGGCTCGAGCACATGCCCGTCGACGCGGAAGCGGCCCCCGTCGAGCTCTTCGAACTCGCCCTGCGCGAGACGCTCGCGCACGTCACGCAGCGCAGCGCCCAGCTTCGGGCCGAGCACCGGCAGGTTCGGCTTGACGCGCAGCTCGGACGACTCGACCTCGCCGAACGTCACCTCCTTGACGCGCAGCTCGTCGGCGATCTCCTCGGTGTGCCGCTCCGCGCCGCCGGCGGCGCCGGCGACGACGAGCCGGCGCAGCGGCTGCCGGAGCTTCAGCTCGCTCGTCGAGCGCGCCTGGCGCCCGAGCTCGACCACCCGCCGCACCTGCGCCATCTCGGCGAGCAATTCGCGGTCGGGCGCCTCCTGCTCGGGCCAGCCGGCGAGGTGCACCGACGCCGGCCCGTCCTGGACGAGGTTCCGCCACAGGTGGTCGGCGAGGAACGGCAGCATCGGCGCAATCACGCGCAGCGACTGGACGACGGCGTGCCAGAGCGTGCCGAAGGCCGCTTCGTCGAGGGAGTAGAAGCGCCTGCGCGAACGGCGGATGTACCAGTTCGAGAGGTCGTCGACGAACGACTCGAACGCACGGATCACGCTGCCCGTGAGCGTTGCCTCGTAGCCCTCGGTCGCCTCGGCGACGAGCTGCCTCGTGCGCGCGATCAGCCACCGGTCGAGCGGCTTCGGATCTTCGACGTGCCCGAAGTCGCTCCACGATGGCTCGTAGGCCTCGATGTTCGCGTAGTCGACGAGGAACTTGACCGAGTGCCAGAACGTGAGCAGCTTGCGCCGGATCTCGTGCGCCGGGCCGAAGCCGAAGAGGAGATTGCGATCCGGCGGCTGCGCGCAGTACTGCCACCGCATGACGTCGGCGCCCATCTGGGAGAACGCATCCTCGGCCGCGATCGTGTTCCCCCACGAGGCGTGCATCTCGCGGCCGCGCTCGTCGAGCATCTTCTCGTACGCCAACACGCGCTTGTACGGCGACCGGCCGACGAGTGCGACCGACATGAAGAACTGCGAGTAGAACCAGAGGCGGATCTGCTCGCGCATCTCCGACACCCAGTCGGCCGGGAACCACCGCTCCCAGTACGCATGGTCGGGAAGATCCGCCTTCGTCAACCCGCGCGCCGCGCCGGTCGCATAGCCCTGCGGCACGCGCTGCGCGCTCTCCCAGCCGAGCGTCGCGAACGGGACGATGCCGGCGTCCAGCCAGACATCGCCCACCTCGGGAATGCGCGTGACGCTCTCTCCGCACTGCTCGCAGGCGATCGGCACACGGTCGATCCAGGGGCGGCGCAGCTCCTCGAGCTGGTCGAATCCTTCGAGCGCCCGCTCCTCGAGCTCGGCCTTCGAGCCGATCACGTTGAGGTGGCCGCAGCTGCACGGGTAGAACGGAAGCGGCAGACCGTAGTAGCGCCGACGCGAGATGTTCCAGTCGCCCATGTTGCGGAGCCAATCGTCCATACGCTTGCCCATGTACTCCGGGACCCACTCGACCTTCGCGTTCTCCGCGAGCAGCGTCGGCCGGAGCTCCTCGACCGAGATGAACCAGTCGTCGGAGAGGCGGTAGACGATCGGCGTGTCGCAACGCCAACAGTGGGCGTAGTTGTGGAGATACGTGCCCGCGTCGACCATGAGCCCCCGGTCGCCGAGGTCGCCGACGATCTGGTCGCCGGCCTCGAGCGTCGAGAGCCCGTGCAGCCAGCCGTAGTCGTCGTGGAAACGGCCCGCCTCGTCGATCGGCATCAAGACCGGCAGACCGAGCGCCTTGCCGAGCTCGAAGTCCTCCGGGCCACAGCCGGTCGCGATGTGCACGATGCCGGTGCCCTCCTCGAGCGACACCTCGTCCCACGGGACGACGCGGTGCTCGACCGACGCGCCGGGGGGCAGCGTGTCGAACGGCCCCTCGTAGCGGAGGCCGACGAGCTCGGCGCCGCGCACGCGCCGCTTGAAGGTCTCGTCCGGATAGCGCGCGACGAGCACCCACTCGCCGTTCTCGCGCAGGCCGTACTCGCCCTCCGGGTGCACCGCCGCGGCGACGTTCGCCGGGAGCGTCCAGGGTGTCGTCGTCCAGACGACGACCGACTCGCCCTGGTGCCCGTCGTCGAGCAGCGGGAAGCGAACGTAGAGCGAGGGGTCCGTGCGCTCCTGGTAGACGCCGGATTGCGTCAGCTCGTGCTGCGAGAGCGAGGTCCCGCACCGCGGGCACCACGCGGTCGCGCGGTGACCGAGGTACAGCCACCCGCGCCCGTGGACGATCTTGAGGAACTTCCAGATGTACTCGATGTTCGTGTCGCTGAACGTGAAGTAGTCGTTGCCCCAGTCCATCCACTGGCCGAGGCGGATCGAGCCGCGCGTGAGCGCGGCGGACGAGTTGACGACCACGTCGCGGCACCGGCGGGCAAACTCCTCGATCCCGAAGTCCTCGATCTCGCGCTTCGAGTTCAGCCCGAGGGCGCGCTCGACACCGACCTCGATCCACAGCCCCTGACAGTCGAACCCGTTCTGGTACCGCTGGTCGAAGCCGCGGAGCGCCTTGTAGCGTTGGAAGACGTCCTTCAGGGTGCGGCCCCACGCGGTGTGAACACCGAGCGACGAGCGGTTGGCGGTGACCGGACCGTCGACGAACGACCAGATCGGGCCGCCCGCGTTCCGGGCGCGCAGGGCGTCGAAGGTACCCTCCTCGTCCCAGAGCGCAAGCAGCTCGAGTTCGAGGGCGGGATGATCGGGTTTGTCCGGAAGGGCCGCGAACATGTGCC
>Ga0335079_10002140_pt1 | contig 22793 bp, 8 predicted proteins | sample Lox_Sample_33_FD_206719 | JGI IMG/M metagenome (GOLD analysis project Ga0335079, IMG submission 206719) | Soil microbial communities from Loxahatchee National Wildlife Refuge, Florida, United States - Lox_Sample_3.3 | ecosystem: Environmental > Terrestrial > Soil > Wetlands | place: USA: Florida... | reverse complement strand
ACTTCTCGTGTTCTATTTGCCGGATGTTTATACCGGCCAGGGCAGGCGAACTGATCAGCATAGAATCCAGGTAGCAGCGCGCCTCCTGGATATCCCTGAAGTCAAGCGCAGAGGCCACCTGCTTTTGTAGCATTCGCGTGACAACTTCCACGAACCAATTCCAGCCGGGCAGCCGGGGACCTTTGAACAAACGGCGGGCGGATACCTCGAGCACCGACTGGGCCAATTCCGCCGCACAGCGGAACTGATACGGTCCATTGAAATCAAGGCGGGAAATCATGCGATTCAGCCCTTCATGCACACAGCGCCATTTTGTCAGGGCAATAAGCCGGGACCTGTAAGCGAATTGGCGGAGCTGGAGATGGATCAGCTACTACCGTACGCAACACGCCATCGGCGTGGCGCCACCAACCGCGGACGGCATAACCTCCAGTGTAGAGAACGCGCAGCCGGCTCCAGCCATGCAGGTCGCTGGCGTTATCCTCTCGAGTGACGGTCACACAACGCGTATCAAGGCGCAGCCCTTCCTGCAGGGCCTTGAGCGCACTTTCTTTGCCGCTCCAAAGTAATGCCAGCAAACGCGATCGCTCGGCGGCGGGCGCGCGCTCTATCTGCTGTTGTTCCTCGCTCGTGAAATAGTCAGTGACAAAGGCCTGGCTTCGCGGCTCGATCAATTCCAGATCGCAGCCCAGCTTGACGCCTGGTTCCGCAACCATGCAAATGGCCCTTCCCGCCCGGTGGCTGAGGGAAATGGCTGCAGGCGTCGGCATGCCGGTGACGAAGACCTCAGGGGCGCCGGTAGCTGCGGGACGAATCTCCATTCTCGTAAGCAACGACGCATGCAAAGGCAGTTCTTGAAATGCCGCCACAGCACACTTGGCCGTCCAGCGTCCCAGCCGCCACTCCGCGCGACGTTTGGGAATACGGAAAGAATCGAGACGGAGCAATTCGCCGTCGCTCAGCCAGCTGTTTCCTCGAGGCACTTGGGCTTCTGTCTGCTCCAGCCAATAGATATTCATCCCTGTTCACTCTTTCACTAGGCGGCTTCGACCACCCGGATCTGCAATTTCTCGGTCCGCACTTGCTGTTCTCGCGCAATCCCCCGTTCGATTGCGCCAATCAGGTAAGGGCGCAGGCTAGCGGGAGGAATGATGCAATTCAATGCACCCACGTCGAGCGCGCGTTGCACGCTATGCACCCGATCAAACTCGGAAGCCATTTCGCCGAGCTTCTCAGAGTGCACGACCTTGAAGAGTTCATCCCACTGGACGCGCAATCGTCCTTTTTCCGCGGCCTCGGCCTTGACCATTGCATCACTCAATTCCTTTAATCGTGGGTCCTTGCGCGCTCGATTCTCCACTTCGCTGGCGAAGACGACTGCCGCGGCCGGCGCGCCGCCGATCACCGAGGCATAGGTGCCTTCCAGGGCCGCCACCTCAAGGTTCTCATTCAAGGTCCGCGAAAACACCACATAAGCCCCGCCGTGGTAGCGGGAGACCACGCAGAACACCATTGGCCCCTTGAAGTTCACCACGGCCCTGCCGATCTCGGCGCCATACTCCAACTGCAGGCGGCGCATGGATTCGGGCGAACCATCAAAACCCGAAAGGTTGGCCAACAGGACAACCGGCCGATTGGCGCTCGCCGCGTTTATGGCGCGGGCGACTTTCTTGGACGATTGAGGGAAAAGGGTGCCAGAGGTCCATTGATCGGGGCCGTCGGCGGGAACAAATCCCAGGCGCGGCAACTGCCGGGATTCGATGCCGATCAAGCAGACTGGATAGCCGCCGAGATGCGCATCCCAGACCACCGCGGTTTCCGCCGCCCGCATGCCCGCCCAGCGCTCCAGCGGCGCATGGTCCTGGTCGATGGCCGCCATCATGACCGTGCGAATATCGAACGACTTCTTGCGCCCAGGATTGCTTTCATCAGAGAAGATGTCTCCTACGCGTGTGAAGCCTTCCTCGCCCTGGCCGTGAGGATAGGACTGCACATCGCGCTCGATTGGATCCGTGGTTACTGCGCGCCGTGGGAACCGCTCACCCGGAGCAAGATAAGTGTGCTCGTAGTGGCGAAACAGGATATGGCAGGCTTCATCAATGTCTCGCGCCCAGTACTGCGCCTGACCATTGATGCCCATAATGCGGTCGTAGCCGCCGATGCCCTGATTGTCTTCCGCGGAAATGCCGCCAGAATAATCCAGCGCGCGTTTGCCGGTGAGCACCATGGCGGCTTTGGGCGTCATCACCAGGAGCCCGCGAGTATGCATGAGCATCGTGGCCTCGGCATTCCAGTAAGGCTGTGCGCCTACGTTGATCCCATTAACTAGGAGATTGACCTCGCCGCCTGCCTGCGTAAACTCAACCAGTCGGCGCAAAACACGCGCAATCCAGTCCATGTTCTCGACACCACTATCCATGGAAATCTTGGCTCCGGCCGAGATTGGGAACCACTCCAGCGGCACTCCCATCTCTTGGGCCATATCCAGGGCGGCGATGATGCGCTGACACTCAGCCTCAGCCAGCGCGCCAAGATCTTTGCTGGGATCGCCAAGCAACATGACGCGAGTCATCCCTTCGGGATAGCGGTCGGTAAAGTTGCGAATGACGCCAGCAACGATGTTCGCGTGGTTTTGCCCGTAAGGCCGAGTGACCGGAACCAGACGGCCCCCGGCGTCGAGATCGTGTTCCACGAAATCTCCCGGCGGAAAATCGGCACGCGTGTGTTGACCGCCGGGAGTGAGCATCTTGATGATTTCGTAGGGGTATATGAGTCCGCGCTGCCGCATGCGAACTACTTTCTGATCGTATTCGGGCAGCGGCCGGATGGGTTGCAGCCTGTCCGCGGGGCGGAAGGTAATCAGCATTCCCCGGCCGCCCGGACTCGAAATACGCACCACCATATCGCGCAGTTCTCCAGTCGCCGGATTCGGAATACGTGCCCGCACCACCACTTGCTCCAAGCCGAGCCCCTCGGTAGCAGGCGCCAGCCGCCCGACGATATCGCGCAACTCATCGCGCTCCAGATTGAAGGGTGGCCACACATAGAGGAATATCCGATTCCAGAACAGCCGCTGATTGGGAGCGCGCCGCGATTGAAATAGTCGGATGCTGGCCAGCGCCTCAGTCAACATGCGCTCCAGATGTGGCAATTGCACGATGCGGCCGGCCTGGTCACGCACCGGCGTCATGTCGCGTACTTCGGCGCACGCGATCAGCCGCTCATCCTTGGGATTTTCACGAGCAACCGCATGAAGAACGTAGACGTCCTCCACCGACGGCAGCCGTTCAATCTTGAAATTGCTGAGCCGCCACAGATGCAGCCGCTTGCCCATCATGGGGTGCAATCCGCGATAAAGCTTCTCCTCTTCATAACCATTGACACTGGGGCGATAGGTGAAATGCTGCATTCCTCCCGCTCCCTGAGTATGAGCCGGGCAAGCGACTTCAACCACAATGCGACGGATGGAGCGCGGAAAACCGAGGTGATTCAATACAGAGTGAAGCTCCTGCTGCGTCGCCTCTGCGTCTCCCAGCCGGCCGGAATGCCAGGCATAAAAATCAATGACCACGTCCTGATCCGCCGGCACCTTCTCGATTAGAGGGAACATCGCAGCGGCGGCTTCTGAAAGCCGGGAATATTCCGTGTGGGTGGTAAAGGCACGAATGCGCTTGCCCTCATGATCGTATTCTGCCGACACGAAAGAGCGGCCATCCACGTCGAACGAATGAAAGTTCTCGAGGACGCGAATGCGGTAGTAGCGCCAGGTAATGGCCTCCAGCATCAGTTTCCGCATGGCCAGGTCGGCAGAGGCAAAACGCGAGGAGAGCAGGCCCACCAGTGGCTGTGGACAGTCCACCAGTTCACGTACTCGCTCATGGCGGTCGGCGCCCTCCGGATTGGCCGCCATACGCGCTAGTTGTTGCTCAACCTGGTCGTACACCTGCTTGCGCGCCTGCTCGAACAAGGGTTGATCGAAGTGGCGATAGCGCACCTCGCGGGCAAGATCGCTGACTGCCGGGAATTGCCCGTTACTCATGGCGATCATCCGGTCGAGCAGGGTTCGCAGGGAACCCTCGGCATGAGGCGCAAGCCCTGCGGTTGGTTGCAGGCGGCGTTCGAGCAGCGCCAAGACCGGCGCTATCTGCTGCTCCACTCTTTGATGGGACTTGTAGATCCACAGTAAGCTCTCTTCCAATCCCGGCGTGCGCTCCAGGCTGTGGACGCCGTAATGCGACAGGGCGCGGCGAAGCCGGCCGACAAAGTCCGGGGGAAGTCCCTCGCCGCCGGTCTCCAACATACGCAAATACGAAAACAGGTAGGCCTCAGCGCTCGGCTCCTCGCCGCTGGCACGGTGGTTCACTTCCGGCTCGCGCTGGAAGAGGGAACAGATGTCCACAAAGATGTTAAGAATTTCATCTTCGGTTTCCCTGATGTCACCGCTGTATATCGGACAATTTCGGTTCCATTGTGAGAGCATGCCCAGGGCGTGCTTCGGGTCCACATCGAAACCCAGCATGAGCTGGCGAAGCTTGTCAAGGCTAAGGCGGCAACTGGAAGCGGTCGCTTCGTGATCCGAACCGCGCGGCATCTCGAACACTACTCTTGGTGCGGAGGCGGCCACCCCATCCCCCGCGCTGGGTTCGATCTGCATCAGGGGTGCCCCTGTACCCACTTGCACATTCGGAATGACCATCACCTGGCGCACTTTGCCGCAGAATGGAGCTACGACTTGCATTTCCATCTTCATGGCTTCCAACACAGCCAGCCTTTCGCCTGCCAAAACCGTGTCGCCCGGCTTGACCGCGATCGAGACCACTACCGCCGGCGCGGAGGCATGCACGATGCCGCCATCGTCACGGTCTATCTGGTGCGAAACACCGTCCACTTCGATCCGGTAACTCAATCCCTGGGCAACCGAGACCACGTGGAAACGGCGTTCACAGACAGTCAGCCAGTACTCGTAATCCCCAAGGCGGTTGATCTCCGCGTCAATGCGCGATCCGTTGATTTCTACGCGATACTGTTGCGGACCCAAGCGATAAGTTTTAGGAGAATAGGAATGGCCACGATAGCGCAGCTCTGCTGCCCGGCCCACCTCCACCCGCACCTGTGGCCGTCCCCGTACCGCCGACGCGTAGAACTGCGCCTGTTCCACCGCCAGTTGTTCGTCATAGGCTTCGATCGCAGCTTGCACCAAAGCCACGTCGGCATAGCGTCGTGACAGGTGGTCACCGTTCGCGGCCAGGCAATCCAACCATCCGACATGGAACTCACCTCGTCGAACCTCATCGCGACCCAGCAACTCAAGCAGGAATGACTTGTTGCTGGCGCCGCCTTTGATAACCACCACGCTCTCGCGCAACGCTCGTTGCAAGCGTGATAGCGCCTCCTTGCGGTCGCGGCCGCAGGCGATGATTTTGGCGATCATCGAATCAAACTCGACCGGAACCGAATCGCCTTCCGCCACGCCAGTGTCAATGCGCACGCCTGGACCGGTGAGAATTCGGAAGCGCTTAATATCGCCGGGAGCCGGAGCAAACCCGTTGTCGGCATCTTCTGCATTCAGCCGCACTTCAATGGCATGTCCGATTGTGCGCGGCGGCTGGCCCTCTAACCGGCCACCCCGGGCAACATGAATCTGTAGTTTGACCAAGTCGAGCCCTGTGGTGCATTCCGTGACCGGGTGCTCGACCTGCAAGCGGGTATTCATCTCCATGAAGGAAAACGTCTGGCTTTCGGGTTGATACAGGAATTCCACCGTGCCGGCGTTGTGATAGCCCGCCGCCCGGCTCAGCCGCACGGCTGCGCCGCGCAGTTCCTGATCTTGCCCGGCAGAGAGCGCGGGCGAGGGCGCTTCCTCAAGGATCTTTTGCTGGCGGCGCTGAATGGTGCAATCGCGCACCCCGACCGCCCAGATGTTGCCGTAGTGGTCGCCGATAACCTGGACCTCCACGTGACGCGCGCGCTGGATCAATTGCTCAAGAAACACTGTGGGGTCGCCGAAAGCCTTGAAGGCTTCAGCACGGGCACTTTCAAATGCTGCAGCCAGCTGGTCTTCCGAGACCACCTTGCGGATGCCGTGGCCACCGCCACCGGCAGTGGCCTTAATAAGGATGGGATAGCCCATTTGCCCGGCACAGCGCCGGGCGTCTTCTACCGTCTCGACCGGGCCGCCGCTCCATGGCGCCACCGGTATGTGCACGCGCTCAGCCAGTAGCTTTGAAGCAATCTTGTCACCCACGCGCCGCATCACATCGCCATCCGGGCCGATGAACACAATGCCCATTTCCCGGCAAAGGTCAGCGAAGGCGGCGTGCTCAGCCACGAAGCCCCAGCCCGCCCAGACTGCTTCCGCGCGCGCGGCTGCCAAGGCGCGCTCCAGAGCTGCATAGTCTACGTAGCTGCTCTTGAGCTGCCCGGTATTCGCGTCGAGCACGTGCGCCGGGCCCAGGCATACCGCTTCATCGGCTTCGCGCACGAACATGGCGCGCCGGTCCGGTTCCGTGAAAAGCGCGATGGCCTTGAGAGAGGCGCCGTGTTCCTGATTGAACTCGCGGGCCGCATGAATGAAACGCATGGCGGCCTCGCCGCGATTCACCATTGCTACACGTGCGAATTCGTAGTTCATAGAGGCCTCGATCGACGTGGATCTCGGCGCCCAGCGTCATGCCGCAACTGGCTCTCGCAACATTGCCGCGTGCAGGTTTTTCATAGCCTCGGTGTCAGCGAGGTTCGCTACCGCTACGGTGCGGTAGTAACTAAGCTGGAGGTAGCAGTTTCCCTTCGTATCGCCAACCTCAGCGTCAAAACTGCCTTGCCCTGGATTGGGAGTGACCACCGCGTAAAGTCGCTCGGCTGTGTCTGGGATGTTCAACAGAGAGATACGATCAATGTGTTGCGGCAAGCCCATACGACCTTCGAGGCCCATCTCCCAAACTCCTGCCGTCTGGAAGCACAACTCAATCAGGCGCGGGGCCATGATGGTTGGCAAGCCGGAAGGAACATGATTCTCCGGCAGATTCTTCGCCATCTGCCCGACCACTCGCTGGCCGTCCCACCATGCGCGCTCTACCACTTGATAGGCGGGTCCGTGGAAATAGAGACGATAAATGTCGCTTGATTCGATAACGTTCCCGTCCGGCGTACCCAGCGCCGGAACGAACCTCGGGCGGAGAGATTCTTGCATCAGAAGCACGCGGGCAGTGAAGTGCGTCGTCACTTGCGGTTCTTCGTGGTTTGGCAATGACCTGCTTCCAAGCAGACGGCAATCCGCCACTAGGCCATCGCCTTGGGAATAAATCACAGCTTCGACCGTGACCGTGCGTGGTTCGCTGCGGTAGAGCTTGAATGGCGCCAGGAAATTCACCTCCTCGATGGCTGCAACGTGCCAGCCAGGAAGCAGCGCCAAAGCAGCTTCGGCGAAAGCTTCGAGGCCCATTACGCCGGGCAGCACCGGCGTGCCATTGATCTGGTGGTCGTAAAGAAATGGCTGAATCTTCGGATCAAGAGTGGTCTGAATCGTCAAAGGTTTGTACAAGCCTGCGCTCACGATCTTGCCGAGCATTGGGCCGCGAGACTGACTGGTCGCGGAAAGATCCAGTCCGCCGGCGTCATCCCACTCTTGCAGCAGAACGCCGAGCCGCTGCCCGATGACGATTTCGCCACGTGTTCCTCCTTGGGTAAGTTCGCGGCGAATCAGGGGTACACCAGCTTCCGGCGGAAGCATGTCAATCCCCGCCACCTCCATCACCTTGGGAATCGAGCCGCGGGTCGCCATGCCGATGCCGCCCCACGCAGTCCAGTCAATGGCGATGCCGCGCGTGGCTGGGCGAGTGGTACGGAAGCTGGAAGTGAGCTTGCAGAGCAGGTCGTTGGCTGAACTGTAGTCGGTCTGGCTGGGGTTGCCGAAGCGGCCGGCAATCGAGCTGAACGCCACCGTAGCCCCGAGGGGCATATCGCCAATCGCACGCAGCAGATTGAAGAAACCATCGGCCTTAACGTCGAACACCAGATCGAATTCGCGCGGCTCCTTCTCAAATAGGGCGCGGCTGCGGTCGAGTCCGGCCGCATGCAGGAGAATATCAATGCGTCCGCTGCGTTCGCGAACCTGGGTGATGATCTTGCCTACTGCCTCCGCATCGGTGAGGTTGACACTGAAGTAGTAGGGCGTGCCGCCCGCAGCACGCACGGCATCAATTGCGCTGCGCGCCGCTTGCGCCCGTTCCAAAGCAGCCAACTCTTTTTCCACCAGGGCTGGTGTGGCCCGTTCCCCACCCGCCTGGATACGGGAAAACAGCTCGCGCTTGAGGCCCTCCTTATCGGTGATGAAGCGCCGGAGATCGGGATTGTCAGGCCCAGGCTCGGGAACCAAGTCGAGCAGGTAGAAGGTGCCGCCGGATGCGGCTGCGAGGTCAGCCGTAATGGCCGAAACGATGCTGCCGGCAGCGCCGGTGATCAAGAAAACGGTGCTCTCGTTCAAGGCCATCCCTGGCTGGCCGTCGCCGGCCGGTCGCTCTTGCAGCCCCACCGTCCAACGCAGCCCGTTCTTGTAACCTATCTCGATCGCGCCGTTGTCGCGCAACGTCTCCGCCAAAAGCAGTTCGGCAACCTTTGCTGCTTTGCGGTCAGCTTCGAAGTCAACAGCCTTGACGTGTGCCTCTGGGCGCTCACGCTTGTAGGTCTTGGTGAAGCCCACAACCGCGCCCCCCAATGGCGCCAGGGCGCCAGCTTCGTCATAGCCATGTTGTCCGCCCAGCCGCGTGGCGGAAACCAGGAACGTGCCGGGCTTTGCGATCTGCTCGTACAGCGCGCGCATCGCCGTGTAGAGCAGCTTGATGCGCACCCGCACCGCCTGGCGCCAGGTGGTGAGATTCATTCCACTGATCGGCCCTTCGTCATCCAGTGCGGGCAGCCAGTAGACCCCGTGAACTTCTCCGGCAGCCGTCCAGCCTTTGATTGTTTTGCTCAGAGAGTCGGCATCGGTCGTGTTCTCGATGTGGAGAACTTCGATACCTCTAGCCTTCAAGAGTTGGGTAAGCGCCTCCGCGACCCCACCGTTGTCGGGCATCACAATCACGCGACGGCCGGCCGCCAGCGAGACGCCGCTCGGCTTGCAGCCAGCAAGCGGCGGACGCAGGATGGCCAGCGGCACGCGCCGCGGAATGCTGTTCGCAGCATCCAGACTGGCGAGGGCCGGGCGCGTCGCATTCACCGGCGATGAAACAGGAGGTAACGGTGGCAATACGACAGGCTGCCTGGACGCTTCTTGGACAGCCGGCTCTTTCAACCGTGATCTCTCGACCGCGAACTTAATCACATGTGCCAGAGTTGAGAAATCCCGCAGTTTGAGGTTTTCATCGCGAGGAATGCCGTATGCCGCCCGGATCGCGGCAAGCATCTCCGCTTGCTTCACCGTATCAATGCCGAGGTCGGCTTCGAGGTCGAGATCCAGGTCCAGCATGTCTTTCGGGTAGCCGGTCTTCTCGGCGACAATCTCCAGCACTTTCTGCTTGATTGAGTCGTCCGTGGAAGTCTGTGTAGCGACTGGAGCGGGAGCAGATGTCAGTGGCTCGGCAACAGCGGGCGCCCCCGGGGGCGTGCCCGCGAGATCAGGTCGCCTTTCCAGGACAAAGCGAATCACGTGGGCCAAGGTTGGATAGTCCCGCAACTTGCGGTTCTCATCCCGCGGAATGTTGTAGATCTCGCGGATGGCGGCGAACATCTCGGCCTGTTTCACGGTATCAACCCCGAGGTCCGCTTCGAGATCAAGGTCGAGGCCGAGCATGTCTTTCGGATAGCCGGTCTTTTCCACCACCAGCCGCAGAATGCGCTCCTTCACCGCATCGCCAGTGTTTTCCTTCACTGGCGGGGCTGGAATCGAAGGTGCAGGTTTGTTCTCATCCTTTATTACGGCCGTTGCCAGAGGCGCCACAGGGGCCTCAGCCACCGCGACCAAGTCCGGCCGCTTCTCATGGACAAAGCGGATCACGTGGGCCAGGGTGGGATAATCCCGAAGCTTGCGGTTTTCGTCGCGCGGGATGTTATAGATCTCGCGAATCGCGGCAAACATCTCCGCTTGCTTTACCGTATCCACGCCAAGGTCGGCTTCAAGGTCGAGATCAAGGTCCAACATGTCTTTTGGATACCCGGTCTTCTCGACAACTAAAGCCAGGATGCGTTCCTTCACTGCATCGCCCGCAGCTTCTTTACTTACCGGGTTCTGTTTAACCGGAGGCGCAACTTCAACCTCAGGCTTCGCAGCAACCGGCCGTGGCGGCTGAACTGGTGGCGGAGGGAGGGCAACCTTGACCTCCACTTTCGCTTCTGCTGCCGGGGAAACCGGAATCGCCGCTTCTGTCTTAGCAGCAATCGCTGCTGGCGGCGCCGCCACGGGCATAGGCGTGCGTACCGGCACCGGCCGTGCCTCCTGGATCAGTTCAGCGCTCCGCGCTTGCGCCCCCTGATCGCGGACCCGCAGCGTGCGCTGCACAACTTCAAGCTCTGCCACCGGGCGACCAGCCATGTGACTGAGCCAAGTGTTCCAGGCGGAGATATTGGCTACGCGATAGGCGTAGCCGAGGTCGCGAGGACTGTTGTGCAATCCATCCTTGGTAGCCACCCAGCGAAGCAAGGTCATGCTGATCTGGGAACCGAATCCCGCGCCCAGCCGCAACGCGTATTCGACCGGATAAACGCCGCCCTTCGATAAGTTCAACGTACCCAACTCCGGATCAACCTCTTTGAAATTGGCAACCCGGGGCACGATGCCCGTCTCCAGGGCTTTAACCGCGAGCACATCTTCCACGCCGGCTCCCATGGCATGGCCGGTGTAACCCTTGGTGTTGGCGATCACAATTTTGTCCGCGTCGTTGCCGAACACATGGCGCAGTGCGTAGATCTCCGCCGCGGCGCTCCCGCCCCGGGCAGGTGTGTAAGTCTCATGGGAGACGAAGACTGTCCGCGGCGCAATCTCGTGGCGATTCACACCGCGTGCCTCCGCCTGGCTCATCAGATCTTCCATAATCCGGCTGATGTGTTGCACATCGAGCCGCGTGCCGTGGAAAGCGCTGTTGGCGGTAACCGCGCTCAGGACTTCACAGATCGGCGTGATGCCGCGTTCACGCGCAGCCTCCGCACTCTCAATCACCATACCTGCCGCGCCCATGCCGATGATCATGCCGTGGCGGCGGCGGTCGAACGGTATAGCGGTTTCCTCGACTACGTCATCCGTAGCAGCCGCTCCGGTAGCCAGGAAACCAGCGCCCATCCAGTCGATGAGGTGGTCGCTGGTGATGTCGTCCGCCGAGATGACAATCACACGATTGCAGCGTCCCGCGCGGATCCAGTCCCCGGCCAGACCCACAGCCTGCGTGGTGCTCGCACAAGCAGAGTTGACTGCCGTGTTGGGCCCGCGCGCTCCAATGAACTCGGCAAACTGCGAATGCCCCATGGGCAATACGCGGAACAGGTAACGGCGATCGAAAACGTACGGCTCCTTCTCGATGGCGTCTGCCAACTCTTCGATGCGGCGGTCCATCTCTCTTGCCAAAATGGAGTAACCGTCAGACTCACTCATCCCGGCGCGCAGGCTTTGCAGAGTTGCCAGTTGCTGGCGGCGGCCATAGTCAGCGTAGTAGCGCGACATTTCGTCGGCAAAGGAATCGAGGCCTGGGAATGCCGAAGCGAAAATTACGCCGGTGCCGTCGCGCAGCGCGTCGGGCAATGCCCAGCGGTCGGGCAGCTGCGTGCCCTTGCTGGTGGTCTTGTAATGCAGGACCAGGGGGATGCCGGCATCACGCAGGGCGTCGAGACCGACTGCGATGGCCAGTTGAGTGTTACGATCGAGCGCCGCACGACGCTCGGCCGACACGCCGAACTCAGTCTCCAGGTCGAAGGTCCCGCCGCGACCCGCGAGCTTGATGACATCGGCGACATTGGTGATCGTCTCAAAGGCGCCGCCGTTGTCGTTCTTCACCAGGCGGGTGATGTGCTTGTCGAGCATGGCCTGGCGAAAACGCGTGGGAATCGCGTCGATGAACTGCTCGCCTCTGAGCAGGCGGGCAACATTGCGGTCGTCGAAGATGCGCTCCGTGCCAGGCAAACCCAGTGCCGCCCCGGTAATCGCAACCGGCTGGTTGATCGAGATGGGTTTCTCTCCGTGATAGATTTCCCAGCCCCGCTCCAGGACATCGGCGAACATGCGGCCGAGTTCAACATACCGATTGCCGTTGACCGCGAGTCTTGGCGTGGCATTTGCGGTTGCCACTGGCTTTGCTGCGGCTACTGGCCGCGCGCTTTCTTGCGAAGCTGGAATCGCCGCCGTGGCCGGCGCGACCCGCGCTGCTTCCGGTGTGCCCCGGCCTAATCCGGCCGCATACAGACAGCACAGCGCCTGGTTGAAGGCAGGAATGTCGCCATTTTTGGGATGATTGGTGAACAGCGAGACCACATCGCCTCGCCCCCCGAGCACGTCTTCAGCAAATCCTTGCAACGCTTTCTTTGGCCCCACTTCCACAAAAACCCGGGCGCCGGCGTCGTAAAGTGTGCCCAAGCCTTTGACGAATTGCACCGGAGCCGCGACCTGGGTTGCCAGAATGTCGAGCATCTGGGGCACCGCATCCGGTCCCGTGGGATAGAACTCGCCATCGGTATTGGCGACGATAGGCAATTGCGGAGGCGCGAGATGCAGCCGCTGCAAGACTTTGCGCAGGGGCTCGCTGGCAGGGGCCACGATTGACGTGTGGAAGGCATGGCTGACGGAAAGCGCCGACACCTCATAGCCGGCCTTCTGGAATGCTTCCATGGCCTGCTCGACCGCCTTGCTCGCGCCCCCAACCACCGCCTGGCGGCTGCTGTTGACGTTGGCGATCACTACATAGCCGTCCACGGTCTTCAGGATTCGCTCGATTTCCTCGAGCGGAGCAAACACCGCCGCCATGCGGCCCTTGTCCTCCGGCGAGAAGCGGGTCATTTCGCGGCCACGAGCGCTAACTGCTTCCAGGGCGTCGGCAAAGGGAAGCGCGTCGGCGGCGAGCAACGCTCCGTACTCGCCCAGGCTATGGCCCATAGTGAAATCGGGCCTGATGCCATAAGCAGCCAGCAGACGGGTCAGTGCGAGATCGGTGGCCAGCACGGCGGGCTGCGTGATTGCAGTCTGCCGCAGGTCGTCCTCAGCCTTGGTCACAGCATCAGGATCAGCCTTGTCCACAAAAACAAATTCGCTGAGCGGCTTGCCCAGCAGCGGCGTCATGATGCGATCCGCTTCCGCAAACGTTTCGGCCACAATCGGCTCGATTTCGCGCAGCGGCTTCAGCATGTTCACGTACTGCGAGCCTTGGCCCGGATACAGGAAAGCCACTTTAGGCGCCGGGCCGTGACCGCGGTAGATGCCTTGCGCGCGCAAGGCCTTCCATATCGCGGGCTGATTAGCCGCAAGCGCTTTAAGGGCAGCGCTCGCCTTCTCCGCCAGTTCTGCGGCGTTGGCATAGTCAATTGCCACGCGTTCGGACGCACGAAGGTCTGATTCCGCGGGAGCCGCCGGTGCCGGCGCGCGGCCTGCCTTGGCTTCCTTCTCTGAAGCGCGGAGTCGTTCAACCAGCGCCGTTTCCGATGCGGCGCCGATGACCAGCGCCCCGCGCAATGGGGCCTTATCAGAAGATGGAGAAGCAGGAGAGGCTTCTTTGGTATTCATAATCGTCTCCGTGAGCTTTGCGGGTGACTGGCTGACCGCCACCGAGCGCTTGCCGTTTCCGTTCAATCTGCCGGGAATGTATTCTTCGAGCACGGCATGGAAGTTGGTGCCACCGAAGCCGAAAGCGCTCAAACCGGCGCGGCGCACGCCATCGGCGGTGGCCGTCCACGGCCTCAACTCGGTGTTGACGTAAAGCGGAGCGTGCGCAAAGTCAATTTCGGAATTGGGATGCTCGCAATTCACGCTGGGCGGAAGCACCTTGTCACGCAGCGCAAGTGCGACCTTCAATAACCCGGCAGCTCCGGCAGCTCCTTTGAGATGTCCGAAGTTCGACTTCACTGAGCCTAGCGCCACTGAGGCGGGGGAGAGATGGAAGCCGCCCAGCAGGTCCACCATGGTTTGCAGTTCGACAAGATCGCCTACGTGGGTGGAGGTGCCGTGGCCTTCGATTAAGGTCGCGCTGGCGGGCGACAAGCCTGCATTCTGCCATGCACGCTCGATGGCCAGTCTTGGCCCAATCGGATTGGGCGCGGTGATGCCTTTTCCTTTGCCATCGCTCGATCCTCCCATGCCGCGTAGCACCCCATAAATCTTGTCCCCGTCACGTGTGGCATCGGTCAGGCGCTTCAACACGAAAATGGCCGCGCCTTCGCCCATGACGAACCCATCAGCCCCTTCAGCATAGGGACGGCTGCCGGTCGCGGAGAGCGCTCCGATTTTGCAGAACTTCACGTAAGTGGAGGCGCCCATATTGCGGTCAATGCCGCCGGTGATCGCGACATCAAAGTCATTCTGGATGAGCCCTTCCGCGGCCGAGCTGATGGCCGCCATTGAGGAGGCGCAGGCAGCGTCGCAGACATAGTTCGGGCCATGAAAATTGAAGAGGTTGGCGATACGTCCGGCGATGCAATTGGCCAACTCGCCGGGCATGCTGTCTTCAGTGACCTCGGGAAGATGTTTCCTCATGCGGTCGTGCAGTTCACGCTTGATGTCATGGCGAACCGCCTCCGGCAAGGCAGCGAAGGTGGCAATGCCTTCCAGCTCGCGCGCATACTCGGGAAAGTAAATACGGAGGGCAGTGAGATAGTGTTTTTCGCCGGCCATGGCATTGCCCAGAATCACAGCGGTGCGATCCGGGTCGAGCGGGCGCTGGGGGTACCCATAGTCTTCGAGCGCCTCGCGGGTGCAAGCGATGGCCCACTTCTGGGCGCCGTCCATCGCATCTACTACGCGCGGCGGAACAGCCAGGCGCCACTTCACCGGCTCCCAGGCATAATCGCGCACCCAGCCGCCGATCTTCGAGTAGCTCTTGTCCGGCGCTTTCGGGTCAGGATCGTAATAGAGCGCCGGGTCCCAGCGCTCAGGATCCACTTCGGTGACGCTGTAGCGTCCCTTCTTTATGTTTTCCCAAAAAGCGGGGACGTTCGGGGCATCGGGCAGGATGGCTCCTGCCCCTACGATGGCGATGGCTCGATAGGATGTGTTCTCCATGACTGCTACTCCTAATAAAGGAGGATTTGCTTCTGTGCCCAGTGTGGTTGAGTGTTTTTCTAACCACAGCGGGCGCAGAGAAAACATCTCCAATCACGCCGCCGCTAGTTCGCGCTTCGCGGCGCGGCCGTACAGAACGTCTGCGACGTAATCCAAGTCTGAAACCAGACCAGCCTGGACGCGGTGAATGGATGGCAGGCCGATACCTGCTTCAAAAGTTGAAATCTCGGCGCCACTGACGCCACCGGCGCCGACCACCCAACGCAAACCATCTTCGGCGACCTTGAGGGCGGCTTCGCGCGAGAAAACACGGCTGATGGCAGCGAGCGCAGTTGCATCGAAGCGGCGGCTGGCTTTGTCGTTCAACTTGTTTTCCGCCATCAATGCAGCGCGGCGAGACAGACTGCCTGCCGATTCCGCGTAAGCAATCAACTCGCCCAGCCTCAGGAGAATGTGCTGAAAGCGGGTGAGTCGCCCGATACGGGCTTTTTCCATGACTTCGGCTAAGGCGTGCAGGGCCAGGGCCGCATTATCTGCCCCCACGTCGGGATGCCGGAGATGCACGTCTTCGAGCTTCTTTGCCTGGTTGTGATAGTGCTGGCCCCGCGTCTTCAGGTGGATCTGCCAGCGGTCGCGGCTGATGGTCATCTCCATAATTTCGGAGGTTCCTTCATAGATGGTCGTAATGCGCACATCCCGGCTGACCTTCTCCACCATGTACTCGTGGGTGTAGCCGTATCCGCCGAGCGCCTGAATGCTGGCATCGGCGGCCGCGTTTCCGGCTTCCGTCGCCATGTACTTGGCGATCGCTCCCTCGGTGTTGAGGCTACCTTCCTTACCCGAGTCAATGCGCTCTGCAGTTTCCTCGATGTAGGAACGGGCAGCCTCGAGGCGCACCACGTGCGGCACGATCAGCTTGTGGGTGTAGCCCTGCTTCTCGGAAAGCGGGGCCCCGGCCTGAATGCGTTTGGCGGAGTAAGGAATTGCGCGATCAAGCGCGGACCATCCGGCCCCCAAGCCGAACGCGGCCACCATCAAGCGCGTGTACCCAAAGACGGCCTGGGCCTGAAGCAGTCCTTGTCCCTCAACACCGCCCACAAGCCGGTTGGCATCAACGTACACGTCGCTGAACGACAGTGCCGCCGTATTGCTCAGGCGGATGCCGTGTTTGTCTTCAGGGTCATCATGTGTGAAGCCTTTCGCGCCCTTCTCCACAATGAACCAGCTCGGCCCGCCGGGCGTGTTGGCGAGAACTGTGTATGCATCGGCGATGCCGCCGTTACTGATCCATTGCTTGGCTCCGTTGATTTTGTAGCCGGCGACTTTGCCATCTTTCAGCACACGATCTGCCGTGGTCTTCAGCGCGCCCAGATCACTGCCCGCTTCCGGCTCAGTCGCGCCATAGGCGAACAGGATTCCCTCCTGCGCGATGCGGCTCAGCCAGTACCTCTTCTGCTCGGGAGTAGCGCCCACCGTAATGGGATCGCTACCCAGAAAGGTCGCCAGCACCGCGGTGGCGACGCCCAGGTCAATGCGCGCCATCTCCTCGCACACCAGATAGACATCGAAGGCGCCGCCACCGAATCCCCCGCAATCTTCGGGGATAAAGAGCAGCTGAATGCCCAACTGGTCCGGACTGCACATGTGGTGCACGATGTCGAGCGGGCATTCATCGCGCTCATCCAGCTCGCGGAGAGTTTCGTCGGGTAAACGCTTCTTGGCGAAGTCGCGGAGCGACTTCAAACTGAGCTTTAACGTTTTGCCGGTGATCATGGGCGGTGCCTCACTTTGCTGCCACGCTGTGCATTTCGCGGACTTTGTTGGTCAACTCAGGCAGGAACTCCAGGATGTCGTCCACGATTCCGACATCCGCCACCTGAAAGATCGGGGCCTTAGGATTCTTGTTGATCGCAATGATGTAGGGACTGCCTTTGAGGCCGGCCAGGTGCTGGAACGCGCCGCTGATACCACAGGCCAGATAGACCTTGGGCTTTACGGTCTTTCCAGACGATCCCACTTGCCGCGACTTCTCCAGCCACTTAGCATCCACCACCGGGCGGGAGCAACTTACCGCCGCTCCCATGGCCTCGGCCAGGTCGTGGGCAATGCTGATGTTGTCTTTTTCCTGAATACCGCGGCCTACGGAGACCAGCACCGTGTGTTTGGTGATGTCTACTTCCCCGGCTTCGGCGGCAATGGTCTCGAGATAACGCCGTCCTGCGCTCAGCGCTCCAACATCCAGCGACCGGTCTACCACCAGTCCACTGACGCCGGACTTTTCCAACGGCTTGAAGGCGCCGGGGCGCACCGTTATGACAGCCCCTGACGAGATGTCGCATTTCACATGTGTACTCACCTGCCCGCCAAATTCGTGCCGAACAACTTTGAGCGATGCGCCTTCCAGGCCTTCGATTCCCAGAACATCGGAGACGTACGCCGCATTCAGATTGATGGAAAGACCCGGCGCCAAATCAATTCCGAAGTGCTCATGTGCCACCAGTACAAGGCTTCCGGGCGGCACAATTTTCACTACGGCCTTGCGGATCAGTTCGGCGTTGGGATAGGAGAGAGCGTCATTGGCCACCTTCCAGATCTCGCCATAGAAGGGTTGGAGGCTCGCGCAGACGGCATCGAGTTCCGCGCCTGAACCTGTGACGACGGCTGTCAACTGCGCGGAGGAGTCAATCTTCCTCGCTGCCGTGGCGAGTTCAAAGGCGGTGTCCATGACGCCGCCCTTATGTGCGATGTAAGCGAATATGCGCGTCATTACTTTAAGCCTCCTTGGGCTGCCAGTAGCTCCGCAACTTTCTCGACGTTTTCTTCGCGGCTGCCAGTCAGCATCTTGGCGCCCTTGCCGAGCACCGGGACGAAGTAGTCCACCCGCTTAATCTTGGCGGCGGATTCCCCGACCGTGGACAAAGCGACACGGAGGTCCGAAGCGCCATAGGTCGGAATCGGCAACGACTGCGCCGCGCGTATGCCTTTCATTCCGACGTAGCGCGGCTCGTTGATGCCGGTCTGGATGGAGAGCACGCAGGGCAGGTCAATCTCACTGATCTCCTTGTTGCCGCCCTCGATCTCCCGGCTGATTCTTAGCTTCTTGCCCTCGAGGACTTCGATCGAAGTCAGCAATGAGGCGAAGGGATAGTCGAGCATTGCGGCCAGCATCCCGCCGACCTGCGCGCCGCCGTCCTCGGCCTGGACCCCGGTGAGAATCAGGTCGTAATTGCCCTGCTGCACAAAGCCCTTCAAAATCGTGGCGATGCCGCGTCCGTCCGATCCCGTGAAGGCATCATCGGTGAGCAAAATGCCGTGGTTTGCGCCCATGGCCATCTCCCGCCGCAGGATCTCCTCGTCGTCTTCGCTGCCCACCGTGACTACGCTGACCGAGCCACCAACTTTGGCCACAATTTGCAGTGCCTCTTCCACGGCATAGTTGTCCGGTTCGTTGATGGAATAAACCAACTCGTCGCGCTCAATGTCGTTACCAGCGCTATTGAGCTGAATCTCGTTTTCTGAGGTGTCAGGCACCCTTCTTACGCAAACTAGAATTTCCACGTTTACCTCCTCGCGATGGCTCTTTCCTGCATGTCAGGCTGAGTCGAACTGGGCTCGAGCGGGCAGGCGGGGACGCCTGTCTCTGCGCGCGCAATCTGTTGCTCAGTCAGTTCCGCCAGATCGATGGCAGCCATCTTTCCTTCCAGGCCCGCGACTTTGATCGCATCCTCGATATTGGCCAGGCAGAACGGACACGCCGTGACAATCACGTTGGCCCCGGCCTCGGCGGCCATGCGCACACGCTTCACTCCAATTCGCTCTTCTTCTTTCGGCTCGTAAAACAACATCAGCCCGCCTCCGCCGCAGCAGAACGAGCGGTCGCGGGAACGCTTCATCTCCACTCGCCGCAGGCCAGGAATGGCATCAAGCACTTCACGCGGGTCGTCATACACCTGGTTGTGGCGGCCCAGATAGCAGGGATCGTGGTAGGTATAGACCTTGTCGCTACCCGCGACCGGATTGAACTTGATCTTCCCTGATTTCACTTCGCGCGCGATCAGCTGGCTAATGTGCTCAACCGGTGGAACCCCCGTATAGTCATGCTTCAACGCGTTGTAAGCGTGCGGATCGGCGGTGACGATGCGCTGAACCCCTGCCGCCTTGATCGCCTCGGTGTTGTGGTCACGAAGCACCATGAACAGCGTTTCTTCGCCGAAACGGCGAACTTCGTGCCCACTGTCTTTCTCCAGCGTGCCGAGGATTCCGAAGTCCTCGCCGACGTGGTCCAGAATCCTGGCAGTCGCGCGGGCAATGGACTGCATGCGGTTGTCGTAGGATGTGATACTGTCCACGAAAAACAACCTGTCAGCGCCATTTGTCTGATTAAGCGTCTTGACCGGGCAGGGTTGCTGGAAGTCCTTGGCCGTAGTCCACTCGGCCCGCTTCTTCTCCATCTTTCCGTACGGATTGCCTCGGCTCTCCAGCGCCTTCAGCGGCTTTTGCAGCGACTGGGGCACGTTGCCGTCGTCAATCAACCCGCGGCGCAGATCCACGATCTTGTCTATGTATTCGACCAGCAGCGGGCACTCCGCCTCACAAGCCCCACAGGTCGTGCAAGACCAGATTTCGTCTTCTGAATAGATATTTCCCACCAGCGCTCTGCCATTGCCGCTGTGCCCAAACATCGGGTAGTGCTGGAAGGCGTAGTCCCGCGCCTTGATGGTGATGAACCGCGGCGAAAGCGGTCTGCCCGCCGCGTTGGCCGGGCAGTTATCGGAGCAGCGCCCGCAGTCGGCGCAGGAGTAGAAATCCAGCATGTGTTTCCAGGTGAAGTCCTCGAAGGTCTTCACGCCAAACGACTTCACCTGGCCCAGATGTTCATCGCTGATCCCCCACCTCACGGGCTTCAGCCTGTTTTTGTCCAGCTTGGAGAAATACACGTTGAACAACGACGTCTCCACATGGAACTGGATCCCAAATGGCCGATAGCAGAGCAGGAAATAGAACGTGATTTCGTGAAGCAGATAGCCGCTGAAATAAAGCTTGCCAAGCGTGGAAACTGGAAATGAAACGAATAGCATTTTGAGCAGCCAGGGAAGCGACAGCGCCGCGCTGAATTCGGCGATTTCTCCGGCCTGCATCTGAGCCGCCGCCTTCGCAGCTTCAAAGCCGCTGTCCGCAACCATTAGGATGGCAATCAGGACCAGCAGGAAGATCGCGTCGGCTTTATGCGCTTTCCCAAACTTTGCCGGCACCTCATAGCGCGCCGGCTTGAACACTACCCTGCGCACAATTGCGAATACCATGCAGAGGAAAACCACGGTTGCCGCGTAGTCAGTGAGCACTTCATAGACATGCCCGGCCTCTCCTGAAAGTCCGGGCATCACGAAGTTCTGCGAGACGCCCACGATCAGCACGGTGAAAGCCCGCATCGCCAGTAGGATGAATCCAGCGAAGATCAAAATGTGCATGAGGCCGGCGGTCTTGTAACGCGGATGTTTCCACTGCCCCATCCAGAATTTCAGGACTTTTCCCATGCGGGCCAGCGGCCGGTCAAAACGTAGATCGCGTTCGGCGCGGAGCAGCGGTACCAGGCGCCTCGCCACGATGTAGGCGAAGGAGGCGGCACCTAACAAATGGATGAACAAGAAGAGACCGTATCCCTGTGTCAACCAGGAGGTTAACGAGGCAGTGATCTGAATTCCGTGCATAACGTACAGCCTTTCGCAAGAGAAACTAGCCGTGCCGCGTTGCGAATGCCCCCGAGGTCCTATGCGATCAACTTCGTCAGGACTTCATGTTCCTCTTCAGTCGCAGGAGCGGGTTGCGCTGGTTGGGCTGAAGAGGGAGGAACTGTCAGGGGGATGGAAACCCGAACCATTGGCGGCTCGCCTTTCGGCACTTGTTTCTTCTTGGAAGTCTTTCGCCGCGCCGGTTTCTTGCGTGGCGGCTCGAACCCGGCCCGTTCTCGCAATTCTAGGAAGCTCAATTTCAGCAGCTCTTCCAGGCGCCGCAAATCGGGTGCGGCGTGTACGTCTCCGCTGAATCCAAAAAATATCGAGCCGTCGTAGCTCAGCACGGCGCAGTTGACCGCCATCTCGCCGCCCACCGGCACATACGGATACCAGGTCAGCATCTTGTGCCCGAGCAGGTAGAGCGGATACTGTGGCCCCGGAACATTCGTGCAAACCAGGTTGAAGGGCGTGATTGGCAGGCGGCTCACAGCCGGGCCCGCGAGCGCCTGCAACGCGGTTGGGAACATTCCAATCAAACCGCCCGTCAGGCTGACTAACTCGGCCGCATGCGCATGTTTGAGGAACTCAGTCCTGCGGTGCACGGCCACCAACAGCTTCTGAGGGTCGCGAATATCCAGCGGCACGGTAACCGGAACCAAAGAAATTCGGTTCCCCAATTCACTCGCGCTATCCTTGCCACGCAGGTTGACTGGCACCATCATGCGAAAAAGCCGCTCTTTGACTGGATCGCCGTGCAATTCCACGTAGCGCCGGACTGTCGCCGTCACCAGCGCCAGAATCACGTCATTCACGCTGGTCCCGAAGGTGTGGCAGATGGCCTTGACCTCGGCCAGCGGAATGTCCGCCCAGGCAAACTTCTGCGGCCCGCAGTAGGGGATGTTGAACCGCAGCCGCTCTGTGAAGGCGCTTAGTTCCGGGAGCAAGTTCGAAAGCTCCTCGGCCGGGAAAAAGCTGCCGCCGCTGGCAGCAGCTCGCTCCGCCATGTTGAGCAGATCGGCTAGTGCCGAGAGGATCCGCCTCATGAAATCCGAATAGGAATCCACGAAGCCAGAGGTGAGGGAAGTCAGCGGGTCGCGCGGTTTGGGGACCTGGAAACGCAGCTTCTTCTTGCGCAGCCGCGGAGCCTCGGGGCTCGCGTCGAGCAGTACGTTCATGATGCCCACTCCGGCGATGCCATCCGCCAGACAATGGTGCAGGCGGATGATCAACCCGGTCCGATTGCCCTTCAATCCCTGCACCAGAGTTATGTCCCACAGCGGATGCTGCCGGTCCATCACCTGGCTGAAGAGCTTCCCCGCGACCGCCTTGAGTTCAGTGTCAGTACCGTGCTTGAGCGTTACTTTGCGCACATGGCGGCGGAGATCAAACGCCGGGTCGTACTCCCAGCTGGGCAAGCCAATCCCCAGCGGGGCTGACACCACGCGCTTGAGATAGCGCGGGATGGCCGGCAGCTTGGATTCCACGAACTGAACGCAGTCTTCAAACGGGACTTGGCCCTCAAACATGCAGACACTAGCCACGTTTAGTGGCATCCCTTCTCGCTCCAGATGCAGAAAGACCGTGTCACCCCAGGAAAGACGGTCACTTTGCTGATGGTTCTGCATGACAAGCTCCTTAGCCGTTTGCTCGCTGCGCGTTGGCGTTCGCGAACGAAAATTTCGGGGCCAGTCTCACCAGCTTGAGCACCTTGTAAACGTGCACGTTGACTCCCTGGAGCACGACTTTGACGGCCCTCTCTTCGGCCCTTTGAGCGAGTTCTTCCAGGGCTAAGATCGCGCTCGGGTAAATGTGGGTCAGGCCCGAGAAATCGAGCACCATTTCGCCTTCGGCGCTGTCCAATTTTTCTCCTGCTTCCT
>Ga0335079_10002139_pt1 | contig 22797 bp, 16 predicted proteins | sample Lox_Sample_33_FD_206719 | JGI IMG/M metagenome (GOLD analysis project Ga0335079, IMG submission 206719) | Soil microbial communities from Loxahatchee National Wildlife Refuge, Florida, United States - Lox_Sample_3.3 | ecosystem: Environmental > Terrestrial > Soil > Wetlands | place: USA... | reverse complement strand
CCTCCTGCGCGCGGGAAAGCGCTCGGCCGTGGGCACCCCATAAAAAAACCGGGCGCACGTACGGTCGTGGCGCCCGGACCAGAGACACCTCGCAGGAGCCAGGTCTCGCGAAGGATCGCTACGACCTAGAGCCAATGCCTCCAGCACTTACGAAGATGAGCACGTCCCCATATTCTGCCCACCCCTCGCTGCGGCCCCGACCCGGGCGAGCCCGCACGCGCAGGCAAGTGAGCCCGGGACCTGCCGTACCGGCGACAGCCGACCGGACGCCCGACCCGCAGGACTTGGGTTGGCCGTGAAGGGTCAATCACTTTCCCTGAGCGGTGACGACCTGGGTGGCGGCCACCGGACCGCAGCTCGTGTTGACGGTGGCCGTGAACTGCGCGGTCGCGCCGGCAGAAAGCGAGACGGTGGAGGGGCTGAGCGCCACGCTCAGCACCTTGTTCGTCACCGTGAGCGCGGCGGTGGCGCTCGCCGCGCCGTTCGCCTGGCTCGTCGCCACCGCATGGTACACGCCGTTCGTGGAGGGAGCGGTGTACACGCCGGCCGGGGTGATGCTGCCACCCGAAGCACCCTCCTGCACCGACCAGGTCACCGCGGCATTGGAACTGCCGGTGACCGTCGCGCTCAAGGCGACTGTGCCACACCCATCCACCGCGGCGCTGCTGGGGCTCACCGCCACCGTCACCGCCGGGGTCCCCACGCTGACCGCGGCGGAAGCGCTCTTGGTCGCGTCCGCTTTGCTCGTCGCCACCACATGGCAAACCGCGTTTCCCTGTGGCGCCGTGTAAAGCCCGGTCGAGTTTACCGAACCGCATCCCGAGCTCTCGGCCAGCGACCAGGTGACGGCGGTATTACTCGTCCCGGTCACGGTGGCGGTGAACTGCGCGCTCCCGCCCGCCGGGAGCGAAGCCGCCTGCGGCTGCAAGGTCACGACCACCATGGGTGTCCCAGCCACGGTGACGGTCCCGCTGGCACTGGCCGTGCCGGCCGCTTGGCTCGTCGCCACCACGTGATAGGTGCCCGGCGCTCCGGGCGCCGAGTAAAGGCCACTCGTGTCGATGGTGCCCCCCACGTCACCCTCGAGTACTGACCAGGTCACGGCCGTATTGGCGGTGCCGCTCACGGTGGCCGTGAAGGCCTGTTGCCCTCCCGGTGCCACGGTCGCCTGCGTGGGGTTGATACCGACGCTCACCGCCTGAGCCGCAGAGGCCGCGGGTGTACTGCTCCCGCTTCCACACGCCGCAGCCAGAACAGCGGCGACCACCGGGATCCATCTCTTGTGAACCAACTGTCACCTCCCGCGAACGGATGTCAAATGCTCGTGGGGCATAGGAGCATTCCGGTGACGTCGGCCGATAGGCCCTAAGGAGTGATAAATCAATGTTCTCGCTAGGTTACAAGTGGTGAAATGTCACCCGCCGGGCGCCTCGGTAAGTGAATGACCTCACCCGAAGGATTCACTGTGCGCGAGAGGTCATCCTTCGGGCGCGGCGTCGTCGCGGGCATGCGTGGAGGAGGCACGCGGCGTCGCCCCCCGCATCCCTCCGTATCCGCTCGGGATTGGGGATTTCGCCCGATTTCTCGGTCCCCGGGCGGCCCAAAGCCCCACATGTAGGGTCCGGGCGCCTCTCCTTGGACGCCGGCCCGACGAGAAAGACCGCACGCCCAGTCAGGGTGGGCCGCCTGCGCCACGGAGAGGCCTCCCGAGAGACGCTCGAGAGCCGGTGGACCGGCAGCCCCCCCTCTCGGTGAAGTGCAGCCGGTGCGGGCCCGCCGTGTTTGAAGGACGGGCCCGCACCCCATTCGGCTAGTTGGCGGGAGCGGTCACCACCTGGGTCGCCACGACCTGACCGCAGCTCGTCGAGATGGTGGCGGTGAACTGGGCAGACGCACCGGCGGCGATGGAGAGGGTAGCGGGGCTCACCGCCACGCTCAGCACTCGGTTCGTGACCGTGAGCGTGGCGACGGCGCTCACCGCGCTATTCGCCTGGCTCGTCGCCACCGCGTGATAGACCCCGCTCGTGGAGGGGGCCGTGTAGACGCCCGCCGCGGTGATGGTGCCACCCGAGGCCCCCTCCTGGATGGACCAGGTCACCGCCGTGTTGGAGCTGCCGGTCACGGTCGCCCCGAGCGTGATGGAGGCGCATCCATCCACCGAGGCAGTGCTCGGACTCACCGCCACCGTCACCGCCGGAACGGCCGTGACGGTGACCGTGGCAACAGCGCTCGCCGTGGTGCTGGCCGCGCTCGTGGCGACGACGTGGCACGTGGCGGCGGCCGACGGCGCCGTGTAGAGCCCCGATGCGCTCACCGAGCCGCATCCCGAACTCTCCTGCAAAGACCAGGTGACGGATGTGTTGCTCGTCCCCGTCACGATGGCGGTGAACTGCTGGGTCGAGCCCGCCACGACCGAGACGGTCGTCGGGGAGACGGCCACCGTGACGACCGGCGGAGCCGCCACCGTGACCGTGGCCACATCGCTCTTCGTCCCGTCGGCGACGCTCGTCGCCACCACGTGGCAGGTGGCGGCGGCCGACGGCGCCGTGTAGAGCCCCGATGAGCTCACCGAGCCGCATCCCGAACTCTCCTGCAAAGACCAGGTGACGGATGTGTTGCTCGTCCCCGTCACGATGGCGGTGAACTGCTGGGTCGAGCCCGCCGCCAGCGAGACGGTCTTGGGGGAAACCGCCACCGCTACCACCGGGGCCGAGGTGACCGTGACAGCGGCGACACCCGTCTTCGTCCCGTCAGCCTGACTCGTGGCCACCACGTGGCAGCTGGCGGCGGCCGACGGCGCCGTGTACAGGCCCGAAGCGCTCACCGAGCCGCACCCCGAACTCTCCTGCAAGGACCAGGTGACGGCCGTGTTGCTCGTCCCGCTGACGGTGGCCGTGAACTGCTGCGTCTGCCCCGCCACCACCGAGGCGGCCGCGGGGGCCACCGTGACCGCCACCACCGGCGGAGAGGTGACCGTGACGCTGGCGACGTCGCTCTTCGTCGAGTCGGCCTGACTCGTGGCCACCACGTGGCAGGTCCCGGCCGATGCCGGCGCCGTGTACAGACCGGACGCGTTCACCGAGCCGCACCCCGAGCTCTCCTGCACGGACCAGGTCACGGCGGTGTTGCTCGTCCCCGTCACGGTGGCGGTGAACTGCTGGGTCAAGCCCGCCACCAACGAGACGGTCTTCGGGGAGACGGCCACCGCCACCACCGGAGCCGCGGTGACCGACACCCTGGCCACGGCGCTCTTCGTCGAGTCGGCATGGCTCGTCGCGACCACGTGGCAGGTGCCGGACGTCGCGGGCGCGCTGTAGACGCCCGACCGGTTGACCGAGCCACACCCCGAGCCCTCCTCCACCGACCAGACGACGCCGGTATCGCTCGACCCGGTGACGGTGGCCGTGAACTGCTGCGTCCCCCCCGCCACCACCGAGGCGGTCGCCGGCGCCACCGTGATGGCCACCACCGGGGGAGCGGAGACCGTCACGGTGCCGACATCGCTCTTCGTGGTATCGGCCCGGCTCGTCGCCACCACGTGGCAGGTCACGGCGGCCGAAGGGGCCGTGTACAGGCCGGAGGAGTTCACCGAGCCACATCCCGAACTCTCGGCCACCGACCAGGTCACCGCCGTGTTGCTCGTCCCGGTGACGATGGCCGCGAACTGCTGGGTGGCTCCGGCCTGAAGCGAGGCGGTCTCGGGAGCGACGGCCACCGCCACCACCGGGGCGGCAGTGACCGAGACGGCGGCGAGCGCATTCTTGGTTGCGTCGGCGTGGCTCGTCGCGACCACGTGGCAGGTCGCGACCGCAGAAGGTGCCGTGTAGAGGCCCGAGGAGCTGACCGAGCCGCATCCCGACCTCTCCTCCACTGACCAGACCACCCCGGTATCGCTCGAGCCCGTCACCAGGGCCGCGAACTGCTGCGTCCCTCCCTCCAGCACGGAGGCGGTGCTCGGGGCGATGGATACCGTCACCACCGGGGCGGCAGTGACGGTGACCGTGGCCACGTCACTCTGGGTCGGGTCGGCGTGGCTCGTCGCCACCACGTGGCAAGTCGTCGCGGCCGGCGGAGCCGTGTACAGGCCGGAGGAGCTCACCGAGCCGCAGCCCGCGCTCTCCGCGATCGACCAGACGACCGCGGTATCGCTCGACCCCGTGACGCTGGCGGTGAACTGCTGGGTGGCCCGCACCGAGAGCGAAGCTGCAGCCGGACTCACCGCCACCACCACCGTAGGTGACCCCGAGACGGTAACGACCGATGTCGCACTGACAGTCGCGTCAGCCTGGCTCGTCCCCTCAACATGGTAGGTGCCCGGCGACCCTGGTGCAGTGTAGACCCCGGCCGTGGTGATGGTGCCACCCGCGTCGCCTTCCACGACCGACCAGGTCACCGCCGTGTTGGCGGTACCCGTCACAACTGCTGAGAAATCCTGAAGAGCGCCAGGGGCCACCGAGACGGAAGCGGGACTGATGGTGATGCTCACGCTCTGAGCCGAGGAGGTCTGCGTGCTGCCGCCGCTGCCGGCGCAGGCCATGACCGCGACCAAAAGTACCATCGGGAACTTGTTTCGCTCGAACACGTTAGTTCTCTCCCACGAACGGGTGTCCACTGTTTGTGGGGCATAGAACCATCGCGGAGTGAATGGCCGATAGGCCCGGAGGAGTGATGAGCTAATTATTACTGAAACTTACAGGTCGCAGGATGTCGAGAAAGCGGAGCCGAAGGAAGCGATCTCTCCCACTCGTGCCGAGGGCGGTCTTCGCCGGCCAGAACGCCACCGCTTCCGCGCGGTTGCGGCACGTACTCTGCGAACGTGGGAGCCCGCCCCGGGGCCCGCGAGCGAGGGGGGTCCGGGTCGGGGAAGCCCATCACAAGGGGTCAACCAACCCGAGACGTCCTGGAAGGGCTTCTCGGTGAAGCCACCGCGGCAGCGGGGCGCGGGCGCGGTGGAGTGCGAGCTCCACGCTCCATCCACCTCGCGTCACCAAGGTCTCTGCGGGTGAAGCACGGGGGAGCGTCCTCGCCAGGCGCGTCACCCTGCGAAAACGTCTAGGGGACCACCGCGCCCCAAAGAAAAGAGCGACCGGGCAACTCCCGTTGCCCCCTGGCCGCTCTCTTCAGGCCCGGTCACCGAGGACCGAGCTGGAGGACACGATAGGCATGCCGGTCCGTGAACGCCAGAGCGCGACCGTCCCGTGAACAGGGGGCCGGCGGGAACCTCCCCGCGGTTCCACCGGGTCCGACCGGGACTGGCTAGGCCGAGCCCGGTCGACCGGCGGCGACTCGCTAAGGCGGCGCCACGGCGAGCGAGGTGGCGGGCCACATCGCGTCCGACCCACCTTCTCGGGCGCGACCGGCGCCGCCAATTCACCTGGAGTACGTCGAGACGGGCGGCCTGTCCACTCTTCTCCAGGTGCCGCGCGAGCCAGGCCATCTGCGGGGATCCCGGGGACACGTCGCTCGGGGCCCGTCGGCGAGCCCCCAGGCCCTTCGGTGGACGCGTGAAAGCCTCGAAGGGCTCACGCTCGTCGTGTCCGCTCCTCGAGTTCCCCTACACATCCGGTGCGGCCAGCTGCGCGGGCTGGGGAGCCGCCTTGGCGGTGACCTTCTGTCCGCGCGGCAGGATGAGGTTCAAGAGGATGCCCACGTAGGTAGCGAGGGGCATCTCGGAAAACTCGACCCCACCGATGGTGATCTTGGCGCCCCCGATGCCGATGACGAGCACGATCGAGGCGATGATGAGGTTGCGCTTCTGCGAGAAATCGATGCCGGCCTCGATGAGCATGCGGATTCCGGCTGAGGCGATGATCCCGAAGAGCAGGATGGCGATGCCACCCATGACCTGGACCGGGATGGAGCGGATGGTCGCGCCCACCTGAGGCAGAAACGACATCACGATGGCGAGGACGGCCGCTCCCCCAATCACCCACACGCTGAAAACGCGAGTGATGGCCATGACCCCGATGTTCTCACCGTAGGTGGTATTGGGGGGGCCGCCGATGAAACCCGCCACCGCCGTGGCCACGCCGTCACCGGCAAGCGAACGGTGGAGCCCCGGGCTCTTCATGAAGTTGCGGCCGACCACGTTGTTCGTGACGATGAGGTGACCGATGTGCTCGGTGATGACGACGAGCGAGATGGGCGCGAGGGTAATCACGATGTGCCAGTCGAGTCGCGGCAGGACGAAACCCGGCACGGCAAAGGCGCGGGCGGAGGCGACGCCGGAGAAGTCCACCTGGTGGCAGAAGAGCGCCACGAGGTAGCCACCCACGATGCCGATGAGCACTGGAATCACTCCCAGGAATCCCCGGAAGAAGACCGCCGCCAGGACGGCGATCACCAGGGCCGACATGGCCACTCCGAAGAACTCGGCATGGTAGGCGCTCGTCGCCCCCCGGGTGGCCATCCCGACCGCCACCCCGGCCAGACCCAACCCGATGACCATCACCACCGACCCGATCACCACCGGGGGCAAGAGGTAGTCGATCCAGGTCGTCCCAAAGCGGTGAATGAGCAGGGCCACCGCCAGGTAGATGAGTCCTACGACCACGCAACCGCCCATGGCGAGCCCGATGCGCTCGGGCGTTCCGACCTGACCGGGCTGGACGCCGATGATGGCCGCCAGCGCCGAGATGAAGGCGAACGACGACCCGAGATAGGCCGGGATCTTTCCCTTGGTGATGAGGATGTAGAGCAGCGTCCCCACGCCGCTCGAGAAGAGCGTGACCGAGGTGTCGAGCCCCACGAGATAAGGGACGAGCACGGTCGCCCCGAACATGGCGAAGAGGTGCTGCAGACTCAGCGGGATGCTCTGCAAGAGCGGCAGTCGCTCCTCGACGTCCACCGTCCTCTGGATGCTCATCGCGGCCTTCCTTCCCTGTGGGCTGTGTGTCCCGGTCCCCTCCCGGGTGGCGCCTTCCTCTACCGTGTGAGTCTGACAGGCTGAGGCGGTGCCGCACGTCGGCGCCCGCGAGCCGTGCCGGATGTCCTTCCAAGTGGGCGCCGCGCTTGGAGTTTTGAACGAGGAATACCCTTCGAGTCTCAAGCGAGGCACATCCCTCGAGACTCCGGAGCACCCTCGGGGGTCCGGCGGGAAGAAGGGTGATCTGGAACGCGACGAAGACCGGGATTCACGGCCAAGCTCCGGGCCTGTGCGTGAAGCTCGAGCACGGGGGGCTCGCCAGCCCGCGAGGAGCGCCGCGGACTCTCCCAACCGGCGCCGAGCCCCCCTCGTGCCAGGGCTCGACGGCGAGCCCCTTCGGCGGGAACCCGCCGCGAGCCTTGGTCTCGTCTCAGAGCGACATGCGCAGGTGGGTGCGGCGGTGAGCCGGTTCGGCCCGTCCCATCGATTCAGGATCTCCGGACGCCGATCCTCACTTCGCCGCGAGCAGGGCGTTCACCTTCTCCATGACCTCGAAGGCGTCGGCGACGTAGAGCACGTCGGCCTTGCCCCGCGCCCAGCCACAGCCCGGATCGAGGTTCACGGCACGGCGTTCCAGGATGAAACGCCAGCCGACGACGTGAGGCTCCTCCCCGTGGCAGCAGGTGGCGAGTCCCTTGGGGTGTCGGGGGGTCGCACCCGTCTGCCCCACCTGGTTCAGGTGGGAAAGGAAGGGAAGCACGGCCTGACCCTCCCCCGACTGATCGACGAGCGACTTCGAGGACCCGAGGGACGCCTTGCTGGCCTGCAAAAAGGCGAGGATGAGCTCTCCCGCCCTGTCCGCGTGGGTCTTGCCGTCAGCCTGCTTCTTGGTCCAGCCCGCTCCGGCGACGAAGAGTAGCCGGGCGTCGGGTCGAATGGTCTGGGCATCGCTCCTCGGTGCCCGCAGCCCGAGTACCCTCGTCCGCCTGTCGGAAGGACCGAGGGGCAACGGTACTTCCGCGAAGACCGGCGCGGCCCCCTCGGCCACGAAGGGAGCGTGGCAGCCGCCCTCGAGAAGGATGAGCCAGGGGCGCTTTTCCCGGGATAGCTGGGCCTCGATGCGCTGCCGGTAGAACCAGCGCGTGATGACCGGTGCGCCGTCCTTCTCGGCGAGGGAGGTCGCATGGGTGTCGACGCGTCCGCCCAGGCGCTGGGCCACGCCCGGGACGACGCGCGACAGGCGGGAGGTGGCGGGGGCCACGACGAGGGTGGCCGCGGCGGCCCGCGCCAGGGCCTCCACCGCAGCCGCGTCGCTCGCGTAGCGCGCCTCGGAGAGGTCGGGCGAGGTGATAGCGAGCCACCTCGCCGCCGAAGCTCCCGCCACCTGCGCGCTCGCGTTGGCCGTCACCGCGCCGAACACCCCAACCACGAGTTCGGCCTTTCTTGCGAGGGCGAGCTCGCGAGCGGCCGCCAACGCCTCCAGCGCCGCCCGGGGGACTCGTCCATCGGCCTCGGTGTGGGTGACAAAGAGGATGGTCTCCATGGATGTCTCCCTAGTCCTTCGAGATCCATTCCACGATCTCGCGGGCGATGTCGTCGCTCGACTTGTCCTTCACCACCCGGGTTTCGCGCTGCACCCTGGGGAGGGCCACCGCGAGATACTTGAGGTCGGCCGTGCCCACCTTGGTCGGCCTCGCCCTCTGCAGCGCCGGCATGATGGTCTTCATGTTGGCCATCCCGACCTGGGGACTGTTGCGAGGCTCGGGCAGGTTGCCGGTCGCCCAGCCCAGGAGAGCGGGAGGACCCTCCACCCGGGACAGCTGGTGCTGCCCGCCCTCGACGCGCTCGAGAATTTCGAGCGAACCATCCGCCTGCGGAGCGATCTGATCGACGCCTTGAAACTGATCGCGAATGCCGAGGTGCTCACCCACCATCTGCAGGGTGGCACCCGCGCCCCGCGAGCCCGATTCCCAGCCCCCGAAGACGAGCAGCCTCGAGCGGTCGAGTCCGGGGAGGCCCTTGATGGCGTCGGAGAGCGCCGCAGCGGTCTCGTGGGCATCGACGAAGCCACCCGCCGGGCCGTCGAGGGCGACGAGCTCGAAGGCCACCTTCTGGCCGATGGCCATCATGACCTGCTGCAGCTTGGCTTTCGGCCCGAGGGCGACGAGCCACACCTTCGAGCCGGGCGACCGGGTGGCCAGGTGGGCCGCCTCGTAGAGCGCCTGGGCGGCCCAGGGGTCAAGCACCGCCGGCAGCATGAGCTCGTTCTTGAGCGAAGGCCCGGTGGCGCCCTCGACCGGCTCGAGCGTCTGCAGGGGATCGGGGACGACGCTTCCGCACACCACGATCTGGTATCCGCTCATTCGTTCGCCCTTTCCCTAGTTCTCGGCCGAGTGCAGGCCGCCGGCGCCGGCGCCGAAGGCGATGTTCGTCCGCTCGCCCTCGAGCGACTGGGTACAGTTCCAGAGGCAGGCCCCGCAGTGGACGCACTTCTCGCGGTCGAAGCTCGGCCCCCTGCCTTCCTCGCCCGGAGTGATGGCCTGGGCCGAGCAGATCTCGATGCAGGTTCTTGTGCCGCACTTCTCGCACACCGCCGGCTGCACGAACCGCACGTGGTCGGCGTAACCGGCCGGGGCCTGCACCTTGCCACCCAGGAGCAGCGCGTCCTGATGGGAGACGAGGAGCATCCCGTCGTAGGGAATCTCGGGCCATCCCGCCCGCCGCATCAGGGCTGCCGCCAGGCTCTGACCGCTCTTGCGGCACTCCGCGCGGATCCTGGCGATCTCACCGGGCGGGATCCGTCCGTCGTAATACGACTCCACGGTTCCGAGCCGCTCATGGGGCGCGACGGGCTCGGAGCCCAGGTTCACCCGCCCCTTGGTGAGCCCGGTGAGCGCCATCCCGAGCAGCCCGGTCACGAGGCTCTGCCCGAAGCCGTCGCGGGCCCGCTCGGCAATCCTCCCCTCCTCCTCCACCCAGCTCGAACGCCGGCGCGCCACGTAGGCCGCCTCCAGGTTCTCCCGGCTGTAGGGCTTGCCGGCGCGCGCGAGTTCGAGGACGCCGTAAGCGAGCTGCGCCCCGGTGGTCCACGCCTCGTCCACTCCGGAGCCGGTGAGCACGTTCGTCGATCCCGATCCTTCGCCGATGCGGGCAAAACCGTCTCCCACGAGGTGAGGCTCGCCGCGGCGGCCCGACTCCTTCAGCGACTTCGCTCCCCAGGAGCGCATCTTGCCGCCCTTGAGGTGGTGCCACAAATAGGGGTGCTGCAAGAAGTACTGCAGGAGCAGGTAGCTGCTGCGAACCGGGCTGTCGAACCAGGACGGCACGAACAGGCCCACCGAAGCCACGCGCCCCGGATGCACGTAGAGGAAACCAAAGATCTCGGGTTCGGGGTAGCCGAAGGTGTGGAGGACCGTGCCCTCCTCGAGCGTGCAGTGCTCGGGAAGGTCGACCACCATCTTCATGCCCACCGCCCACTCACGCACGTGGTGGCCCTCGGGCAGGCCGAAGCGCTCGTCGAGGGAACGGCCCACCACCCCCACCGGCCCATCAGCCACCACCGTCAACCGCGCCTTCACGTCGAGACCCGCCGCGTAGCCGGCCTCGGGCGCGCCGTCGCGGGACACCCCCTGATCGGCCAGGCGCACCCCCACCACCTTGCCGTCCTCGACGAGGGGCTCGGCCACCGGGGTACCCGGCCAGATCTGAACTTGTCCGCCGGCCATGAGTTGTTCCCCCACCCACTGGTTGAACTGGCCGATGGAGAGGACGAGGCCGCCCTTCTTGTGGAGGAAGGCCGGCGTGAAGGGCAGCTCGAGCGCGTGCCGCTCGTACGGGAGCATGAATTTCATGAGGCGGATGGAGCCATCGGCCGCCCTGAGCGTGCGCGAGCGGCGGCTCGCCCCCACCGGATCGAGCAGGTAGACGACCTTCTCGGCCTTGACTGGCGTCGCCATGGGGATCTGGGCGGGGTCGAGATCGGGCAAGCTGGCCCGGATGCCCCGAGCCCGCGTCACGACGCCCGACACCCCAAAGCCGAGGCCGTCGGCGCGCTCGTAGCACACCACCTGGAGCGGCAGGCCCGGGGACACCCCGCTCTCCAAGGCCGGGCTGCCGTCAGGGTTCGTGAGAGCGCGGGCCAGGGTGGTGAGGAAACCGCCCATGGCGGGGCCGAAGCCGACGCAGGCGATGTCCACCTCCATGCTCGGCCGCTCGGGCAGCGGAAGGCTCTCGTTCGCGTCCGACATCTTCGCTCCTTCGGAAAAGACAGCGGCCGGCGCGGCCCGCGGCGAAGAGGCCACGCCGGTCGAGGAAGTGGAAACAGCCCTAGGCCGGGTAGTCGAGCGCCTCGGGGATCATCACCTTGGCGGCGGCCGCCGCGGCCCGATCCTTCGCGAGGCGGGATCCGGTGAGGCACTGGTCGAGCTTCATGCGCAGGGCCGCGAAGTCGGCCACGCTCGCGCAGCGCGCGCACGGCCCGGCCTTGTCGGGGTGAGCCCCCCCCTCGCCCACGACGTCCACGGCGCAGCTTCCGATGCCCGGGATGAGGTCCTCGAGCTCTTCGAGCTCGGTCGTGTCGTAGCAGACCTTGCGGGCCTCGGCGCCCCACACCGGGTGCCGGCTGTACCCATAGACGAGCTCGGCGCAGATGCGCCCCACCTCACCCGAGGCGCGGGCCGCGTGCACGTGGGCGAGGTCCTGGTAGAAGCGCACCAGGCCAAGGAGGCCCTCGGCCACCACCGGGTTCGACTCGCCCTTTTGGGCGAGCTCGACCACGTCGAGGATGAAGGCGCGGGCCCCCATGAGCCAGGCGAGCGCGTCCGAGAGCGGGAAGGTCACGCCCTGCCGCGGCCCCTGCATGAGCTTCTCCCCCTCGGCGTCGGTGGCGGTGAGCAGGTGACGGTACGTGTAGAGCCACAGCCGCATGGCCGAGGCGAGCTCGCAGGCCCCCGTGTCGGGATGGGTGGCCGCGATGTGCCGCAGATCCTTCGACCAGGCCTCGTACTGGGCGAGGAACACTTCATTGCTCATGCACACGCTGAGCTGTCGCCGCTGGACCGCTTCCGGCCCTTCGTAGGTCGCCTCGAGCTGCGAGTCCATCCACTTGTTGCCGAGGAAGCCCGGGCAATCCTCGGTGATGCCGTAGCCCCCCATGAGGCTCACCGCCTCGCGCATGACGGTCGCTCCGTAGCCGGTGCTCCACAGCTTGGTGGAGGGACAGAGCACCGCCGCTGCCGAGTCGATGACGGCGTAGCGGACGAGCGGATCCGCCTCGAGCTCGGCCAGGCGCTTCTCGTCGCGCTCAGAAGCCGGCTTGGCACGCTCCTTCACGAGCATAATGGCCCGGACGTTCACCTCCTTGAACAGCTTCAGCTCGGCGCGGCCGGAGATCTTCTTCTCCTCCAGGATGGAGAACTTCACCTTCTCGAGCGGGTCGAGTTGGTCGAATAGCCGCGCGGTCTGGAACCCGAGCGAGGAGGCGGCCTCGCCGGTGCTCCAGACGTCCACCAGTCGGTGGAGCACGTCCTCGCGAACCTGCAGGCCGAGTTCGTAGCGTGGCGAGCCGGGCTTCGCCTGCTGCGCGCCCCGGAAGCGGTTGCGCTGGTAGCGAATGACCGGCTCGACTGCCGAGAGCAGCTTCGCCGCCGTCATGATGCCGACCGGGACCCGGGTGTGCTTGAAGACGGCAGCGATGATCTCGTCGTGGGAGAAGCGGGGGATGATGACCCCGTCCTTCACGGTGTAGCCGCCCACGATGCGCGAGGCGGGAACCGTCAGGCTGAATATGGGGTCGCAGGTCGACGAGAGCTGGTGGACGAGCTTCTTCGTCGGCGTGCCCCGATCGAAGGTGCCGGGATCGCCCTCTTCCAGGATCACCATGCAGCTGCCCTTGATCCGCGCGTCGCCCGAATCGACCGCTGCGGTGACGAAGTTGGCGTAGCCCATGTTGGTGATGAAGCGCCCGCGCTTCTCGACGTGGAGCAAGGGCTCCTTGCCCTGCTCCCAGGAGGCCACCCTCACCTTGCCGCTCAGCATGCCGGTGTCCACCCCGACGTAGGGAATGGGCTCGGTGAGCGCGAAGGCACCGCGCCAGGGCTTGCGATCCTCGCCCGGTCTGGGGGGTGCGGCGAGGCTCATGTAGCGATCCTGCTGCTCCAGGGTCCCGCGCTCGTGGATGGGCGAGAGCGCCAGGTGGCCGGCCAGGCTGGCCGTGGCCGCCCCGGCATCGACCCAGGCGAGCTCGAAGGCGGCGAGCGCCATGGCCACGTTCTTCGGCCCCTCGATGAACCCGCCCTGATGCGGGTCCATGAAGACGCCGGTCACCCCGCACTCGTCGAAGTGGTGGAGGAGCCCCGCCTTTTCGTCGGTCCAGGCGTGACTGTTGCGAGCCCCGGCCGCCACGAGGCGCGCCACCGGACCTCGCGCCACCTGGCGCACGGCCTGGACGAACATCTGAAGGTCGTAGCGATCGGAGATGCGCCACATCACCTGGCGCACGTCGTCGCCGGGAAGCGTGCGCAGGGTCTCTCCTGATTCCACCGTCGTCGCGGGCGCTGCCATCGTGAGCTCCTCCAAAGCGGGAAACGACCTCACGGCCCCGCCGGAAATGGGCAGGCACCGTAACACCGCCCCTCTCGCACCATCAAGCGTTCCCGCGCCGAACTAGCCGGCGAGCGAGCCGCGATGCGTCGCGAAAAAGATGCGTGTTCCCGAGCTGTTTGGCCTCACCGATGCGACGTGCATGCCACGGGCGGCCCGCCGAGACGACAAGGTCCAATCCGCCGGCGCGCTAGCGGCACCGAGCGAGAACGCCCGCCGGCTCGAGCTCGAGGCGACCCAAGACGACTCGAGCGACCCTTAGTCCTCGATCTTGAAGCCGATACGGATGGTGACCTGGAACTCGGCGACCTTGGCGTCCTTGATGAAGCCGCGTTGCTCGACGACCTCGAACCAGTTCATGTGTCGGACCGTCTTCGACGCTTCGGCGACGGCGGCCTTCACCGCCTCCGCAAACGAGAGCGGAGAGGTCCCGACGATCTCGATCTTCTTGTACGTGCCTGACATGCGTGCCTCCGCCTGCTTGTTCGGCACCGGTAACATCGATCGCGCGTGGGCCGCACGCACAAGCTGCACAGCGCCCCACCTGGGCTCGTAGCCGATGAAGCTCCGCGAGCGGATCCCGGAATCTCACTCAGGGCACGTTCAGTCCTGGCGAGCTAGCTCTCTCTCGGCGAGGCCCCTTTGAGGGTGGGGGAGGGCGTCTCCTTCGAGGCTCTCGAGGCGGGAGCGAGGAAGGCCCGCACTGCGGCTCGCCGTCACGAGAGAGGGTGACCCCTTGTGCAACCCTCCGGGGCCTCCACCATCTCTTATGCTCGGCGGCTGAGCATCGAACTCGCCTGCGAGGCAACGACCGCGCGGGCCCTGGAGGCCGGCCATGCCGAAGAAGATCCTGATGATCGTGGGTGACTACGCCGAGGACTACGAGACGATGGTGCCGTTCCAGGCGCTGCGGATGCTCGGCCACTCTGTCGACGCCGTGTGCCCGAACAAGAAGACGGGCGAGAAGATCCGCACGGCGGTGCACGACTTCGAAGGGGACCAGACCTATTCCGAGAAGCGCGGCCACGACTTCACGCTCAACGCGACGTTCGACGCCGTGCGCCCGGGCGACTACGCTGCGCTCGTCCTCCCGGGGGGACGCGCGCCCGAGTACCTCCGCCTCGATCGCCGTGTCCTCGACATGGTGAAGCACTTCAGCGAGTCGAAGAAGCCCATCGCCGCCATCTGCCATGCGGTGCAGATCCTCGCCGCGGCCGACGCCGTGCGCGGCCGGGTGGTCTCCTGCTACCCGGCCTGCGCCCCCGAACTCAGGGCGGCGGGCGGCGAGTACGCGGAGGTGGCAATTGACGAGGCGGCGGTGGACAAGAATCTCGTCACGGCACCGGCATGGCCCGCCCACCCCGCATGGCTCACCAAGTTCGCGGCGGTGCTCGGGACGAAGATCGAGGGCTAGAACCTCTAGATGCCCGCGAGGTAGGTGTAACCTCGCATCACCTGTGCGTAGAAGTCGGCCAGCTGGACCCCTTCCTTGGGCCGGATGGAGCCTTCCTTCACCTTCTGATCGAGGGCGCCCTTCACTCGCCTCGCCAGGTCCTCGGGGGCGTACTGCATGCGCGAGAGCACCTGCTCGATGCGGTCGCCCTTGATGACCTCCTCGATGTAGAAGTCCTCGGGGTCCTCGTCGTCGACGAAGACGTGCACCTCGTTCACGCGCCCGAAGAGGTTATGCATGTCGCCCATCACGTCCTGATAGGCGCCGGTGAGCATGAGCCCCAGAAAGTACGGCTCCCCGGGCCGCAGCGCGTGGAGCGATAGCGTTTCGTCGACCCCTTCGCCCTCGATGAATCGGTCGATCTTGCCGTCGGAGTCGCAGGTGATGTCGACGATGGTGCAGTCTCGGGTGGGTGGCTCGTTCATCCGATGCAGGGGGACGACCGGGAAGACCTGGTCGAAGGCCCAATGGTCGGGGGCGCTCTGGAAGAGGGAGAAGTTGGCCATGTACTGATCGGCGATCTTGTCCCCGAGGTCGCGCGTGTCGCGGGGCAGCCGCTTCTTGCCGCGGTTTAGGGCGACGAGTCCCCGGCAGAGCTTCCAGAACAGGCTCTCGACGGCGGCGCGCTCTTCGAGGCCGAGGATGCCGAGCTTGAACATCTGCAGCGCCTCGTCCTTCTTCGCCACCGCGTCGTGATAGGCCTCGGCCTTGTTGCGCGGGGTGAGGCCGGTCACGATCTCACGCATCTCGCGGACCACCCGCGTCTCGTCTTGGCCGGGGACCGAGGCGGCGGCGATCTCCTCGGGCGATCCGATCTCGATGTGGCCGAAGACGTTCATGACCACGCAGGCGTGGTGGGCCGTCACCGCCCGGCCCGACTCCGAGACGATGTGGGGTTCGGGCACCTGCTCGTGAGCGCAGACGCGCTGCAGGTTGTAGACGACGTCCCCCACGTACTCCTCGAAAGTGTAGTTGAGGGAGGAGAGTTGATCGTTGGTGTGGGTCCCCACGTAGTCCACGCCGAGCCCGCCGCCCACGTCGAAGTAATCGATGGGAAGCCCCATTTTGCGGAGCTTCGCGTAGATGCGCGCTCCCTCGTTCACCGCGTCCTTGATGACGCTGATGTCGGTGATCTGGGAACCGACGTGGAAGTGGAGAAGCTTCGCGCAGTGCTCGCGGCCCCGGTCCTTCAGGATGCTCACCGCGTGGATGAGTTCGGGGATGGTGAGGCCGAACTTGGCGAAGTCGCCCGATGAGCCCTCCCACTTCCCGGTCCCGCGCGTGGTGAGCTTGCTGCGCAGCCCGATCATGGGCTCGACACCCATCTCGTCGGCCACCCGCAGCACGAGCGGCAGCTCGGAGAGCTTCTCGATGACGGTGATGACCCGGCGACCGAGCTTGCGCCCGAGGAGGGCCAGGCGGAAGAACTCCTCGTCCTTGTAGCCGTTGCAGATGGTGAGGGCCTCCGGGTCGGCGTTGTGGCCGAGCACCACGAGGAGCTCGCCCTTCGAACCGGCCTCCAGGCCGTAGTGGTAGGGTGCGCCAGCGTCGAGGATCTCCTCCAGCACCTCGCGCATCTGGTTCACCTTGACCGGGTACACGCCGTAGTAGCGCCCACCGTAGCCCTGCTCGGCCATCCCGCGCGAGAAGGCCTCGTTGATGGCCTTCACCCGCGCCCGCAACACGTCCTGGAAGCGCACCACACACGGAAAACCGAGCCGGCGCTCCTGGATGTCCTCGACCACGTCCATGATGTCGATGGTGGGACCCGGCTGGCCGTGGGGATGGACGACGAGGTGACCCTTGTCGTTGATCGAGAAGTACCCGGCCCCCCACCCGGCCACGTTGAAGTGCTGCATGGCCTTCTCGACCGACCACTCCGCGGCCTTGGTGGCGGCGGTGGCGTCGCTCGTCGGTTCGGGGATGCGGGACTCGGGTGTCGCCATCGCGATCTTCTTCTACATGTACCTGGGCGAGTGAGAGAAATAAAGATCGCGCGGCCGCGCGCGAGTGGTTATCGAGGCGCCCTCAAGTGTCCTCGGCCCACCCATCACCTCACGCGCCACCCGAAACGCCGACCTTCTCCGGCCGCCTGCGCGAGATCCGCTCGGCCTTCCTCCAGATCCCCGACACCCTCAAGCTCATCTTCAGAGCGGACCGCCGCGGTGCGCTCGTCCTCGCCTCGCTCACCTTGCTCTCCGCCCTGCTGCCGGCCGGCATCGCCTTTACCGGCAAGCTCATCGTGGATGCTGTGGTCGCGGCCGGCCGTGGGCAAGGGACCCCGGGACGGGTGAGTGCCCTCGTCGCCCTCGAACTCGGGCTCATGGCCGCCTCGATGTTGGCGAGCCGCCTGCTCGGGCTCGAGCGCGAGCTCCTCCGGGCTCACCTGGGCAACGTGGTGAACGAGCAGATCCTGGAAAAGGCGCTTGACCTCGAGCTGCGCCACTTCGAGGACTCCGAGGTCTACGACAAGATGCAGAACGCGCGGCGCGAGGCGTCCACGCGGCCGCTCTCCCTTGCTCTGCAGGCCCTGGCCATCGCCCAAAATGCCCTCACCTTGGGCGCCCTTTCCGCCATGCTCCTCAGGCTCTCCCCCGCGAGCGTCCTCGTGGTCGTCCTCTCCTCGGTACCGGCCTTCTTGTCGGAAGCTCGCCTCGCCGCCGCTTCCTTCCGGCTCAATTCCTGGCGGGCCCCCGAAGGGCGCCGTCTCAACTATCTCGAGTGGATCCTCACCCGCGACAGCCACGTGAAGGAGGTGAAGCTCTTCGGGCTCGGCCCGCTCATCCTGGCCCGCTACCGCGCGCTCTTCACCAAGTTCTACGAGGAGGACCGCCGCCTCGCCGTCCGGCGCATGGGCCAGGGAGTTCTCTTCGGACTCGTCTCCCTTGGGGCGTTCTACGCCATGTACGCCGTGGTGGCAGCCCGGGCAGCCCGGGCCGAGGTCTCGCTCGGCGACCTGACCCTATACCTCGCCGTCTTCCGCCAGGGCCAGGGCGCGGTCCAGAACATCCTCTCGGCCATGGGCGCCATGTACGAGGATGCCCTCTACATGACGAACCTCTTCTCCTACCTGCGCATCCCGACGGGCGGTGAGCTCCCGCGCCGGCGGCCGGCAAAGGCCCCGGCCCGTGGCGGGCCGCGCAGGATCGAGATCGACGGGGTCTCCTTCCGCTATCCCGGCCGGTCCGATTGGGCCCTGCACGAGGTCACCCTCACCCTCGAGCCGGGCGAAAAGCTCGGCCTCGTCGGCGACAACGGAGCGGGCAAGAGCACCCTCGTCAAGCTCCTCCTGCGCCTCTACGAGCCGACCGAGGGGGCCATCCGGTACGGCGGAATCGACCTGCGCGACATGGAGGTCTCCGATCTCAGGTCGCGGGTGGGGGCCGTCTTCCAGGATTACGTGCGATATCAGTTCACCGCAGCCGAGAACATCGGCGTCGGCAGCCCCGATCACCTCGAGGACCGATCTCGCGTCGAAAAGGCGGCGCGCCGAGGCGGCGCCGCCGCAGTCGTCGAGACGTTGCCGGACCGGTACGACACGGTCCTCGGTGGGTGGTTCGAGGCGGGCCAGGAGCTCTCGGCGGGACAGTGGCAAAAGCTGGCGGTGGCGCGCGCCTTCATGCGCGAGGAGGCCGAGGTGCTCATCCTCGATGAGCCGACCGCCGCCATCGACGCCGAGGCCGAGCACGAGCTGTTCGAGCGCATCCGTGCCCTGGCGGTCGACCGGACCGCCCTCGTCATCTCGCACCGCTTCTCCACCATCCGCACCATGGCCGACCGCATCGCGGTCCTGCGCGGGGGACGCCTCGAGGAGCTCGGTAGCCATCGCGAACTCCTCGAGCGGAACGGCCGCTATGCGCACCTCTTCCGGCTCCAGGCCGAAGGCTACCTCGACTGATTCGAGGGCCCCCCCGCTCGCAGGACCGCAAGGGCGCGCGCGAAATCCTCCGGCACCGGGGCCTCGAAGAGGAGGCCATGGCCACTGCGCGGGTGCGGGAAGCCAAGCCGCAGCGCATGGAGGGCCTGCCGACCGATGGCCTCGGCGGCCCGCCGCACCGGGTTCTCGGGTGCGAGCCGCGCTTCGCGACGGGTCCCTCCGTAGACGGGATCGGAGAGAAGCGGATGACCCGACTCCGCGAAGTGCACCCGTATCTGGTGAGTGCGCCCGGTGTGGAGCGCCACTTCGGCGAGGGTAGCCCCCGGGAATAGCTCGCGCACGCGCCAGGCGGTCAAAGCCCTGCGTTCACTCGGCAGGCGCGAGGTGTAGCGCGTCCGGTCGCGGGGGTGACGGCCATAGGGGGTGTCGAGGCGTCCCTCGGGCTCGAGCAGGCCGTGGCACAGCGCGAGGTAGGTCTTCTCCACCGCGCCTTGAAGGAGGCCTGCAGGCTCGCCAGGGCGGCTTCGTTCTTCGCCACGACGAGACATCCGGAGGTGCCCCTATCGAGCCGGTGCACCAGGCCGAGCCGCCCCCCGGCCACGCCTTCGCCTGCCAGGCGGTAGAGCAGCGCGTTCACGAGGGTCGAGTGTGGAGAACCCCGCGCCGGGTGGACCACCATGCCGGCCGCCTTGTCGAGCACCAAGAGATCGCGGTCCTCGTAGAGGACAGCGAGGGGCAGGTCCTGCGCCACGAGGGAAATCGGCTCGGGCTCCCAGGCCCGCACGAGGAGCTCCTCCCCACCCTTCACCCGCAGGGAAGGCTTGACCGGTCGGCCGTTCACCTCGACGAGCCCCTCTTCCAGGCAGCGCCGGGCGCGCGAGCGGGTCAGTCCCTTCGCCAGGCGCGGCAGGACGACGTCGATGCGCTCTCCCGCGAACTCCCGAGGGACGAAGAGGGAAAGGGGTTCAACCACCTACCAGATCCGCGACTTCACATGGCGCTTGGAGCGCAGGATCACGTCCACGATGGCACGATCGTAGTAGTTCGTGCGAGCGTAGAGCTCGGGTGCCACCCGCGAGCGGTAGAGCTCGCGCCCCTCCTCGAGTTCGTCGTGCAGGGCGTCGAAGAAGGTGTCCTCCTGGATCCCGCGGACGATCTTCTCGTCGTTGTAGAGCGACACGTCGGAGCAGATCGCCCGCGCCAGGCGGATGGCTTGCTCGGGCGTCTCGATGAGCGGCATGGTGCGATGCTATTAGAGCCCTGTCACAGGGTCAAACGTGGGGTGTTAGCGATTCGCGGCGGGCCCTTTGGCCTCGTCCACCTGCAAGTAGCTGCGCGCCACCTTCTGCCCATCGAGCCTTAGCTCCTTCGCGACCGCCATCAGGATTCCACGCAGGTAGACCAGGGCTGGCAGCCGCTCGTGATCGTCGGCCTCCAGGTTCTCGAGGTGGCGGCGGGCGATCTTGGTCCGCTCGCTCATCTGGGCGAGGGTAAGGCCCCGAGCCTCGCGCGCGCGCCGCAGAACGTCGCCCGTGTAACGCGTGCCCTCCGGGATGAAGATGCCCTTGTCCGAGGGTATGGCCGCGCTCGTCGCGGCGGGTTCGGGTGCCGGGGAGGGGACGACGCTCTCCGTCACGGCGGCGAAGGGCGGCGATACCGGAACCGGGGTGTCGAGCGGGATGGGCGGGGGCGCCTCGCAAGCCACGACCGAGAGCAGGATGGCAGGAGCCCTCCCCTCGCCTTCGCCCACCTCCTCGCCAGCGCGCGGGCGAGGCTCCGCTGGAGGCTCCCCGGCCCCGGCGATCCCCTCCTCCGCCTTGCGTCCCTCGTCCGGCAAGGCCACCGCCACGTCCGCGAAGGGCGGACGGTGGACCTCGAGGCCGTTCTTCGGCGTCGTTCCCTCCGTCACTCCAGCGAACCGGACGAGCGGGCCGTTGGTGAGAGAGGCCGTGTGAGCCGGGAGGAGCGGGCAGGCCGCCGCGGCGAGGGGGAGGGCCCATCCCGAGGGAAGCTGCGCCTGCTCGGCAAGGAGGCCGGAAAGTCCCTCGATAGCCGGGGTGGAGAGGGGCGGAATGATGGGCGGCAGCCGCCCTGGAGCCGAGGCGGCCGTGCCGTCCTCCCCCCGCTCCTGGCGTGGAGCCGGCGTTCCGGAGAGCCGGGCGTCGTAGGCCTTGCGGGCCGCCGGGTCGAGCAGGACGGAGAGCGCCTCCTCCAATCTGCGGCCGAGCAGGGCGGCCTCGTCGGGCGAGATGAGCGTGTAGGTGGCGAGCGACTGTGGGCCGTAGAGGGCCTCCGCGCGTTCCCAGGCCCGGACGATGTCGGCCTCTGGAGCGTCGAAGGGCACCTCCAGCAGCTCGTAGAGGTTCTGCTCGGCGAGCGGTTTCACAGAGCTCCCTCGCACCGGCCGAGCGCTGCGTCGAGCGCGTGCAGCCGGTCTGCGATCCTTGCGAAGCTACGCGCCCCCGGACCGGCGAGCTTCTCGAGCACGAGGGGCCTGCGCGCTCGCACCGCCCGCCACATCTGTTCGTCGTACTCGACGTGGCCGAGGTAATCCATCTCGAGGCCGAAGAACTTGCGCCAGGCGGCGACCACCGCGTTCCCCACCTCCACGTCCTGGGGGGTGCGGGCCTGGTTCACGATGAGCCTGGGCCTGAACAGCTCGAGCTGGCGCGAGAGGAGCTGGCCCGCCTCGGGGTTGCGCGCCGAGAGGGCGGCCACGATCTCGACCGGGCTCCTCAGCGAGCCGTCTCCCATGACCGAGCGCAGCAGGGCCTCGAACCCGCAGACCGAGACGACGTTGCGCACCCGCCTCCAGAAAGCGGCCTTCACGAAGCGATAGACGTTCTCCACCGCGGTCGGCTCGGGCACGAGCACGAGCACCCCGTGGTCGGAGACGAGGAAGAAGTCGAGCACGTTGAGGTGCGTACCCGCCCCGAGATCGAGGATGACGTGATCGACTTCCATGGCCTGGATATGGCGCATGAACCTCATCTTCTGCGCATACTTCGGGTTCGCAGCGTCGAGGTGGTCCATCGCGCCCGAGACGAGGCCGAGGTTCGGGATCCCGGTGGGGGTGACGACGTCCTCGATGTGCGCCACGCGGCGGTCGATGAAGTCGGAGAGGGTGCGGCGGGGTTGCTCGATGCCGAGACAGGTGTGGAGGTTCGCTCCGCCGAGATCCGCGTCGACGAGCACCACCCGCTCGCCCCGGCGCGCCAGCTCCACGCCCAGGTTGGCGGCCACCAGCGTCTTGCCGATCCCGCCCTTGCCCCCGCCGACGGAGATGACCCTGCGTGCGCGGGGGACGAGGTGCACACGCTCGGCCGCGCGCTGCGCCGATTCGGGCTTGATGAGCCTCAGGGTCGGGACGTCCGCCACGGGCCCGATCCTACCCGAATGGATACCTATTCCAAAAGTTCGGCGTTCCAGTACGCGGCGTCGGCGAGGGAGAGGAAGGGCCGCCACTCGCGATAGAAGGCGCGCCGGGTGGCCGAACGGAACATGGGCGTCCAGCGCGGCCTCAAGGGCATTCGCAAAAGCCTCAAGCCCGCCTCCTCGGGTGAACGTCCTCCCTTCCTGAGATTACAGGGCACACAAGAGCACACCACGTTCTCCCAGCTCGTCGCGCCCCCGCGCGAGCGCGGGATGACGTGGTCGAGGTTCAAGTCGGCCCGCGGCAGCTTCACCCCGCAGTACTGACAGGTGTTTTCGTCGCGGGCGTAGATGTTGAATCTCGAAAAGCGAACCCGCGTCTTCGGCATCCGCTCGTAGGCGATGAGCACGATGACCCGCGGGACCCGGATGCGGCGGTCCACCGTACCGATGGCATCGTGATGGGAGGCCGCCGCGAGCGCGCTCCAGCTCTCGAAGTCGAAGAGCTTGAACTCCTCGTCGATCGCCTTGGCGGCGCCCTGGTAGAGGAGGGAAAAGGCGCGGCGGACCGACGTGATGTGAACGGGCTGGTAGACCCGGTTGAGGACGAGAACGCCGGTGTCGAGCATG
>Ga0335079_10002138_pt1 | contig 22798 bp, 20 predicted proteins | sample Lox_Sample_33_FD_206719 | JGI IMG/M metagenome (GOLD analysis project Ga0335079, IMG submission 206719) | Soil microbial communities from Loxahatchee National Wildlife Refuge, Florida, United States - Lox_Sample_3.3 | ecosystem: Environmental > Terrestrial > Soil > Wetlands | place: USA... | reverse complement strand
GGGCAATGGCTAAAGCACGAAGTCAACGTCAGGCAGTATCACAAAACCGGACATTTTAACTTTGGTAAAAATAGGACATTTTAACTTTGGCTTGACATGTCAAGTAAAAAGGCTTGCATCTTGTTGTTTGGATTTGTATAATGATCATCTATGCTTACGGGGTATAATACCGATTTTAAATTTCAGGGGAAAATCTATCACGTACAAACCGAAGACGGAGGATCAAACAGCCCCTTCATAACCTCCCTCCTGTACCATCAGGGCGCAATTCTCTCCTCACGCAAGACAAGCTATGCCGATATTCTCAAGGCAGACTGCTTGGAAGAAGTTGTGCGTGAGCTCATGATGGAGCAGCATAAGCATATGATCCGCGATCTGATGCAGGGTAAGCTCGAGATTCATGCTGCCCCGCGCGAAGCATCCTCTTATTCGTCTCCATCCCCTAAGGTTGCTCCTGCGGCCAAAGAAGCGCCGGCTGTGCCGGGCAAGGAAAAGGAGCCTGTAAGGTCCGCGCCTGTTCCGAATCCCCCGGATCCAAAGGCCGAGGAGAAAGAAAAAAGTCTCGATGACATCATCCTGGACTTTTTAGCACAGGAGCAAAAAGAAGGGAGCCGGAAGAAATAGATTCGCCGCCACAAAGTACCACCATTGATTGCCGACTATCGCGCTTTTTGCCGCATCAGTCCAATCACTACCGAATTTGCACCAAGCGCATGCACCGGTTTGGAGCACATTATAACGCTGGGATATACGGGAGGTTAGCTGCATGGCAGTTACGAACGAGCAGTTGAAGGCCCTGACGGACAGGGCACGAAGAATCAGGATCGATATACTGAAGATGCTGACCGGGTGCGGTTCCGGCCATACGGGGGGCAGCCTGTCCTCGGCCGACATCGCGACGGCGCTTTATTTTTATAAGATGAAATACGATGCGAAAAAACCTGACTGGAAAGGCCGTGACTACTTTATTCTCTCAAAGGGCCATGCAGCACCGCTCCTGTACACGGTTTTGGCCCACGCCGGATTTATCGAACACGCGGAGCTCTGCACGCTCCGCAAACTCGGTTCCCGGCTCCAGGGACATCCTGACAGCAAATACCTCCCGGGAGTTGAAATTTCCACGGGTTCGCTCGGCCAGGGCCTGTCCGTGGCCAACGGGATCGGCCTTGCGCACAAGCTCGATAAGACCCCGAACCGGGTCTACGCTTTGCTCGGAGACGGAGAACTTCAGGAAGGGCAGATCTGGGAAGCGGCCATGACCGCGGCCCATTACAAACTTGACAATCTCTGCGCGCTGGTGGACAACAACGGCCTGCAGATCGATGGACCGGTGGCCAAGGTGATGGGTGTGGAACCAATCACGGACAAATGGCGTGCCTTCGGCTGGGAAGTCATTGATATCGACGGCCACGATATGGCGAAAATCATTGAGGCCCTTGACAAGGCCGAGACCGTGAAAGGAAAGCCGACGATGATCGTTTGCCGGACGGTCAAAGGAAAGGGCTCGAAGGTGTTCGAAGGCAAAGTCGAATTCCATGGCACAACACCGTCCAAAGAAGAGCTGGAAATCGCCATGAAAGAACTTTCTGAGGAAGCGGTGTGCAAATAATTTGTTCCCCACAGAGAAAAAAAGAAAAAAAACGATACTGCATTAAACAACGAATTAGACAGATCGATGCACAGTGAGAAGCCGGCGGGCTCTCCGCCGGACGGTATCCCGGGATCCTGTCTAGAGATTCTGGAGGAAATGTGACAAAAGTTGCTACGAGAGATGCATACGGGGACGCGCTTGTCATCCTCGGGAAAAAAAGGAACGATGTGGTTGTGCTCGATGCTGACCTTTCAGGATCCACAAAGACATCGAAGTTCGCCAAGGTGTTCCCGGACCGGTTTTTCAACATCGGGATAGCCGAGCAGGACATGATGGGTACTGCCGCGGGGCTTGCCGTCGGTGGCAAGCTGCCCTTCGTGAGCACCTTTGCGGTTTTCGCCACCGGACGGGCATGGGAGCAGGTGCGGCAGTCGATCTGCTATCCAAACCTGAGTGTCAAGATCGTGGCAAGCCATGCGGGGATCACCGTGGGAGAGGACGGCGGTTCGCATCAGTCCATTGAGGACATCGCTGTGATGCGCGTGATTCCGAACATGACGGTGATCGTCCCGGCGGACGGTCCCGAAACGATGCAGGCTATTGAGGCGGCAGCCGAGCTCAAGGGCCCTTGCTACGTGCGGGTGGGCCGAAATAAAGTCCCGACACTCTTCGGCGCAGATTACAAATTCAAGATCGGCAAAGCCCATGTATTCAACAAGGGCAGGGATGCGGCAATCATTGCCGCGGGCATTATGGTAGCCGAAGCCCTGAAAGCGAGAGACCTGCTCACAGCCGAGGGGATTGATGTCGGCGTCATCAACATGTCCACCATCAAGCCGATCGATGCCGATGTTGTCATCGCCGCCGCAAACCGATGCGGTGCCGTGGTAACGGCCGAGGAGCATTCGATCATAGGCGGCTTGGGCGGCGCAGTGGCAGAGGTGCTGTCGGAATCCGCGCCCGTCCCGCTCGTTCGTGTGGGGGTCAAGGATGCCTTCGGCACATCGGGAGACCAAGAAGGGCTTCTCAAACATTACGGCATGTCCGCTGAGAACATTGCGGCTTCCGTGAGAGAAGTCATTAAGAAAAAGAGACCTTAACGATTACGAAGATGAAAATGAAGATGCAGCCGGGACCGCGAAGTCGAGAAGGATGCGCAGAAAGCCGATGTTCAGTATCAACCTTTGCGCTCTTCGCGTCTTGGCGGTTCATTTTTTTAGGAGCCTAGCGTAAGCGGAAAGCGTCGAAACGTATAATCCGTTTTGAATCATGATCCAACTTTACCGGGTTACCAAATACTATGAGGGCGTTCCCGCCCTGAGCGATGTAAGCTTCGACGTGGAAAAGGGCGAGTTTGTGTTTCTTACCGGCCCCAGCGGCGCGGGGAAAAGCACGCTCCTTAAGGTCATATTCTGCGCGGAACGTGCCGATGAAGGACAGATCATCATCCAGGGCATGAACACATTTCACCTGAAATCCTCGACCATCCCCTATCTCCGGCGGAACATGGGCTTCGTCTTCCAGGATTACAAACTCCTTCCCCATAAAACGGTCTTCGAAAACATCACCCTGGCGCTCAAAGTGGTAGGCACTCCCTACGGCGAGATCGAACGACGGGCCTTCCAGGTGCTAAAAAAAGTCGGCATGCACGACAAACGACACCTGACACCGCCTAAACTCTCAGGTGGCGAGCAACAGAAAGTTGCAGTGGCGCGGGCGCTCGTGAACGAGCCGCAGGTGCTTCTCGCTGATGAGCCAACGGGTAACCTGGACATTCAGAGCGCGCAGGAAGTATTCCGTCTGTTCCGGGACATCAATATGAAGGGGACAACGGTGCTCGTGGCCACCCATGACCGAGACATGGTGAGAAAAATGCGGCGCCGTATTATCTCCATGGAACGGGGGCGGATCATCGACGACGGAAGCAATGCCGTGAAGAGCCAGTCTCAGCTCTCGTTTCTGGAGCCGGCGGAGAGCGCGGACGGACCGGCGGCGCGCGAGGGGGAGCTGTGAGAGGGTACGGGCCGTTTTACTTCCTGTCGGAAGCAATACGCGGGCTTCGCTCCAACAGCCTGGTGAACCTTCTTGCCATAGGCACGATCAGCATGGCTATGCTCATCGTCGGTTTCTTTCTGATCGTCTTCTTCAACGTCCGCTCGGCCGTCAACACGCTTGATGACCGGCTCGAAATGTCGGTGTACTTGAAGGACGGCCTGACACAGTACGAAAAGGATTATCTGCTTGGCCGCATCAAAAACGAGCCCGGCGTCAGGAAAACTGTCTATCTGCCGAAGGAGCAAGCGCTTGCGCTGTTTAAAAAAGAATTGAAAGGCCAGGAAGCGCTGGTCGAAGGACTGGGAGAAAATCCGCTCCCGGACTCTTTTGAGCTGACCATAGACCACAGCCATGCCGATCCGGACCGGATTGCCGCTATTGCGAAGAACATCTCTGCCTGTCCGGGCGTGGAGGATGTGTCCTATGGTAAGCAGGGCGCTGAGCTGATCGCGACTTTGTACAAGCTTATTGCATACGGCGGTACGGCGCTCGCAATCCTGCTCGGCGTGTCTGTCGTTTTCATCATATCCAATTCGGTACGGCTCGCTCTCTATTCGCGGGGGCAGGAAATTGAACTCATGCAGTGGATCGGAGCCACCCGCGGATTCATCAAAGGGCCCTTTCTGATCGAAGGTACTCTGCTCGCTGTGCTTGGTTCGGCCCTCGCGGTCGGCATCCTGGCCGCGCTCTACTACACGCTGCCGCCCGAGTTGGTGATGCTGCTGTCGAGGCCAAATGGTCTGGACTTTTTGCCGCCCTCGGTGGTAGCATACATGGTAGTCGGTGGCGGCCTGCTTGGACTAGCCGGAGGGCTGGTGTCGGTCAGCAGGTTCCTTGAGTAGCTGAAACGGGATGGAACGATGACAATCGCCCGTGTCTTCCTCTGTACTGCGCTGTTAGTCTTCCTCCTGGGAGTTGCCGGGCTGCCTGTTTTCGGGAAGGACGGATCATCGGACTCTGCGAAGGAATTAGAGCGCATTCAGCGCGAAATGCAGGAGAAGAGAAAGGATATCCGGCGGGCCAATCAGAAGGAACGGTCGGTTCTCAGCGATCTCGAAAGAATTGATCGCGATATCCAATCGGGGAGCAGCGAACTGGTGGGCCAGCAAAAGCAGCTGATCGAGACAGAGGCTTCCCTTCGCCTCATCGAAGCAAACAGCGCCAGACTCAGCAAGGACCTGGGAGGACTCAAAACGCTCTATGGCCAACGGATTCGGGCGCTGTACAAGATGCACCGAAGCAGCGGAACCGACATGGTTTCGGCAATGGACGGTCTGGAGGGCATTGCCAGGCATATCAAGTACCTGGGCCTGATTGCCGAGAGGGACAGTCGCATCATCGATGAATACGGAAACGCGCTCGGCCGGATGACGGAGCAGCAGAAGCAGATTGCCTTAAAAAAAGCTGAGATAATCGAGAGTAGACGGGCAGTCGCCGCAAAGAAAGCGGAGCTTGAGACAAAGAGGAGGCGGAAGGCGGCCATTCTCGCAAATGTGCGGCAGGAAAAGGGCCTTTATGCGCAAACGCTGCACGAGCTTGAGGAGGCGTCGGTCAGCCTCTGGGCCATGGTCAGGAAGGACGAGGAGGAGCGGCGGTCCACGAAACATGCGGCCGTTCCGGCCACGGTGCACGGCGAAGCTGGCAGCCTGCCTTGGCCCCTTGAGGGGCCTCTGCTTACGCGGTTTGGCATGCAGCGTCACCCGCAATTCGGGACCATGGTTTTCCGCAGGGGGATTGAAATCAGCGCCCATGAGGGCCAGCCGGTCTATGCGGTTGAGAGCGGAGAGGTAGCCTATGCAGACTGGTACAAGGGGTATGGGAAGCTCGTGATCCTTGACCACGGTGACGGCTTCTACACCCTCTATGGAAATCTTTTCAAGCTGGACCGCGCAAAGGGCGACCACGTTGCCAGGGGCCAGGAACTCGGACTCGCGGGGGAAACAGGGAGCCTGAAAGGATCAAAATTATACTTTGAGGTCCGCTGGAACGGGGAGGCGCAAGACCCTCTTCACTGGCTAGTTAAACGATAGAGCACGGCGAAAAAGAATTTATTTTTGCAATTTTCGTGCAGTCGTGATATTTTCATATATATTTTTATTCTGCTTATATTCTTCCAGGAGAGTACCAATGCAGAACGAAGCGGAGGATGTCGATATGATACGAATCAACAAAAGGAAGTTTATCATTGCCGCGCTGGTGATCCTGTTGACGGGAATGGTAATCGGTCAGCAGATGGTTCAGGCCAAGCCGGATACTTACGAAGAACTGAAGTCCTTCACGCAGGCCCTCGAGATCGTGAAGCGTAATTATGTCGAAAATCCCGACAACCGGGAGCTTATCGAGGGCGCTATTCGGGGCATGGTTGCCAGTCTGGACCCGCACTCCTCATTTATGAACGAGCAGCAGTTCAAAGAGATGAACGTGGATATTAGGGGTGAGTTCACGGGCGTCGGCATCCAGATTGGAATCAAAAACCAGCAGCTTATGATCATCGCCCCGATCGAGGATACGCCCGGCTTCCGAGCCGGCCTCGCCGCGGGCGACAAGATTCTCAAGATCAACGACGAATGGACCAAGGACATCTCGATCGAACAGGCTGTGGACAAGATGCGCGGTCCCCGGGGCACGCCGGTTAGCCTGCTGATACTTCGCGACGGTTGGGATAAGCCGAAGGAGTTTAAGATCATCCGCGACGTTATTAAGGTCGCGAGCGTGAAATCCCGGATGCTCAACGACTCTATTGGATATGTGAAGATCATCCAATTTCAGGGGCAGACTACCGAGGAACTGGAAAAGGCTCTGGAAGGCCTCGAGGCCAAAGGTATCAAAAAGCTGGTTCTCGACTTGCGAAACGATCCAGGCGGGCTCCTCGACGCGTCGGTGGACGTGAGCAGCAAGTTCCTGCCCAAGGACAGCCTTGTGGTGTACCTGCAGGGCAGACAGAAGGCTGATCGAAAGGACTTCCTGACAACGAGCACGGAAACGCCCCGGAATTATCCCCTCGTCGTGCTGGTAAACACAGGCAGCGCAAGCGCATCGGAAATCGTATCGGGCGCGCTTCAGGATGCCAAACGCGCGCTCATCGTGGGGACGCAGACCTTCGGCAAGGGATCGGTCCAGACTGTGTTCCCGCTCGAAGGCGGTGGCGGCCTCCGGCTTACGACGGCAAAGTATTATACACCGAGCGGGCGCTCGATCCAGAATGTGGGTATTACGCCGGATATCGAAGTGAAGCTTCCAGCGGTCAAGGAGGTGAAAAATGGCGATTCTGTTCACATGGTGGTTCGAGAGAAAGACCTCGAACATCACTTGAAAAATGACACAGTGAAAGAAGACAAGATTAAAGAAAAGCCCGCGGAAGAGGAAGACTTCACGCTGGAGACGTTGCCGAAAGACGATAAGGATGATATCCAGCTCCAGAAGGCAATTGAAATTCTGACGCCAGCGGTTGTGGCATCAGACGTTTTCAAGTCGATACCCCTTGCAGCAAAGAAAGATGAAAAAGTGAAGTCACACGAATAATTAGGGATATAAGCGCCTTTTTCTTGATTATTAGGGCATTAAACCATAATAAAAGCAGGACAATCAGTCCTGCTTTTATTATTTTATCAAAGTATTTAGATAATCTTTAAATTCTGCTAAAATTAGCTTAAATCTACTAAATTTTACCAAAATTAACCGAAAATAGGGGTTGCTTTTTTACTGTCTGGGAAATATATTAGCACTCGCCTTGAAGGAGTGCTAATACTCTGGTATAATTATAAATATTAACTCACAGAAAGGAGTTGAATGTATGAGCGTCAAATTTAAACCATTGAAGGACCGGGTGTTTGTAAGCTATACGGCGGAGTTGGAGAAGACTGCAGGAGGTCTTTACATTCCTGATACTGCCAAGGAAAAGCCGCAGAGCGGCAAAGTCGAGGCAGTGGGCGATGATGTGAAGTCCCTTAAGGTGGGAGACAAGATTCTCTTTGACCGCTATTCGGGATCCAAAATAAATCTCGACAATGTCGAGTACCTCATCGTAAAAGAAGAGGACGTGCTCGGAGTTCTGAGCTAGGTTCCTCATAATCATCGGCATCAAGAAAACGTAATTAACGATATCAAAGAATTCCCGAGGAGGAAAAAAATGGCAAAGCAGCTGATGTTTGACCAGGATGCGCGTGCATCAATCCTGAAGGGCGTGAATGTTCTGACGGACGCCGTGAAGGCGACGTTGGGACCCAAAGGCCGCAACGTCATGATCGACAAGAAATTCGGGGCGCCGACGATCACGAAGGACGGCGTGTCCGTAGCAAAGGAAGTGGAGCTGAAGGACGCCTACGAGAACATGGGCGCGCAACTCGTGCGCGAAGTGGCGTCCAAGACCTCGGACGTGGCCGGTGATGGAACCACGACCGCGACGGTGCTGGCCCAGGCCATTTACCGCGAAGGCATCAAAAACGTGACAGCCGGCGCGAATCCCATGGATCTGAAGCGTGGCATCGAGAAGGCTGTTGATGCAGTCATCGAGAACCTCAAGAAGAACTCCAAGCCCGTCCTTGACAAAAAGGAGATCTCCCAGGTCGGCAGCATCTCCGCGAACAGCGATGCGACGATCGGCGACCTGATCGCCGAGGCCGTGGACAAGGTTGGCAAGGACGGCGTCATCACCGTGGAAGAGGCAAAGAGCATGGGTACCAGCCTAGACGTGGTCGAGGGTATGCAGTTCGACCGCGGCTACATCTCGCCCTACTTCGTGACCAACGCCGAGAAGATGGAGGCTGTTCTTGAGAATGCCTTTATCCTCCTGTCCGAAAAGAAGATTTCGAGCATGAAGGACCTGCTCCCGATCCTCGAACAGACTGCCAAGATGGGCGCGCCTATGGTGATTATCGCCGAGGATGTCGAGGGCGAGGCCTTGGCAACGCTTGTGGTGAATAAGCTGCGCGGTACGCTGCAGGTCTGCGCCGTAAAGGCGCCCGGGTTCGGCGACCGCCGTAAGGCCATGCTCGAGGATATCGCGATCCTCACGGGAGGCCAGGTGATCTCCGAGGACATCGGCCTCAAGCTCGAGAACGTGAAGATTAACGACCTCGGCCGCGCTAAGAAGATCACCGTGGACAAGGACAACACCACAATTGTTGAAGGCGCAGGAAAGAATGAAGCAATCCAGGGCCGCGTGAAGCAGATCAAGGCCCAGGTTGCCGAAACAACCTCGGATTACGATAAAGAGAAGCTCCAGGAGCGGCTCGCCAAGATCGTGGGTGGCGTTGCGGTCATCAACGTGGGCGCAGCAACCGAGACCGAGATGAAAGAGAAAAAGGCACGCGTCGAGGACGCACTTCATGCGACTCGCGCGGCCATGGAAGAGGGCATCGTGGCAGGGGGCGGTGTTGCGCTGATCCGCTGTATCCCAGTGCTGGAAAAGATGAAGCTCAGCGGCGACGAGCAGATTGGCGTCAATATCGTAAAAAAGGCTCTCGAAGAACCGATTCGCCAGATCGTGAACAATGCAGGCCTCGAGCCGTCAGTGATTGTGGACAAGGTCAAGTCCAGCGACAAACTGAATTTCGGGTTCGATGCCCAGAAGGAAGAGTATGTAGACATGCTCCAGGCGGGCATCATCGACCCGACCAAGGTAACCCGGTCAGCGCTCCAAAACGCCTCCTCCGTGGCGAGCCTCATGCTTACGACGGAAGTCATGATCACTGACATTCCGGAAGAGAAGGGCGCAGGAATGCCCCCGATGCCCGGCGGCATGGGCGGCATGGGTGGCATGGGCGGAATGTACTAAGAATACAGTTTCCTTTCACGAGGAAATGCACAGAGGCCGGAGGGATTTATTCCTTTCGGCCTTTTTTTCGTCCGGAATGTCATCGTAGTTCACGAACGTTCAATCCTGAAAAAACGCAACCAAGCCGTAGATAATATTGGGTCATGATAACATTGTTCTTTATTTCGTTGCAGAGCATCCGGCATTACCGTTTCCTCTTGACAGAACAACAGGCCTATGCCAGAATTCGTAAAAATGGCCAATACCTGCGGCACATGTAAATATGGTCACGAGACCAAACCCGGCGGACAGCATCCTTCTCCGAATACGGTGTGGTGCGCTCAACGGGGCATTCAGATGGCCAAGCACCGCTCCATACAGTGTTTTACGCCGCCTGCCAGCAGGCCTGCAAGGCACTGTCTCGACTGCAAGAAAGCGAAATTGACCAAACCATCAGGCGAAGCGCCGCAGATCGGCCATGTCTGGTGCGAGAAGCGCCATGCGGAGTTCGGAAAACAGCGGAATATGGAGTGTTTTGAGTAAATGCGTTGGAGATTTTTTTATGATTTCCATCCAGCCCGCCATGTTGTTTGCACTTCTCGCCCTTCCAGCCTCAGCCCAGGAGGGATTCGAAACGGATGTGATCAAAACATCATGCGGTAATCTCGCAATAACCTTCATCGGCCATGGATCGCTCATGTTGAAATTCGACGACAAGAATATCCATATCGATCCCTTCAGTAAACTTGCAGACTACTCGAGGCTGCCGAAAGCCGACCTGCTTCTCATCACCCATGAGCACCAAGACCATCTCGATCTCGCAGCGATTGAGCTCATCCGGACCAAAGACACAAAGGTTGTGCTTACCGAAAAATGTGCGGAGAAACTGTCCGGCGGTTTGGTTATGAAGAACGGCGATAGTAAGACAGTCGCGGGAATCGCAATCGAGGCCGTGCCCGCCTACAATCTTCTTCATAAGCGAGAGAACGGGCAGCCTTTTCATCCCAAAGGCCAGGGGAACGGCTACGTGCTGACGTGCGCGGACAAGAGGATATATATCGCTGGAGATACGGAAAACACACTTGAGATGAAGGCCTTAAAGAACATCGATATCGCATTCCTGCCGATGAACCTGCCCTATACCATGTCTTTCGAGATGGTCGCCGAGGCCGCGCAGGCGTTCAAACCGAAAAGATTGTATCCGTATCACTTTGGAGATACCGAAACATCACGGATCGTTGCGTTGCTGAAAGACAACAAGGAAATTGAAGTGCGCATAAGGAAGATGCAATAACAGCAAACGTTGTAAATGCATTATGAAGACAGCCTTCATCTACTCCAACGACTTCGCTCGATTCGATTATGGCTCCGCTCACCCCCTGAAACTTGTCCGCCTGAAGGTTACCTATGAACTGATCAAAGCCTGCGGCCTGCTCCATCCTTCCGATCATCGGCTGGTCGAGCCTTCTCCGGCGCGTATCGATGACCTGCTGACCTATCATACCCGTGAATATATCGACATACTGCGAAGGTCCAACAGCGGCCGGCATATTGCGGGCGCCGATCTTTTCGGGCTCGGGCCCGGTGATAATCCGGTGTTCCGGGGGGTGTTTGACGGATCACTGCTTGTTGCCGGCGCGTCGCTCAGGGCGGCCGAACTCGTGGACAGCGGGGAAGTGGAGGTAGCATTCAATATCGCGGGCGGACTCCATCATGCCATGGCCGATCATGCGTCGGGATTCTGTTATATCAACGATCCCGTGATTGCCATCAAATCGCTGGTGAGCAGGGGAAGAAGAGTCGCCTATATCGACATCGACGCTCACCACGGTGACGGCGTCCAGGCCGCGTTCTATGATACGGACCAGGTCCTTACCATTTCTCTGCACGAAACAGGGCTCATGCTTTTCCCCGGTTCGGGATTCGAGCAGGAAACCGGCGCAGGCGCGGGGAAGGGCTACAGTGTGAATGTCCCTCTGCCACCGGAGTCGGACGATGAGCTTTTCACCTATGCCTTTACCCAAATAGTCCCCCCATTTATTAAAGCCTTCAAGCCGGACATTGTCGTGAGCCAACTCGGGGTTGATACATTTCGCAACGATCCCCTGGCGCATCTAAATCTCACCACGAACGGCTTCTGCAACATGGTTTTCCTGATCAAAACCCTGGCTCCGAAGTGGCTGGCCTTGGGCGGTGGAGGATACGACATTACAAACGTTGCGCGTGCATGGACCCTTGCCTGGGCGATTATAAACGACGTTGCCGCGCCGGAAGATATTCCCGAGGACTTTCTCCGAAAGCATCCCGCCGCAGGTTTTTCCGGCAGGAAGCTGCGGGACGAATCTTTTGTGATTACGGGGAGAAGGAAAAAGGAAATGAAGGGGGATGTTGAAAGGGTAATCACTTATATCCAACAAAACAGCAAACTGTTAAACAGTTTCAAAACTGTCTGATGAATGGAATGCTCCTTTACCTTGTCATCCCCCGTCGCGATTCTGAAAGTGTATCTGGTTCATAATTCATATCCGGAAGAACCTTCGCTGGCCTTCGTATGACGCCGCTTTTTTTGCTCCCAGAAAAACGGCGTCAGAAGCCAGGTTCAGTATAATTTCAAGACCGAGCCCCGGAAACATCGTTCGTACCTTTGCCTGAATTCCTCTGCGTTCCTGGAAGAAGCCGGAAAATCGTCATATGCGGAGAGATCGTGAATGTCAGGCAGAAAAGGTTGTTCTTCATATCCGGGGTCTTATGGCCCGCCACAACGATTTCGGGTTTGAACACAGCTATCCGGTCACCAGCTCTCTTCCTGTTCACGTTGAGAAGACCCGTGGCTTTCCGCACCCTTCTCGCAAAAGGTTTGGCTTTATCGAGGCACGACAATATCCGTCGTAACGCGGAGTGAAGACGAATTTGTGCCTTCTTTCTAGAGTAAAACTATTACCCTACTATGGTGATTTCAAGGAAGGTGATTGCGACGTATACCGGTGCCCAGAACACGGTAACACAGTCAGGGGAGATTTCAGGGACAAGAAGCAGCCTTGGCCGAAAGACGGCATTCGGGCCTTTTTGCGCTGGATGCGCTATAATAAAATTGCGGTCATGGTTAACGATCGATGGGGAACCACGGACGACTTTTGGACGCAAACATATATTCGAAATTTTTCTGAAAGGTGGATTCCATGAAGATTTTGCTGGCAACCGACGGCTCCGAATACTCCGAGGGCGCTACCCGCTTTCTGACGCGGATGTCGTGGAGCCGGGACGATGCGATTACCATTCTCCATGTCATCTTCGCGATCCCTTTTCATGAAGATGAAAAGTTTCATTTCAAAACTCTCCAGGCCATAAAAAAAGAGTGTGCTCCCCGGATCCTTGATTCGGCCGTTGCCATCCTCAAAACCGTCGAAGCGAAAATCAGCGTTGAGATTGTGGAAGGTGCCTTGAACCAGTGCACGCCTGATCAGTGTATTATCGCCGCGGCGGATACCTCGGGTGCGGACATCATTGTTCTCGGAGGGAGAGGCATAAAGGGGCTTGCATCGGTCATTCTCGGGAGTGTCTCCAGGGCCGTTGCAATCAACGCGCCGAAGCCAGTTCTGGTTGTAAAACCGCAGACCCTGGTGCCGTCAGACGAAATAAATATCCTCTATGCCACTGACGGGTCCGATCATTCCCTTGCCGCAGGACGGATGTTGAGTTCACTCCCCTTATCCCGGACTGCCAGAATCACGATCATGAATGTCATATCCTCTAACTTCCTCGATATCCCTGAACGGTTCGTCCCGGAGATTGGAGAACGCGTCAAGGATGCTGTTGCCGGCATTCGGGCAAGGGAATATTCTCATGCTGAAAAAAATGTCGAACAGGCCAGGAATCTCCTGGGCGGACGATTTAAACAAATAGAAGCTCTCACGAGGGTGGGAGATCCGTCCACGGAAATATTGAAACAATCAGAAGCTATGAAGGCGGATATCATCGCAGTTGGCTGCCGGGGGTTGCGGGGAATCAGGGGGACCTTGGGCAGTGTATCGAGGAATATTCTCGGTCATGCGGCATGTTCCGTGTTGATCGGCAGGTGATGCAATGCACGTAGCCCGGGGGTGTTTGCCGCCGGTTGAATATGCATACACCGGCCGGCAGGCACGAAGAGTATTGACATGACATCGTTTCAGTGTTACCTTTCTCCTGTCAAGTCACAGGATCTAATCCCTTCATATTCACCCCCGTTATTTCCGGGACAGGAGACACACGATGCTGCCTTTCTATCTGCACGCGAAAAGCATATCTGATGCATGGTTCCAGCTGATCTATAACATCTTCGATCACTCGTACACACAAAAGATTCAAAAGGGGTCCTTTGAAAAGGAGCAATACCGGCTGCAGTATCCGGGCTTGGCCGTATTTATCGAACACCCCTCTGAGGACATGGTCCCGCAGATCCCGCCCGCGCTCGGGATACCTTCGCCGACCACCATGGAATACATTGATGACTATTTTGTAAAATATTTAATGGACCCGAACCTTGCGGAAAATGAAACGTACACGTATGCCAGCAGGATTCAGCATCCCATGCCCAAAGGGGGGACGCAGCTTGATCGGGTCATCGAGATGCTGAAGCATACTCCACTCACAAACCAGGCCATCGTTGAAATAGGTTCCCCCGACGATCATGATGTATGCATCGGCAATGACGGAAAACTCGACCCCCCCTGTCTCAGGCTTCTGGACTTCAAGGCAATACCGGTGAACGAAGAGTTGGTGCTGTCCCTCAGCTGCTATTTCAGATCCTGGGATCTCTGGGCTGGTTTCCCGACGAATCTCGGCGGCCTTGAGCTTCTGAAAAGGTATGTGGCGTCGGAAGCCGGTCTAAAGAACGGCCCCATGTATGCGTACAGCGCTGGCGCCCATATCTACGGCTACCAGGAAGACATCGCGCGCATCCGAACATTGCGCCAGAAATGACAAGGGAAGCAAGTAAGAATGGATCATGCAGACTGACGAGAGTCAGATAGTACGAAGCAGGTTTACAGGATCAGACGATATTGTTGACTCAAGTGTCACGATGAGCCCCGAAGGACATTGTTCTGCCGGCAGTCCACGACGTCCACTCTCTCGGCTTTCTGCAAGAAGGAGCATGAATCAGAGAGCCTTTCCTGCACATATTTTGATATTCTCGCTATTGGCGATATCGTGCGCATACGCGCAGGTTGACCTCTGCGCGGAGTATGCTGCCGTGCGGAAGTCCGAAGAGATTATTCTGGAATGCACCGCGCAGATCGGCATTGTGAAGGCGAGGAACATCGCCCATTCCTATTTGAACCGCAGGCGATTTTTTTAAGGCTGTTGAAGCGAATCCGGAATATGTTTCCGCGTATAACAATCTGTCTTGTCTCTTTTCAGTAGAGAAGAAGATTGGAATCCTGCAACTGGCTTCAGAAGGCAGTCGGCAAGGGATATACGTAGTAGGATCACATAAAAAAGGACTCCGACCTGGATGCTATTCGTGACTCTGAGTGCTACCAGGAGATACTCGACGGAAAATGAACCCCGCGGGCCGTCGATTGGGGGTTTTGCGGCAAGGCGCAAGGCGAGATGAATGTCGCAGGGAAAATAAAAAAGACCGGAAGGATCAATCCTGCGGTCTTTGTCGTCTGGTCCAGTCGCGGTTGTCGAACCCGGGTCAGCTCTTCAATATTTTCTCTGCCGCAATTTGCGCTTCATGCACGCAGTCGCCGATTCCGATCCCTTTATACGAGCAGCCGATGAGGTGGAGTCCGGGGTGTGTTGCGAGCATACGGTCGAGCAGGGCTATGCGGTCCAGATGACCGACCGTATATTTCGGCATTCCTTTGTCCCAGCGGTATACTTTCGAGAACTGGGCATTCGCTTTGAGCCCGAGAATACTGTCGAATTCCTCCAGCACCATTTTGACCATGCCCGCATCATCGAGTTCTTGGACCAGTTCTTCGTGATGGCCGCCACCCACGAATGCGCGGATCAGGACAGTATCGTCGGGGGCGCGGAAGGACCATTTAATCGAGCTATAGGTCGCGGCATTGATCCTCTTGCCCTCGATTCGCGGAACGATGAAGCCGAACCCTTTGAGTGGGACCTTGATGTCTTCCCTCCGGAAAGCGATCGAAACGGTGGATGAAGACGACCATTCGATTTTGCCCATCTGCGCGGCCAGCGGTTGATCGAACCCCTTTACCATAGCAGCTGCGTCATACGCCGCCGATGCTATCATGACCTGATCAGCGTAAAGGGTCTCGCCGTTTTCGAGCACGACCGCATAACCTTTGCCCTTTGGTTCAACGGCCTTGACCGGGGATCCCATGCGGATAGAATCCTTGCCGACATAGTCAGCGCAGGCCTGCGACAGTGTCTGCATTCCGTTCTTAAAGCTCATGAAATAAGTCATCTTCGGCTGGCCGGGCTTGGGAGGCGGACCGCTCAGCGTTGCATGTGGCCTGCTTTTCAGCGACGCAAGCATGCCGAGGATAAGGCTGCCGCTTTTTTGTTCCATCTGCACGAAGCGAGGGAACGTTGCCAGTACGCTCATGTTGTCGGGGTTCGACGTGTGTATGCCAGCAACGAGCGGCTCAGCGATCTTCTCCAGGCATTCGCGTCCCAGCCTCCGCGTGACAAAGGAGGCAAGACTCTCATCCTCCATGATTTTGCGCTTCGGTATGAAAACATCCATCCCCATGCGGAGTTTTCCGGGCCAGGTAATGAGATGGGATTTTGCCATGGGCCAGAACGAAGTGGGCACCATAAGCATGACCCCCTCGGGCAATGAATGGAGATTGTTTCGTGAGTAGATAAAGGTGCCTTTAAACTGATCGTTCGACGGTAGCATTTCCGCTTCAAGGCCGAGATGCTTTGCAAGGTTGACGCTCCAGACCTTTTCCGGAAGGAAACTGTCGGGGCCGCCTTCAATGAGGTACTTGTCCTGCTTCTCCGTCAGGAATTTGCCTCCAATTCGCCCGTTTTTTTCGAGCAACAGCACCTCGACGGTCTTGTCGTGGGATTTGGCCCCTGCTTTGAGATGAACGGCGGCCGCAAGGCCGGCGATCCCGCCTCCTATGATGATGATTTTCGCCATGGTTTTTCCTCTCTGTGATGTATGAGGCACAAATGAGTGGAGTTGAGCAGCATCAACTGACCTCAAGACCTCAATTTTCTATAATATTTTTTTGACTACGTCGTCCAACGCCCTGATGAATAACGGAGACGTGTTCAGCGACTCCGCTCTTTCGAAATCAATGCCCAGCTTTTTCGCGTGTGCGCGGTGGACAATATCGATATCGTATAAGGTCTCCATATGGTCGCAGGTAAACCCGATGGGCACTTCGAGTACATCCCGCCAGCCTTCTCGGGCAATCTGGTCGAGCACTGTCTCTACGTCGGGTTCGATCCAGGGCTCTGTTGCGCGCGCCCCTCTGCTCTGCCAAGCAATACGGTATTGCTTCAAGGCCAGGCCGTCCGCAACGAGCTTCACTGTCTCCTCAACCTGACGCTGGTAGGGATCTCCGGCAGTGATGTAGCGCACGGGTATGCTATGGCTCGTAAAAATAACGACTGCGTTTTCCCGATGTTCTGCCGGGAAGCGCTTCAATCCATCGAGCACCTTCTGCTGCCATGCTTTGACGAACAACGGATTGTCATGCCAGCTCGCGATGAAAAGCGGGCACGTCTCTCCGTTCCCGAGGCCTTCGCAGGCGCTCCGGTATGCGCCGGTTGTCACCTCAGTGGCAAAGGGGGACATGGACAGTGCGATCACCCGCCGAGCACCCTCTTTGACGGCTGTCTCGAATGATTCCTGAACGGTTGGATGGGAATACCGGAAACCTTCATAAACGCGGTAATTGCCGGCTAGCTCCTGTTCGAGTGCGGCAGCCTGTGCTTTCACGAGTTCCGGCAGCGGTGATTTGCCGCCTATGAGTTTATATCGTTCTATGATCGCCGCAACCACAGGGGGCGGAACGGACCGACCCATGAATGCTGTCATGAAGGGGCCGACCTCGTCGAGCGACCGCGGTCCTCCTAGGGCGATGAGTATGATTGCGGTTTGGTCGGACATAGAATATAAAAGGGGCACGTAGAAAGCGGCAAGGGACAAGGAGAAAAGGACCCACCTGCTCCTTGATTCCCCCTCCGCGGTACCTGACCCGAATGTTTGACCCTATCGCTTGCTCAACTCATGAGTAGCGTTGATGAACTCTTCAGCGTGATCGAGCAGTGTCTGCTGCAGGATGCCATGACCGAGATTCATGATGTGACCGTTTCTACCACCTGCCCGGTCGATAATCTCCTTCGTCCGTTTCCGGATGAATTCCTTGGATCCGAAGAGGGCAATCGGATCGAGATTGCCCTGCACCGCCTTGTCGAATCCCACGCGTTTCCAGGCAGCGTCCAGGTCGCAGCGCCAGTCGAGGCCGATCACGTCGCCTCCCGCTTCCGACACCATTTCGAGAAGATGGCTCGCGCCGTGAGCGAAGTGGATGATCGGGACGGTCTTTTTAATGCCCGCGATCACGTTTTTCTGATGCGGCAGCACGAACTCGCGATAGTCGCTGGGTCCCAGGGCCCCGACCCAGGAGTCGAAGATCTGCACCACCTGCACACCCGTATCGATCTGTGCATTCAGGTAATTGATGATGACGCCGGTGAGGTGCTCCATGAGCTTGTGCCATGTCCTGGGATGGGAGAACATCATTGCTTTGGCGTGTTCATAGTTGCGCGATCCGCCACCTTCTATTATGTAGGAAGCGAGTGTGAACGGCGCGCCCGTGAAACCGATGAGCGGCACTTTGCCGTTCAATTCCTTCAACACGATTTTGATGGCCTTCATGAGGTAATCGATCTGTGATGCAGCGTCAATGGGTTTGAGCTTCTCAACATCGGCCATGGTGCGCACGGGATTATGGATCACCGGGCCTTCCCCCTTGGAGAATTCGAGGCCGATGCCCATCGGTTCGAGCGGAAGAAGGATGTCGGCAAAGATGATGGCTGCATCTATCTCGAAGCGTCGCACTGGCTGGATCGTAACTTCCGCGGCGACCTCGGGAGTCTTGCACATCTCGAGGAAGGTGTGCTTTTTCCGGATCTCGCGATATTCAGGAAGATACCTTCCTGCCTGGCGCATCATCCATACCGGAGTGCAATCGGCCGGCTCACGCCGGCACGCTTTCAAAAACCTGTCTGCCCTGGACATCCGTGTTTCCCCCCATGGTTGGAGATAGTGATTAATTTGCTATTGTAAACGCCTATAATAGTATTTTATAGATGAAAACTCAAGCAATATTTCTTGGCAATTGCACGACTGCGTCAATTTGAGCGATGTGATGTCCCACGTGAGCTTATGCGTTGGCAGGAGGCATTGACGGCAATCTTTTGCCGCTTCCGTGTCGCCGAATTTTGTGGCAAATACTACTAGACTGACCCAGAATATGTGATCTATCCAGAGGTCCCGTAATGTGAGCTGCAACTCTACCGCATTATATGATTCTTTCATCGACTTTTCTGCTTTGCACTTGAAGGTAGAGAAATGAAAAATGACTGCAGGCCAGGGGTAATGGATTGTCTGAAAACAGCGGCCCGCAGACGTCCTTTTTCGGAAAGCGGCGATCTTTGTTACTCTGTTTCACAAGGAGGTATGCGTTCTTTAAGCATCGCGATCCTCGCCGGTGTGAGCTCGGTCCTGATCGCAAAGTAGGGAAGCGAGAAGTTGTCCTTTTTCTTTATGAGCAGCCATTCCTTGCCTGTGCCCTGTGGGAGGCTCTTCATTTGCGCAAGGGTAAAAGCGCCTTTGAGTTTTTTCCCTTTCAATTCGAAGCTGAGTTTGCCTGATGTTAGTGCCGCTTCGGGATCATCGGTCTCAAGCGGCACGAATTCTCCCGTGTCCCAGACGACCACCGGCCCAGCGCCGTAATTGCCCTTGGGAATGACACCTTCGAAATCGATATAAGCCAGATCATGGTCGGGAACCATAATTGCGAGCCGTTTGTCCGCCGCGTCCATGGACGGTCCTTTCGGAATGGCCCATGATTTGAGCACCCCGCCGACCTCGAGACGGAAATCGTAGTGAAGCCTTGTTGATTTATGCTCATGAACGACGAACCGAAGCCGTTTAGTAGTCATTGCTCTCCTCCGGGATGTGATCTGATGATAATCATTCCGGAAGCTCTTGTCCAGAGATTGAAATGATCAAGCAGGACGACCGGCACCGAAAACGATCGTCGCTGAGTGCAAATAGGCATAATGGAGACTTGACAAAATGCAATTTTTTGAATAATTCTTCAGCCTTGAATGACGCGAGGGGGGGAGCCGGCTAAAATCGAAGGGGAAACAATATCCCCGAGAGAAGCGAACAGGAATAATATGTCGTTACTATGTCAATTCTGTGGTGCGATTGATTAATATTTTCCCCAGCACAAAAGGGCGGTGATTTCTCACCGCCCTGGCGTTCGCATGATTAAAGCTTGCCCGGTTTTCCTTGTTTCGCACTGTTCCCGGCCCTCACGTCTCCTTACGCCTTCTCGCCAGCAGCCTGCTTGTTGCGCAGCGCTTCCGGCATGGAGACCGCAAGTCCAGCCACCGTCCCCAGAAGCCCGCCCACCACAATGCTCACCGCCGCTGCGCAGGAAATGCCGACGACGATCCCTATCACAATCGCCGCCCTGACGAAGAGGGTAGGTTCAACCGCGCCGCCCATCAGCTTCTGAAGCAGGATCAGGGTCCCGTAGCTGCCGAAATAGAACCCCGGCATGATGCCGAACACCAAGAATACCAAACCGCCTATTGTTGCACCGATCTTCATACCCGATTTTACCGTCTCGTTCTTCATGATAGTGTCTCCTTGTGGCCGCAGCCATAGATTTTCTGTGCTTTCGCACCGGTGATTGGTTATCGCTGACAATTTACGCAACGTCCGAAGCCTTCTCTTGTGCCGGTCCCTGGAGCACTCTGCCGATGAGCCATCCCAGCGTGGCCATGGCAGTGACAATCGTGATCCCCGCGACCACGACGCCCACGAGCATGGAGGCGAGCACGATCGCCCGCGGCAAGAGGCCCGGATCAAGGGGAAGCCCGAAGAACAGCCCCGCTAATTTGATTCCCGCTGCGCCGCCCAGAAGGCTGCCGGGAAGAAGTCCGAAGAGAGCAAAGAGCACCAGCCCTGCGCCCGCCCCGAGGTATGCTGTTTTTCTTGAGAGAGTGGTATTCATTTTTGTGTCCCCCTTTTCGTTCAGTCTTGCCAGTGGTAATGCAGATCGCATGCCAAAATATAACTGCTTGAATTCATGTAAAACCGGCCCTGTTCCTGTTTGGCAGATATGAGAAAGTCAGCCGTGCATTATCAGGAATGCAAAGAAACGGTCCGCTTCTACGCTGGGGAGAGGGTAAGCATGGTCCTGTCAGATAGGCTAGTCCGCCATTCTTTTTATCATTAGCACTGTACACCTCCGTCTCTTCAGAAAGGAAAGAAAAGGTCGCGAAGCAAGCAGATAAATATACTTCTTACGGAGTAGACGATTGTTCACCTATATGCTATCATAAAAAAATGGCTGAGCCTGCTAAAGATCCTGATTTGCAAATAATGACCATCAGTGTAAGGCGTTGGTAACGGATGACAGCACTGCCCTTTTGCTCGGATTGCTTCGTTTCTCTGCAACAAAGCTCTGGAAGAGACCTTGCGGCGTACAAAAGAAGCCTGGAACACCACCGGAAAGATACCCATCTGCTCGGGCCTCGATGTCGCTATGAAGCAAGAACATCCCCTCTGGTATCGCCACCTGCACTCACAAAGTGCTCAAGCCGTGTTGGGAGAGCTTTGGCAGTCATACAAATGATGGTATGCTCACCATAAAAATGGAGACAAGAAAGCCAAACCGTCTGGTTTTAGACGAAAAACCGTCCTCTCGGCTGCGACATTCAAGCAAAGGGCCAGTACTTGGAACCACCGTACGTCAACGGTTCAGTAGACCAAAAGGAACCTGCGGCAAGCAATTCCTCTATCTAAAGATCAAGCTGCCTGAGGGAACCGGTATGCAGTAACCGGGCCTGATTCGGGAATCCTCTGCATTCAGACCCGGGTGTATGTCAAACGATGAGAATGCTCATTATTATAAAGGGACGACACGATAACAATTTGTTCCGATCTTGGGATTCTGAGAAGCGACTTTATCCGATAAATGCAAAATTCAATCAAAGGCACTAAAATACAAGCCAATGAGGACCGGCATCCTGTCTATAACAGATGCTTAATGGAAGATTTAAAACTGCTTGACAAAGACAACATGCCCCGTATAGAATCGTATTCCTGTTCGTGTTACAACCATCGAATTGAGGGAATTATTATACTATGATAAAATTGTATAACACGCTCACGGGGAAAAAAGAGGAGTTCGTTCCTCTGCAGCCGGGCAAGGTAACCATGTATGCCTGCGGGGTTACGGTCTACGATTTTTCCCACCTCGGGCATGCGCGTGGCGCCGTGGCGTTCGATCTGATCCAGCGCTACTTCCGGCGCAAGGGTTTCAAAGTGAAGTATGTGCGGAATTTCACCGATGTCGACGATAAGATCATCAACCGTGCGAAGGAAGAAGGCACAACCGCTGCCGAAGTTGCCCGCAAATACATCGATGCTTACCAGGAGGACATGAAGCGTCTCGGTGTGGGCAAAGCTGATGTGGAGCCCAAGGCAACGGAGCATATTGCCGAAATGCTCGAGGTCATCAAAGGACTTTTGGAAAAAGGTCATGCCTACGTGATCGATGGAGATGTATATTTCCGGGTGGCAAGTTTCAAGGATTACGGCAAACTCTCAAAGCGTAACCTCGAAGACTTGAAGGCAGGCGCGCGGGTGGAGGTTGACGAGCGAAAGCAGGATCCCCTTGACTTCGCTCTCTGGAAAGCATCGAAACCGGGAGAACCTGCCTGGAACAGCCCGTGGGGGAACGGAAGGCCGGGCTGGCACATTGAATGCTCCGCTATGGGCTTCAAACACCTGGGTGAGACGTTCGACATTCACGCGGGTGGTAAAGACCTCATCTTTCCGCATCACGAAAACGAGATTGCCCAGAGCGAGGCCTATTCGGGCAAGAAGTTTGTAAACTACTGGATCCATAACGGATTCGTAAACATTAACCAGGAGAAAATGTCCAAGTCACTTGGCAATTTTTTCACGATTCGCGACATTCTCAACCAGTACGATGCAGAAGTAGTCCGCCTGTTTCTCCTCTCGACCCATTATAGAAGCCCTATCGATTTTTCCGACGCCAATTTGAAGGATGCGCGGGCAGGCCTCGATCGTTACTATACGATGAAGGAAAGTGTCCTGAAAATTCTTGCTGGCAGTACCCCCCCCACGGTCAAACCGAATGAAGTGATCGAGG